>OOCB01000064.1_pt1 | contig 157015 bp, 133 predicted proteins | sample 1671351 | NCBI WGS metagenome assembly OOCB01 (sample SAMN06348148, study PRJEB24527) | human gut metagenome | biome: human gut; feature: ankylosing spondylitis patient; material: feces | host: Homo sapiens | place: China | collected 2015-10 | reverse complement strand
AAGTACTATATATATTTATCAGAATAAATAAGGAGTGCAGATAAATGGAATTACTTCAGCTAAAATACTTTCAGACCGTTGCCTATACTGAACATATCTCCAAGGCAGCTGCGCAATTGAATATTGCTCAACCTTCTCTTAGCTTAACGATTAAAAGACTTGAGGATGAACTGGGTACCCCCTTATTTCATAGGAGAGGACGAAATATTCAACTGAATTCCTCAGGTGAGATTTTATTGAAGCACGTAAACCGGATTTTTATTGAAATTGAAAATGCAGAGATGGAGATTAAAGCGGAGGAACAGCAAATATCCAATACAATCAGGATCTCGATTACCAATACTCGGTTCCTCACTGGTCTCATTAGTGACTATATCTACGCTTCCCCTGAAACCAAGCTCCATCAGGGTATTGGGACCCGCAGTGAAATTATTACAGGTTTGAAGAAAGGTGACATGCATCTGGGCATTACCGGGCATCCGATTCAGGATGAGGAGATTGAGAGTGTTGTCCTTGTTGAAGAGGATATTGTTCTAGTTGTGCCAACAAATCATCAATACGGCGGAGAGACAAGCATTTCATTAAATGTTGTTGCAAATGAGCCCTTTATTTCCCTTGCAGATAATAAGGAGTACAGCCGATTTACCACCATGCTCTGTGAAAAAGCAGGTTTCCTGCCCAATCATGCATTTGAGGTCGATTCTCATACCCTGCTTGAAATTATCAGGCTTAATCAGGGTGTTGCATTACTTCCGATCTCCGTATGTAGAGCACTGGGGTTACGTTATGTAAAAATTGCTGATGATTCCGCTATATATCCCATTAGCCTATCCTGGGTCAAACAAAAATGGTTATCTCCTGCTGTAAGAGAATTTCGTGATTTTATTACTTCGTACTATGAAGACCATGCTGTATTGTTTAAAGTGGAGTAGGATTTCTTGATACATGACAAACGATAAAAACAAAGACCAGGTTAGTTCCTTGGAAGGAACCGACATGGTCTATTATCATTCTCCATTCTTAGCTACACTGCAGTCTATCCTTATACCAAACGTCCGGAATCATCTTGCGCTCCAGTTCCAACAATTCATGGATGATCTTGTCCGCGTCGCTGATGGAACTCACGAGCGGGTCGGTGAGCATCGCCCTTCTCAGCTTCTCGTAGCTCTGTTCCAGAACAGCTTCAACCGTAAGCTCATGCGTATCCAGTACAAGTTCTTGCATCCCTCTTATCCCACGCGGCATTTCGCCTACATGGAGTGGTTTCGCCCCATCCATATCTACATCGCATAGTAATTCCAGGAACGAATCGTTATTCATATTGGTTACCGCACCTTGATTGAGCGTATTGATGAAGAATTTTTTGCCCAAGTTTCCCACCATATTTTCGATGATGTCAGTCGCATGATCTGGTCCGAAGGTGCTCATATAATCGGCAATCGGGATGTTCCCTGCAAGGAAGTCATCCACCTGCTTCCACATTTCGTCATGACGCTGATATCTGTCCTCTGTCTCCCAGATCGATAATGGAGGAATGGTATCTGCAGTTTTTCCAAGACCCTGCCAATACCGAACGTATTCCTTTGTATGCGCCGTACAAGTAGGAATGATTCCGAAAATATCATACAGTTCATAGGTAATCGCATCGTTAAAAAGAGCTTTTGCGCCGCGATCACCGCCGTTATTCTCATCACCTGCCAGCTTGCGCATGGCTTCTGCAATTGTGGGCATCACATTTTTTCCTTCATACTCGGCTTTGAGCAGCCAAGTGAAATGATTGACACCCGCGATGCGAAAATCGAATTTCTGGTCTATTTCTGCGGTGAACTGGCTTGTATTTGCAATGATTCCGGCTCGTACAGCGTAATAGGCTTTTTTATGCGGCATATGATGACTATCGCACAGCGCAAACGATTTAAGCTTCGGTGCATAACGATGTAACGCGATGCCGTGCACGGTAGACGGGTTAATATAATTGATCACCCAAGCATCCGGACACAACTCCTCAATGTCTTTGGCGCATTCCATAATAACCGGCAGTTCCCGCATCGCGCGAAAGATCCCGCCCGGGCCAATCGTATCACCGGAACACATGCGAATCCCATACTTTAGAGAAACCTGGCAGTCGATGCCCCGATATTTCACCGATTCTTCCGCAAAGCTGAGTACAACGAAATCGGCTCCAGGAAGCACCTGTCTTCGGTCCACCGAGCCCTCAATCTTTAGGGTTACGTTGTTCTCCTTGGCGACCATTTCCGCTAGTTTTACCATTTTTGAGAGCCGTTCCTCGTTCGTATCCACCAAAGCCAGCGTTCCCTGATTCAAATATGGGGAGTGTACCATCTGCCAGATGGACTGACGACCAAAAAACAGGCTGCCCGCCCCAATAACAACTACCTTTGGATGTTGTGTACTTGTAGCATTCATCAATAACCCCTCCTCTTAACGATATAAGTTCATTATAGGTGAGTGAGCTGGAATCGGAATGTGTGATAGTTTTCAAAACATGTCATATCGTACGATAGTTAACAAGAGATAAATCCTTTGTTATGATAGTAAAATATAAAGGATGTCATAAAGTCGAGAGGATTAGGTTGGATTAGATGCACACAGGAACTGTAAATATGAGTATAATCGACGAACTTTCGGAGTATATCACACTTCGCATGAGCTCTTATTTGGAACAAACGCACGACAGTAATTGGACGGAGCACAAGGCTCATTCCGATTATGATCTGTGGTTCATTACAGCAGGCTCCGTCCAGATTACCATCGATGGAATCGAGCATATCGCAGGCCCGGGTGACGTGGTGTTTTTTTATCCGGATATGCCCTATATTGCTTCCACGACCGGAGAGATGTGCCGATTCGTATACATGCACTTTGATTTCAGCATCGCTGAGCAAAAGCGAATTCTCGGCGAGTTTCAGCTCCCGGGCATCGTACCTGGCAATCTGATTCAAGAGGAATCAACGCTATTCACCTCGTCCTATCGAAGATTCAAGCAGAGTGGCGGCGCTTCCGCCAGTCCACTTTATTTGAAAGCCTCTCTACTTCTCGTCATCGCCAAAATTTTAGAATTACACGGGCAAGGCCTGTATCACGGTGAGTTTCTGAAAGACCGAAAACCGAAGAAGATCGAAGGAAGTCTGGAAGTTCTGCAGAATGTTTTTCCATACGTGGATGCAAATCTGCATCGTGCCATCCGAGTTAACGAACTTGCAGACATTGCTGGCGTCTCTGAGAAATATTTTATTTCTTTGTTCAAAAAAATTCTCGGTATTACACCGGGGCAGTATATCAATCAGATCAAAATGAACCGGGCCAGAGACTATCTGTACGAGAAAAAATATACGATCCAGCAAATTGCCGGATTTCTGGGTTATCCCGATCCCTTTACGTTCTCCAAAGCATTCAAAAAATTCTACAACGTGCCCCCTTCCAAATTTGAATAACATACCGCAGACAAACAAAGAGGCAACCGGTCGATCCGGCTGCCTCCGCACTTGATGAATCCTTGGTTATTCAGGGTTTAGTTTACGTACAGGTCCCTTCAGCGTCCCTCGTACTCAAAAGGAGCTTCAGTGGAATACATCTCATGGAAAAATCCTTTATACGGTATATCCTCTTCCAGACATTTAATGAGATACAACAGTTCTTCGTTAGCTTCCGGTTCTTCGCCAGCACGCTGCATTTCCTCAAATTGACCTAGAATATTCTCCAAGAGAGTGACTTGAATAAATAAAGGCAGCTTCTCCAGCATCGAATCTTCGATCTTGGTTTCGGAAGTATATCCAGCGAGGGCGGTTTGGAAATAGTCATCCATGAACTGTTTGCGTTTATCCGCATCCGGCTCAAATTGTATCCAGCCCATACCATGTGACCATAGATCAGCCAAATCATACATATACCAACCGAAGCATGAATTATCAAAATCATACACGGTGATCTCACCGGTATCAAAATCGATCGAGTAATTTCCATCGTTATAATCAAAATGGATCATGCCGAATGTCTCTTGGTTTGTATCCAAACCTTGTAAGGTATTCAGGAGCTCAACCATCTTCTCCTTAAGCAGAGGGAATGATTCAGGTACCAGGTTATCAATATATTCACCGCTGTAATTGTCAATCAAATGATGCCGGCGATGGACGGGAGTGTACCCTTTCGATAGTTGATGCATCCTGCCCAGAACTTTTCCGCTATTATAATAGTATTCGCTAAGTGGGACCCCTTCACGGTACTGATAATGGTTTTCTACCAGCAACTTCCCCTTGGCTTTTACAAACATACAGATAAAGAACGTATGCTCATTATAAGTGATCTCTTCTAACAGATGACCCTTTTTCGAGCTAACTACATTCGAGACACTTGCACCGTGCTCAAACAGATACCGGACATACTCCAGTTCGGCAATGTAATCTTCCCGCTTTCTGTCAGGCAAAAAAGACACCCGTAGAATTAGCGATTCACGCCCCTCTTGCTCGCAAGTGTAAACGACATTACGTCCACCCTCATGAGGCGGAATAAGCTGAATATTGTAACCCTCCAGATGAAACAACTCGGGTACCAGCGTCAGTACATGTGTATTGCTGATGTTAACAGCTTCGTTAAAATTAATAATAATCTCCTCCAGTAAACATTGTTTGGACGGTTTCCCGCAGTGCAATGTCCACAAAAGGAATCTCTGTAATGCAAATATCCTTCTGTGAACCTAAAGCAAAATCACCTTGTTAGACATTTAAAAACGCTCCTTTTTGTTCAGATGGTTACATCTTATCCTAATATTCCACATTTTACTAGCCAAATTTATAACTCAGCAGCCTCGTAATAGTACCGTATCAAAATGTCCTGATCGTAGTTGCCAAACCCTTTCCCGAACAACGTAAGTCCGCCTCGACCGGGCACCCCTTCTTCCGGTCTTAATCCAAACGTCCAGTAAGTGGATGAATCCAGCTCCAGATCATGGATACGCACATCTGAGATGCGCTGGCTATCCATAAACGTCCCTTCTCCGTTAATACGCAGCACCTTCAGTACACCATACTGGTTGACGTCCAATTTCCACCATAACGGTGTATGTTTGCCCTTCCGATCTCCAAAATCCCCTGGGCTTGTCCAGGTTCCGAGGTGATGACCATTAAGGGAAAAACGGATGTCAGAAGGCCAGTTTTCATTAACTTGGGGTGCTTCCGAACTGAGTTCGAGTGAAATTTCAATTTCCTGGAGATGCTGTTCTGTATTCAGATAATTGGGGATCTTATATTCCAGAAAACCTTGTGCAAACCAAAGAATACCTGCATTGACCCGATCCGGGTCCATAAAGCACGCCGGTGTGTCATACTGTCCAATCATCTGCGTAGTTGTCGCAATCCCGCAGGTCGGCCACGCTTCATAATCTGTATACTGACCTACCGGTATGGATATTTCATGGTAAGGAGCATCAACAGGCTCTGGTGACAGGTTAATAGTCATGAACTCTCGTACGATAAAACAGTACTTATAAGTTCCGCCGTTCTCCCGTTTCATTCGGCTACCGACAATTCCGGCTTTTTGCAGCTTGCTGACATGTGTACTTACAATAGCTTTGCTCAGAAAAAGCTCTTGGGCAAGCGCATTGATATGCATTTCTCTGTTTTGTAGTAGCAGGCGCACAATGTTTAATCGGGCTTCACTTGCCAGTGCCTCGTAAATTAGCAGTGAAGCTGCATCTGTCCCAAGCATCATGATGTTCACTTCCTTTTTGAGTAAAACGATCTATTTCAATCTCAGGATTCGTTATTTAGCGAACTCATAAAAATGAACTTGCTCAATATATAAGCATTATGATACATATTAGATAACAAATCAATGATTTGATTTTGCTTTTAAGCGAATTCAATACCACTGTTAATTCTTTTAAAAATATGAATTCATCCAATGGAGGTACATACCATGCTTACATCCAAAATGCTTATCGATAAAGACTTTCAGATTGCTGAAGTAGATCCGCGTGTCTATGGTTCATTTATAGAACATCTGGGACGGGCCGTATACGGCGGTATTTATGATCCAGGTCATCCTACGGCAGATGCTCAAGGTTTCCGTCAGGATGCCATTGAAGCGATTAAAGCTTTGAATGTGCCAATTGTTCGTTATCCGGGCGGCAATTTCGTATCCGGTTACAATTGGGAGGACGGCGTTGGTCCGGTATCGGAGCGTAAACGCAGACTTGAACTCGCTTGGTGGACGATTGAAACAAATGCGGTAGGAACAAACGAATTTGCAGATTGGGCCAAACTGGTTGGAACCGAAGTCATGATGGCTGTAAATCTGGGTACTCGCGGCATTGATGCGGCCAGAAACCTGATCGAATACTGCAACCACCCATCTGGCACATACTGGAGTGATCTGCGTATCTCTCACGGTTACAAAGACCCGCATAAATTCAAAACCTGGTGTCTAGGCAACGAAATGGACGGCCCTTGGCAGATTGGTGCAATGACTGCATATGAATATGGCCGTATTGCCAATGAGACCGCTAAAGCGATGAAATGGGTAGACCCGGATATCGAGCTTGTTGCTTGCGGCAGTTCCAGCCGTGACATGAGTACATTTGCAGATTGGGAAGCAACCGTGCTGGATCTCACCTATGAAAATGTGGACTACTTGTCCCTGCATCAGTATTACAACAATAATAAAGACAACACGTATGACTTCCTGGCGACATCGCTGGATCTGGATCAATTTATTGATAGTGTGGCTTCAATCTGTGATTTTGTACAAGCCAAGAAACGCAGCAAAAAGAAATTAATGCTGTCTCTGGATGAATGGAATGTCTGGAAATCCATCGGCACAAGCCGTATGGAAGAACGCTGGCAGATTGCGCCTCCAGAGTTTGAAGATGTGTATACACATGAAGATGCACTGGCCGTGGGCTGTTATCTGATTACCATACTCAAGCACGCCGACCGTGTAAAAATGGCTTGCCTTGCTCAGTTGATTAACACCATTGCACCAATCATGACGGAAAATAACGGAGCAATCTGGTTCCAGACGACGTATTTCCCATTCATGCACGCATCCAACTTCGGTCGTGGTACGGTGTTGCGATCCATTACCTCTTCACCTAAATATGATTCCAAAGACTTTACAGATGTGCCTTATCTCGAAGCGATCAGTGTGCATGATGAAGAAAACGGCACGATCACAATCTTTGCGGTGAACAGACATCTGGATGAGAAGTTGGAACTGAATGTGGATCTGCGTTCCTTCGGAGAAACGACATTTGTGGAGCATATCGTATTGGAGAACAACGACTTGAAAGCCACCAATACCAAAGAAAACCCACGTAACGTTGTTCCTCACAACGGCGGATATACAACGGTTGACCAGGGTAAAGTGCAAGCAGTCTTGAACAAAGCATCATGGAACGTGATTCGCCTCAAAACCAAACAGGCATAATAAATAATAAGAGCGGGATAGAATTCTCTCTTACTCTGCAACATCAGCATTGTTTTCCGCACCGCGTGCAGCTCCCTGCGCGCGGTGCTTTTTGCTGTATGAGGGTAGTTTACCGAACTACATGGTATCAAAGTTAGATGTTAGACGCGTATTTGAAACCTCAGTTTTTATTCCTCGCAACGAACGAATTTAACGAACACAGGGAGTGTTATTTAACCCATTCGGGCGGATATTAATTCTAACGAACACAGGAGAAGTTATGTTGCAGAATCAGCCCCTTTTTCACACTATATCTTACATTTTGCAGCGAATAGGGTTTGTCATATTCGTTAGAATTTTAATGGCTTGATATTGACTCGAATACGGTTTCTGAGGTTCGTTAGCGCTAAGCAAGCATGCTAAATCGAGCTGGTTCGAACCCCATTTACAGCATAAGCAAATAAGCCACCCTCCGTTTGGCGTACGGAGAGCAGCTTGCAGTGAAGCATCTAGCGAAGAAGCTGAAACAGAACAGAGAAGAAGATAAGGAACAGACCAGACCAGAAAGAGATCAAATCACCCAACATACTAGCAATGCTTCCTTCCCAAATGCAACGAAGGTTGTGTTCTATTTCACGATTTTCATTTCAAGTATTATCCTTGTTGTGCTTCCTCTTCAACTTCGGTTTCAGCCTGAGCTGCTTGGCTTGCTGGAGTCATCAGCCCTTGAACTGCCCCCATAAATGGCTGAATCTGCTTAATCATGCCATACCCCATTTTGACCACAGGTGTAAACCGCTGGATCATGCCAAACAACCGCATACCCCCGCCTAACATACCTCCAATCGAGCCTGCACCGCCAAAGCCACCTAACAATGAGCCTAGCATAGGCATGAAAGAGGATACCTGGGCTTGCCTAGACGTTGAGCGAGACATCGACCGGGATCGTATTTGCGACTTACGTGTGCTGTTCACCCGTTTACGGTTTCGAGAGGATGCTGTTTTTCTCGTAGCCCCTGCTTTAGGTTTGGTTTTGCGAGCACTGCCTTCAGATGAGGGTGCTGTGATTGCGGCCTGAGTAAGCTTTCCGCCCCCGGTAAGCACTACGCCTTCGCTGTTAACACCAGAGATGTACCCGACGTACGTCTCGCCATTATGAAGAGTCACGCAGACTGGACGATCCTTGAGCCGTTTCACCCGGACGTGTATTTCATTGGTTTTAGCCATGGAATTCACCTCACTTGATTTGATCTACTTCAGTCTACGCAATGGGTGGACGACTTGCCTGTGCGAATAACACATCCGTGTGCCGAAAGCAGGAAGATTCTGACATGGCTCCTGCCTCAGATATGCTCAATATACATCTCATTCAAAATATGACCCATACGATATGTGTGCTCTGCCAATTCAGATTTCACATATGATTCTATATCACTCTTTTCGATATTGTACATGACCTCCATTTCTTTAGAAAAAAGACGGTGTCCCTCATTGATTTTCTGTTCCAACGAGGTTATCTGTTTGGGTTTCAGATCACCACCGAGCACCTGCTGAAGTGCTTGCACATATGTTTCAAGAGAACGCGCTCCGACAATTTTCATACCCTGGTTCTCTTCATTCACAATGATAATTGACGGGAAACCTCTAACTCCCAAACCAGCGACACTCTCAAAGTCTTCCTCTAATAACTCTTGTGCAGATTGCTGTGCAGCCGCCTCAACTACTTCTTTACCATTCAAGCCCAGTTGATTGACGATATCCGTCAGCACATCATCTTCTCCAATATTTCGATTAAATGCAAACACGGCTTCACGCGCACGTCTTAAAAAGTCCTGCTCTTTACCAGGGTGTGTACTCTGAATGACCTTAAATACGCGAGATGGCGGATAGGAAGAAAGTATTGGATTATCGTGCCATAAGGAACCGTCGATGGGCATGCGTGAATGTTCACCCACTTCCTTCCAATGCGCTGCAACGTCCGAAGGTTTCTGAATCCCGTTAGCGCCATCCGAGAAACCATTCCAGTTAGCCAGTAGCCCACCCATTTTAATTTGTAGCGTAAAATAATGGCCGTATTCCTCAATAAACCGATGAAGCACAGGCTCAAGTGCCCAGCAGTGAGAGCAGATCGGATCTGTTGCGTAATATAGAGTTATCCTTTTCTCAACATGATTCAGATTGATTTCTTGCATCGCCTCTTCTTCGCTCACACCACATACGCCTGTTTCCAGATCACACATCATAGATTCGTTACTCACGTTTATCCCGCCTTTATATTGTCTTATGAATTGATTTTCTTGTGTTAGTTTGATTATAATGTCTACAATCTTCTGAACAAGTACGATTCTTTTTCTGACTTAGTATCAAAAAGTATACTATTGGAGGGTATCAAGTGAAATACGAGTTTAATTTTGATCAGTTATGTCCAGCGACTTATGCATTTCAGGTCATTGGAGGCAAGTGGAATCTTCCGATTCTGGCAATCCTCAGTGAAAATGACTGTATACGTTACAATGAATTAAAAAGAAGACTGCCTGGCATTACCGGAACGATGTTAACGAACTGTTTGAAGGATTTGATTCATTCCGGCATCGTGCATCGGGAGCAATATAACGAGGTGCCACCGAGAGTGGAGTATTCGCTCACAGAATCAGGCAAGGAATTGGTTCCTTTAATTGAATCCATGGTAATGTGGGGTCAGAAAAATATGAATGCAGGCGTGAAGCAACAAGATATATAACTCCTGGCCTAATGTAACCCCTTAGCATAGATGTTCATTTTGAATCGCTCTGTACACGTTGTTCAACGACAAAAAGACTGTTTCACTGGACCATTATGTCCTTTGAAACAGCCTTTCCTTTATAATTACAAGACGGTCGCTTGTTTACGACGTGTACACATCTAACTATTCAGGTCGTCATCTTCCTCATTTCCTAAATACATAACCGTTTTTTCTCCCTCAACCAATCTAATGATCTGCTTTCGTAATTTTGCAGGAAATAAAGGTAGTTCGTTTATATTTTTAATTTCGAGCCATTCATATTCCACTTGATTTTCGTCATTTGGCAGAATAGAACTATCTTGGTCCATCAAACCTATGTACTCGCATAAAAAAACAAAATCTACACGATGAAGAGCTTCACCGTATACCCCTTCAATGACAAATTCCAGTGATAATGGTTCTACATCTATTCCGATTTCTTCCGCAACTTCACGCTTCACAGCATCCGTCAGGGTTTCACCTGCATTCTGGCTCCCACCAGGCAGGATGTAGATGACTTCATCATTATCATCCTGCTTCATTGCAAGCATTCTCCCGTCTTTAATGATCAATGCTTTTGCAGAATTTCTAATCTTTCTCTCCATTGCTAATCCCCCATATATATCTGTATCCATGTTGTTGAAGGTTGACTCCAATTAACCTCACGATCTCCATGAAGAATATTTTAACACATACATCTAAACAAATTCTGAACAATCAAATCAACTCACTCTTGGCGACCTCCATGAAAGCAGCCATGGACGGAGAGATCCATTTTTCCCGATGCCAGAGCATTTGCGCAGAAAAGGATATATCTGATAAATCCCACGGCAGAGCAACCACTTCCCCATCGCTCAACTCTTTCTTCAAAGCCATTTCAGGTAATAAAGCGATCCCTAGACCAGCCCCAACACATTGTTTAATGGCTTCTACACTATGAAACTCCAGCTCTGTCAGAGCATCTGCACCTTTCTTCGTTATGGATTGGTCAAAATAAGTGCGATACGAACAGTTCTTTTCGGTCAGCAAAAAATGCTGTTTGTGGAAGTCATCAATGACCAACTCGGAACGCGATGCTAACATATGATCGGGAGAAACCACCATTTGAAAGGTCTCATCCTTTAAAAACTCTGAATGAAGGTCTTTGGAATTAATTGGCTCATCCAATACAAAAACGACATCGGCATGCCCTTCTCTCAGACTTGATTTAAGCTCTTGCCCAGACAAGGGGCGGAACAATAACCGCACACCAGGATAGTCCGCTCGGAAGCGTTTGAACAAGGCTGGAAGAAGATATGCACACAGCACTTCGTCTGCTCCGATCACCACCGTTCCCGCCAATTCTCCGTGCTGACTGGATATGCACTTTGCTTCCTCTACATCGTTTAAAATCTTAGTGGCGTACGGCAGAAACTGTTGGCCAGCATCCGTTAACACGACCTTTTTTCCTAATCGATCCAGCAATTTCACCCCAAGCTCTTCTTCCAGCGATTTGATTTGCATGGTTATGGTAGACGGTACATAGCTCAATAATTCAGCAGTTTGACTAAAGCTGCAGGTCGATGCAAGTGTCCAAAAGGTTTTTAGCTGGCGTATTTCCATGAGTCAGGCACCCCCTAAGTTCAAAATAAATGAATGATATGTTCGATAACGTTTCGTTGAATTGATAATAGACGTATTGTAGAGTGAAATCAAGTTATTACTATTTTATAAGGAGAATCAATCTATGAACGATTATGAAACATATAACCTAGGAGATACATTACTTCAATCGGGACAACAGCTCCCTCAAGCCTTTATCGCTTACAAAACCTATGGAAACTTAAATGCGGCAAAGGACAATGTTATTGTTGTCCCAACATGGTTTGCTGGAATTCACACAGATAATGAATGGTTAATTGGAACGGACAAAGCACTGGACCCCAGTCGTTATTTTATCATTGTGCCCAATATGTTGGGTAACGGATTATCGTCTTCTCCAAGTAATACCCCTGCCCCATATGATAAGGACAACTTTCCCCTCATCTCCATGTATGACAATGTGCGTGCCCAACATCAACTCATCACTCAAAAATTCGGTATCTCCAAAATCAAACTTGTTGTGGGCTGGTCTCTGGGAGCCATGCAAGTTTATCAATGGGGAACCAGTTATCCTGAGATGGTCGAGCGTATTGCCCCCTTTGGCGGGACGGCAAAGAGCAGACCCCATACACAGTTGGTATTTGAAGCAATGATCGCGGCGTTACAGGCAGATTCGAATTATAAAAATGGTAGATATGAGCGCCCTCCGGTTGCCGGTCTCGCAGCGATGGGAAGAGCTTATGCTCCATGGGGGTTCTCGCAGACGTATTATTTGGAGAAATTGTACCAATCTGAGGGTTTCGACTCCTTGAAATCTTATGTAGAAGATTACTGGGATCAAGTATTTCTTCCCTTCGATGCTAACGACTTGATTACCATGTTGCGTACAGGAATCTATGGAGACATTAGCGATAATCCCGTAGATGACGGCAACTTCGAACAGGCGTTAAGCAAGATCACTGCTCCTGCACTCGTTATGCCAGGATCAAGTGACTTGTTTTTCACGCCAGAAGACAGTTCGTATGATGCTCAGCATATGCCAAACGCGGTGTATCAACCTATAGAGTCCAAGTGGGGACACTGCTTTGGAATCGGAGCAAACGAAGAGGATTCACTCGTTATCGATCGTCATCTAAAGCAATTTTTGGAGTCATGAGTAAAAAAAGAAGGAGCACAAAGTAAAAAAAGTGCACAAAGCTCATTATTCTTTTCTCCGCTACAACTCAAAAGTAAAAAAAGATACCAGTTCTCGTCAATAACCTTTATATCACGTTCCCCCTTTCTCGTTTAGAATATTTTCAAGAAAGAGTTATTGAAATATGACTGATAAGGGGGAAAAGAAATGAACAAGAGAACAAAAGCCTTAGTCTTGTCTGTGTGCATGTCAACCTTATTACTCGCAGCCTGTAGCAATGGAAGCGGTGCCGATAAAGGTTCAACGACGGACACGGATTCCAACGAGGCTGGAACGACAACCATTCACACCGTAACATCAGAATACACTTCAGCAAAATATCCAAAGGGCGACGATATCACCAACAATGTATGGATTAAGCGATACAAAGAGAAGTTTAATATCAATGTCAAAACAGACTGGGTCAGCGATGAGTACGATACAAAACTCAATTTGGCTATCGCATCGAACGATCTTCCTGACGTATTCAGAGTTAATCCATCACAACTGAGACAGTTAGTCGAAGCAGATATGGTCATGGACCTTTCCGAGGTCTTTGATCAACACGCTTCAGATCGTCTCAAAGGTTACATGGAAGCAGATGCAGACAGTTACGAATCTGGAAAGAAGGACGGTAAGCTATACGGGATACCACAGATGCACTGGGGATTAATTGAACAACCAGACTTCATCTGGATCCGGAACGACTGGAAAGAAGAATTGGGAGTCCAAGATCCGAAATCTGTGGAAGACATCAAAAATATCGCACTAAAATTCATGGAAAAGCACGGTGGTTATGGTATAGCGGTAGACCAATCGTTGGATTACCTCAACCTGCTGGCCATTGCATGGAATGCGCATCCGGATATGTGGATGGAGGATAGCACTGGAAAACTCGTGTACGGCTCCGTGCAGCCTGAGATGAAAAATGCGCTGGCTGAGTGGTCAGAATGGTACAAGCGAGGCATCATTGATCCGGAATTTGCAATCAAAGACTTTAATGCGATGAACGCGGATATCGTAGCCGGCAAAGTGGGAATGCAACCTTATTACCAATGGTGGGGTTATAATCCGGGTGTCGACACAGTATCCAATCTGGGTAAGGACGCTATCTTCTACCCTTATATCATCCCTACCGTTGATGGAAAAGAAGCCAAACAATCCATTTTCTTCGCCAACAACAATTATATCGTTATGAAAAAGGGATTTAAGAGCCCTGAAGAAGTGATCAAAATTTTGAACGACTACGCTTATATTGTGGACGAAGGCAATGGCAAGGAATCCACAGAAACGTTATCCGCCTTGCTGGACAACGATATTGCCCATGTTGTTGGAGCGTTCCGTGTACTTAATCCGAATTCCGATTACGAGCAATTTGAGGCGGTCTCCGCTGCCCTTCAATCCAAGGATACCAGTGGACTCACAACTTCGGGTATGTGGCAAAAATATAACAACAGTGTGGAATTCATGGAGAATGCAACCCCAGGAGCAGTTGGTGATTATTTGCAACAAGGGGCTCCAAAGAATGCGTATGGTCTTGCCAAGAAAGTACTGGACAGCGAGAACTATACAAAGACGGCCTTATGGGGTGTTACGCCAGAAATACTTTCAAGCTACGGAACAACCTTGGATGATATCCTGACCGAAGGTTTCACCAAGATCATTATGGGTAGCGAAAGTATCGATTATTTCGATGTTATTGTCCAGAATTGGCGTGCAGCCGGGGGCGATGACGCAACTCAGGCAGTTAATGAAGCCTACGGGAAGAAATAATCTCGTTTGTCACAAAGAGGGGATGAGGGTCATCCCTCCCCTTTATTTGATAGCGATTACATTTGGCGTACGATGAACGGAGGAATATGAATGTTGAGAAAATGGAAGCAGCAGCGTCCTTACCATCTCATGTTGATCCCAAGCCTGGTCTTGGTCTTCATCTTTTGTTACATCCCTTTCTATGGACTCATTATTGCGTTTCAGAAGTACAATCCGGGCCTCGGCTTCAACTCGCCATGGGTAGGATGGGATAATTTTACCCACATATTTAATCAGCCGAACTTTGTAAGAACGATCTGGAATACATTGTACATGTCTGTCTTTAAGATTATCGGTGGTATAATCGTACCCGTAATTTTCGCATTACTGCTTAATGAGGTACTACACAGTGGAATTAAACGTACATTTCAAACCCTTGTCTACATTCCGAACTTCCTCTCTTGGGTCATTATGGCTGGCATCATGCTGGATATCCTTAGCTCCGACGGCATTATCAATACATTTCTAAGTGTATTTGGTATTGCACCGATCTCCTTTCTTGGCACACCCTCTATTTTTCCTTGGACGATGATTGTGAGTGACATATGGAAAGGTTTCGGGTTTGGCACGGTTGTTTATTTGGCAGCCCTGACCAGTATTGATCCGGGACTTTACGAAGCCGCGGTGATCGACGGAGCGAAACGGTGGAAACAAACCATCTACATTACGTTGCCTCTCCTCATGCCAACCATTGTTTTAATGACCGTACTTTCACTTGGAAACGTACTCAATGCTGGCTTTGACCAAATCTATAATCTCTACTCCCCTGTTGTCTATCAGACCGGTGATATTATTGATACCTATGTCTACCGTTTAGGTATTCAACAAGCACAGTATTCAATTGGTACCGCTGTAGGGTTATTCAAATCGATCATTTCCAGTGTTCTCGTTGCTGTATCATACATCCTGGCTTACAGAGTGGCTGGCTATCGTATCTTCTAAGAAGGAGGAACTCACATTATGATCTATGATAAAAGTATGAGCAGGCGTGTTTTTCTTATCATAAACTACACCATATTGCTTCTAATCTCTCTCCTATGTATTCTACCGTTTATCAACCTGCTGGCTGTTTCATTCAGCAGCAGCGCAGCTGTATCTGCGGGCAGTGTTACGTTCTGGCCTGTGGAATTTACGACAAAAGCCTACGAGTTTGCATTAACTGGAGGATCATTTTTCTCCTCTCTCTGGGTAGCCATTCAACGAACCGTTATCGGAACGGTGGTGAATCTGGTTCTGATCGTACTCACGGCTTATCCCCTCTCCAAATCAAAACAAAAATTGATGGGGCGTAATATCTATATGGGATTTTTCATAATAACCATGTTATTCAGTGGAGGACTAATTCCAACCTATCTCGTGGTCGTCAAAATGGGACTGATCGATTCCATCTGGTCTTTGATCCTGCCTGGGGCCCTCCCCGTATTCAGCATGATTATCCTCATGAATTTCATCAGAGGATTACCCGAGGAAATTGAAGAATCAGCAATTATCGATGGTGCTGGGCCTGTACAGGTATTGCTTCGTATTTTACTCCCACTTCTCAAGCCCGCTCTCGCTACGGTTGGTTTGTTCAGTATCGTTGCCCACTGGAATTCGTGGTTCGATGGCATTATCTATATGAATAATCCAGACAATTATCCATTACAAAGTTACCTCCAGACCCTCCTGCAAAGTTTTGAGCAAATCATGCTGAAATCTGGGTCAGACTATACGCAGCTGTTGTCCATGATGAACGCCAGAACGGGGCGCGCCGCTCAGATGTTCCTGGGTGCCATTCCGATTTTACTCGTGTACCCATTCTTGCAGAAATATTTCACCAAAGGTTTGGTGCTAGGTAGCGTCAAAGGGTGAACAAAAGGGCTTGCAGTTCATACTGCGAGCCCTTTGTGTATATCTAAACTTATTTTTTATGATCGCTGTACCGCATTATGAGATGCTTAAGTGGAAACATGAATGACTATTTGGCTTCTAAGATGGCAGGCAGCAGAATGGAGAAAATGGTACCTTCACCTATTTTACTCTCCACCTGTATTCCATAGGATTTCCCAAAATGAAGTTGAATCCGCCGCTGCACATTATGCAATCCAATCCCATTCGTTCCCGTACCTGCACCGGACTTCTCTTCCATTAAATTCTGCATCGTATGATGATCCATACCCACACCATTATCGCAGACCTCGATCACAACTTCATCCAGCTGTGATTGAATCCGAATGGTGATGATTCCGTCTTCTTCCAGTTCGGCCAGACCATGAAAAATCGCATTTTCCACAATCGGCTGCAGGATCATTTTGGGCATGCGATAATCCAGCAGTCTATCCTCAACCTCATATCTCATTTGAATACAATCGTAGTACCTGACATTCTGGATCGTTACGTAATTCGTTATATTATCAAGTTCCTCACGAATGGTTACGAGGGTTCCATCGGATTTTGTTGCATAGCGGAGCATCGAGATTAAGGCATCGGTCATTTCCACAATTTTATCAGCCTGCTGCATCGAGGCAATCCATTTAACCGACCCAAGGGTGTTATACAGAAAATGAGGCTTGATCTGGTCATGGAGCGCACGCATCTCAGCCTTCGCTTTCTCTATTTCTTCCTGCTGCATCCGTTCGACCATTCGCTTCAATTCGTGCGACATTCTGTTAAATCGAATGGATAAATGTCCAATCTCGTCTCTTGATCCAATAGGTTCAACTTGTTCAAACTGACCTTTCTCGACTAGAGCAATATTCCGTAGCAGTTTTTTAATGGGAGTTGTGATCACGTGAGATAAAAAGATGGATATGACGGCAGCAAAAAGAACAATGACGATGGCAAGCGTCACCAGATTACGGCCCAATATTTTGCCATCAGCAGTCAACTCATCCAAAGGCATATATAAGTACGTTGTCCATTTTTGCTGACTAAGGGGACTGGTCACCACGACATTAAGTGATTCAGGCGGACGAACGTTATCTCGAAACAGTGTCCCGATTAATCGTTCGTTCACGTTATATACGATCTTATCATTCTCATCAACGATCATGAATCTGGAGCGCAGTCCTTCCTGCAAGTTGCGGTTGACGATTTCAATGAATTTGATATCAATGCTGACAACAATCACGCCAAGCAGTTTTCCACTAGTCACATCATGAATTTTGCGAGCGTGTGACACTGCCAGTATTTTATTCTCCAATTGCTCATCAATTCGTGTTGTGAGGGTAATGGTTCTATCCTTATCATGCATGAACTTTTTAAACCACAATTCGTTTGCTACTTTGAAGTTTGGATCAATGGGTTGATGTGGACTTACAAAAAGGTCTTGCCCCCCGTTCATATTGTAGAGGTAGATGGAGAATACGCGATCTTTCATCATGATATAATTCATCAGAATATTGTATGCGGCAATCTCATGTTGTTCATCACCCTCTCGCAGGAAATCCTGGATCGGAAAACTCCCTTCATGAGTCGCAGACAGATTGTCACTAAGGCCATTGCTGGCGAGCAACGAAATTTTCTCAATCTCCTTGAGGAACTCGTCAATGCGAATATTCGTCTGTTTGGCCAGATCGTTTAGCAACGTTGTATAGTTCTGTGTCAACAACCGCTCTGAGGAGTAATACGAATTGATTGTCATCACCAATACCGGAAGGATAATGACCGTCATACAGATCACCATAATTTTGTACTTGATTCGGAAGGGCCGAACATGCTTCATATGCTGCACCTCTATTCACCGATTACATTCATCCCTGCTGTAATTCTCGATATTCCTCAGGAGTGACACCTACCGATTTTTTGAAAATCTTACTGAAGTACGTGTAATTATGGTAACCCACCTTTTCTGCGATTTCATACACTCTCATTCCTCTGCTCAATAGATACGCCTTGGCATGTTCAATTCGAACTCGGGTCAAGTACGTGATAAAGTTCTCTCCTCGTTCCTGTTTGAACACACGGCTGAGATACGACGGATTCACACTGATTTGGCTAGCGATACTTTGCAGTGAGATATCTTCCGCATAATACTTGTCGATCAATTCAGTGGCGAGATCGGTGTAAGTGCTTTCCTGTTTGATTTGGGAATCGGTTTGGAAGTAATATGCAATATGAGCAAGCATATCTTGGTGGATATCCTCCCAATACTCCCCCTTTAGAACGATTTCATAGGGTGATTTTTCTGTTAAAGAAGGGGCACCTCTTTCCGTAGCTCGGGATAGATGGGAATGTATCGTTTCCATTACCATAATATATTGCTTGCGAATGCTATTCTCATCTGCTCGTAGCTGTTCCAGATTGGATCGGATTCCTTCAAGGAACTCTTCCGCCATTTTGTTGTCTTTGCTTACCCATAACTTCAACAAATCTCGTTCTTGTTGCGGGCTTAAAGCCCCTTTAACTTCATGTCGATCTGGGGATTGAACCATATCATTGTAATACAACACCTGGTTGCTTCCTGTGAAGAAACTCTGTTGTAGAGCCGTTTCCGCCTCTTGACAGGCTTTCCTGATGTGAAGGAAACCGGAAGTCATTCTACTTACCCCAGCCGTGAGCGATAGATTCATAAAATCCTTGATCGAAGACAGCAATTTATTACATAGTTTATTCAAGTCGGCGTGTACAGATTGGCTCTCAGGAAGTACATTGACGATCACCCAATATTCTGAGGAACTTTCAACAAAAATCTCTTTCTCCCACTTCGATGGAATGATCTCTTCCATAATATTAAGAATCGAAAATCGGAGCAACTTTTCCCCCTTCTCAACATATTTCCGCTTTGCATCCTCGTAATAGTTCACGATGAACTTCATGACAACCAACTGGTCCGAACGTATACGAAAATGCAGTTCTTCCGCTTTGGTGACGATATCCTCCTCACTAATGAATCCGCTTACAATATCTTGGAAGAAACTATCCTTTAGATATCTTAGGCTCTTGGAATAGTCCTGTGTAATAGAGGGTGTGTTGGTTGGGTGAACATGTTCACTTTGCAGTTTCTGTCCAACAGTGCTCAGGAGGTCAATAAGGGAGGATTCGGTGATCTCACTTTTAATCAAGTAATCTGAAGCGCCAAGTTTTAGCGCCTCTTTCACATAATGAAATTCGTCAAAATTACTCAGGATGACATACTTACAGGTTTTCAGTACGCAGGAGGCCTCTTGTATAAGCTGCAGTCCATCCATAATCGGCATCTTGATATCTGTAATAATTAGATCAGGCATCACTTCAAGCGCAAGGCTTAATGCCTCTTTTCCATTTCCCGCCTCACCAACAACATAGAAATTGTACTCTTCCCAATTCAGCATGGAACGAATTCCAACCCGCATGAGCAATTCATCATCTACGATCATCAGTTTATACATGCGTATCCCCCAACATGAACCATTTTTAGATATTTTACCATTAAACGGACTCTTGCAAAGATGTCTAGCGAACCTTATTGAATTGCGGGTATCATAAATAACACTTTTACAGAACATACGTTCCTGTTATAATCAGATTATCGTATTTGGTGTAACATAACATGCCCGTCTGGAAAGGATACATATCATGAATTTATACAAGTTTGAATTAACGGTGAACGGATATCTATTACGTGTTCATTTCAGTGCATCTGAAGAAAGTGGTTTGAAATGGTGCAAACGAATTGGTACTGAATTCCAGAACAACGTTGCCAATCTGGAGATCAAGGTTGATATACATAAAAAGCAGAAACAAAAGCATGCACGGGATTATCACGGAAAACCGTATCTGTATGATAGGACACTAAGGAAAAAGCCGCTTGCGAAGAAAAATAAGGCGTCTGAATCATCTGCTATTATGTAAAGGTTACTAAAAGATGCTAAGATTCTCATCATATAGGCTAATTGGTTGGAGAGAATTTAATTCGGGTGTTCTCCACTATGCCGAACAGTTTAGCGCCTCTGTATACTCTTGTCCTTCCTGTCCTTCCTTTAATACCAAAGATAAAAGCCTGCTCCTATGTGGAACAAGCTTTTATCCGTGTCAGTTGTACTATATGCCAAGAAAGATTTATGTTCACCGTTTAGTATCTCTCTGATTCCTTAAATATCATATAACGATGGACACCTCTGACAGCTTGCATTGCTTCCTGTAAATGCTGAATCGCAGTTTCGCGTTGTCCCGCTTTTAGTTCGATCGCTGCAAGAAGCGAAGATCTCATCCAGACCTTGTTAATGGATTTCAAGTGTTCCCTCGCCTGCTCACTTCTTCCTTCTTCCATAAGCAAATACGTTTCATAATATGTACGATAATCCGATCTACGCATATTCTGCACCGCAGTACGAACAGCTACCAAGTCGTTGCGATAGGAGCCGTAAGCTGCATTATAGACTGCTTGGGTCCTTTTATTTGTGTCCTCATTTCTGATGCGCTCTATTGTGTGTTCCAATTCATCATCAAGTCTGTTTGCAAGAGCGTAATAGATATAAAGCTTTGGGGTATTCTCCTGTCTGCGTAGAAAATCCTCGACGCGGTCCATGCGTGTTTCCCAACCCAGAGGATAAAAAATACGAATGGTAAACATGATCAGAGTAGCGGTGAGAACGACCCCAAGTATCCAAAACAGAGATTGGTCATTCATCTTCATGTACACAACAAATAAAAATACGGCCAAATAAAAAACAATATCCCACTTATACTTTCCCATCTCCATCTCCATCTCCATCTCCTTCATAGACATAAAAAAACTATTATATCAAAACAAACCCCAAGGAGTATATGCACTGCATCCTTTGGGGTTTAGTTAGATTTATAAAAATTGATTTATTGAAATTTTCTTCATTAACGACAACCGACAGTATTATCAACTCAATAGACTAGATTCTCACGCCCCGGCGTCTCCAATCATTTGTCGTTCAATTTGTTTCATTTCATAAAAATAGCCTTTTTGCTCCATCAGCTCACAGAAAGAACCTGATTCCACGATCTTGCCTTGGTCCATGACCACAATCCGATCCATCTCTTCCAATCCCGTCAGCCGATGGCAGATCAGGAGAAATGTATCTTCGGATGCTTGTGCAAGAAGATGCTGGAGCACATGTTTCTCTGTGACGTAATCCAACGAAGAAGTTGGTTCGTCCAGAAGCCATAACCGTCCTTTGCGCAGCATGGCCCGTGCGAGAGCCAGCCGCTGCTTCTCACCATCCGACAGGTTCTCCCCTTTTTCATACACCATGTCGGACAACAACTTATTCGGCAGTTGGACTTTATCCAGCACAGCCGACAGTTGTTCATCCGAATGTTCTTCTCCATTCAGCAACAGGTTGTCCCGGATGGTTCCCCGGAAGAAGTGGCTTTGCTGCAACACGACATTCGTCCCTTGCCAAATGCTCTCTTCATTCAGTTCCTTCACCGAAACATCGTTTAATCGTATATCGCCAGACGTTGGTGCGCGCAGCTTGAGTAACAAATCAATAATCGTTGACTTGCCTGACCCGCTCGGCCCGACAATCGCTGTTTTGGAGCCTGCTGCAAGTTGCAGAGATAGCTCCCTCAGCGTCGGTCTCCATTCCCCTTCATATTGGAAGTTAACAACGGATAGGTCAATCGAAACCGCCTGATCGGCTGAAACTTCACCGCTTGGCTGTACAGGTTGTACATCGGAGGTTGGCACCGTTTCCGCCAGTCGCTGAGCGGCGTGTTCGCTGTCCTGCTTATATAGAGGCAATATAGCCATTGCGGCAGCTTCTTCGAACACGGTCTGCGTGGCCAGGATCAGCATGGCGAGAAATACACCGGCAAATACTCCATTCACAATTAAGAAAGCGCTCAGTGCTAGCACTCCCCATGTAACGAGATACGTCACAAAAACGTGCATGGACTGCCCGCGCAACAGGTGCGAAGCGGCTTGTTTCTGCTCCGTTGCCAATGCAGCGGAAGCCTGCTGAAGCTGTTGCTCACGCTGTTCCAATTGGCCGTATACTTTCAAATCCCTGAAACCATACAACACTTCGGTTACTTCCGTGGACAGCAAGGCCCGTTGCTGGCGGACACGTCCGTTTATTTTTCGCTGACCTAACAAGACAATACCTGGTACAACAAATGCCGTAATCAGCATACCTAGTACTAACAAACACGCAATCCAGATCGAAAAGGCCGAAGTGAACAGCATGGTAGCCAAAAACACCATAACGACCATGATGGGTGGATACGCGACCCGCAAAAAGTAATTTTGCAAGCTTTCCACATCACCCACGATCCGCGCAAGCAGATCCCCGCTTCGGTTTTTGTTCAATATACCTGGCGTTACCGGGATCAGTTTGGCAAAAAAGGACGTCCGCAAACGGCTCAGCATGGAGAATGTCGCCCTGTGCGAATACAAGCGTTCCCCGTAGCGACTTGCCGCTCGAAGGAAACCAAGTAGTTTGACCATGGAGGTGAGTACAATTAAGGTGTACAGCGGTGGGGCAAATACCGTTTGCGATATCATATAACCACTCGCGGAAAAGAGAGCTACCCCTGCTATGCCGGCGATAAATCCGCCCAATATCGAAAGCAAGATATCCTTGCGCTCCTGAATCATCGCTTTTGACAGAATCGTCAGCTCATTCATGCTAACCCTCCTTTCCGTTGTACATCAACCATCTCCGCATATTGAGGCAGACGCGCCAGAAGTGCTTCATGGTGTCCTGAATCCACCAATACCCCACTATCCATAAACAAAATGTTGTCCGCATGTTGAATTGTATATAAACGGTGTGCCACCGTAATCATCGTTGCCGTTTTCGCTAATGCCGCAATGGATTGTTGCAATACCCGCTCGGTGTGTAGATCCAGTCCTACGGTGGGTTCGTCGAACAAAATGACGTATGGTCTCTTCAGAAAAGCACGTGCTAAGGCAAGTCTTTGCTTTTCCCCACCAGACAGCCCCCGGCCACCTTCACCAACAAATGTGTCCAGTCCCTGCTCCAATTGAGCGACAACGCTAGCAAGCCCTGCTTCCTCTGCCGCCTGCTCAATTTCAGCTCTGGAGACGTTCCGACCCGCGCCAATCGCGATATTTTCGGCAAATGTACCTGCAAAAATATACGGATGCTGTGTAATATAGCTAACACGTTCAAACCATGCAGCCTCATCATGTTGCGAAAGCTGGCTTCCGTTAACCAGAACCGCTCCCGAATCTGGTTTCAGTAAACCGGCAATGAGATGAAGCAGCGTGGTTTTACCTGAGCCACTTTTGCCTACAATAGCAATCTGTTCTCCCGGTCCAATCGAGATCTGTCCTGTCTCAAGTCCAAAGGAATCAGGTGTGTACTGGAATCGGACATCATTCAGTTCAATGGTTGGTGGCATTGGAATCAACTCGGCACGAGCTGTACGAAGCTCTTCCGTCTTTGCAATTGCATCGACATCGGTTAATTCGCTTTGATCCGGTCCTTCTTCAGGCTTCGTTTGTGTGCTCTTGACACTAGTGTCCGCGAGCATCTGTTCCACCTTGCGAATGGCCCCCATACTGGTTCGCCCGCTGTGAAAAGCCGTTCCTGTATTCTTCAACAGACTGTAAAACTCAGGGACGAGTAACAACACGAGAAAGGCTGTGTGGAAGCTCATCGATTTGAAAACCAGTAATTGAATAGCCAGTTCAAGCGCGACAATACCAATGCTTAACATCACGATCGATTCCAGCATAAACGTATTTGTAAAGGCAATCTTCAAAATGCCCATGGTGGCATCACGATACCCCAGACTGCTGCGTTCAATCTCCTGCTGTTGACGTTTAGCCCGTCCGAATATTTTCAACGTAACCAGCCCTTGAAGCGAATCCAGAAATGTACCGGAAAACTCAGCCAGTTGCGCGTATTTTTCTTCTGATTTGTTCTTTGTCTTGAGCCCAACCAAGATCATGAACAGCGGGATAAACGGTGCCGTAAACAACATAATCCAGCCTGTGTTGGCGTGCTGCGTAAACGTAACAACCAGAATCAGAATCGGGATCATCGCAGCTTCCATCATACGCGGCATATATTGACTGAAATAACTGTCGGCTTCATCCACAGCATCCAAAGCAACGCTGACCTTTCCTCCCGTCTGTCCACTCAGGGTTGAAGGCATGGAAGCGCGGGTCAGGTTCTGCAACACAGATGCTCGCATATTTGTCTTGGCGCGTGCTGCCATATGCAAGCCCACTTTCCCATTACCATACGACAACAGTGAGCGTACGGCCATAATAACCAGTAATAGGACAAGCAACAGCATCACTGATGAAAAGGAAGCTTTCTCTACAAAGATTCGCTGGACTGCTTCAGCCACCAAGGTGGCCTGGCTTATAATAGCTACACCAAGGGCCAGCGAAATGATCGCAAGGAGAAGTCTGTTTTTTCGTTGTAAAGACATTTGCTGCGAGATCAGATTGGATTTGCCTCTCCTTTTCATTGAACGCTCCTCCTTTATTTTTTCCCTTTCACATAATCCGCATCAAACAGGAACAGTTTGAAGACCAGAATAAGAGAAGGAATTAACAGGCACAGACCACCGATAAACACAACGACGAGTGCAAAACCCATCGCTGGTGGTGTCGCGCTACTCTGAATGGTGATGAATGGATCGAGAATGTAAGGATATTGCCCAATCCCGTAAGCAAAAAAGGCTGTGAGAAATTGCAGCATGATGCATATAAAAGCTAAACCATAACGGCGTCCGTTATATAACAGCCACATGGCAATCATGAAAAACGCAACGGAAAGCGCCAGGAGCCACCATAAATCCATCATATTTTGAAAATGACGCTCATTGTGTTGACCCAAATATATAAATGCAGTCAGCGCGAGAATAATGGTCGGTGTGCTCCAGAACAAAGCATAGTTCCGCATCAGCTTCAATGCCGAATGGTCCTCTGCGCGAGAAGCGTAAAATGTGAGAAATGACCCACTAATGAACAATACGGACACGATCGCCAGTCCAACGATGCTCCACGATAATGGATTCGTAAATAGTGCCCAGTAATCCAGGGAAACGGTATCTCCCTGCTTCAAAATAAAGCCACCTTCAGACAGGGTCAATGCCACTGACAATGACGCTGGTATAAGCAACCCTGTAGCTCCATATAAGAACAAATACACGATACTTTTTTTGGAACCATAATTTTCGAAAGCATAGAACGACCCACGAATGGCAAGTAGAATGACGGCAATACTTCCTGGAACAAGTAGCGCGGAGCCATAATAATAGGCCGTGTCCGGGAAAAATCCGACGATACCAATATAGAAAAAGACAAAAAATACATTGGTGATCTCCCAGACAGGTGATAGATAACGGGAGATCAGACGATTAATCAGATGATCCTGCTTTGTCAGGCGTGCATAAAAGGCAAAGAAACCTGCTCCAAAATCAATGGAAGCTACAATAAGATAGCCGTACAAGAACAGCCAGAGTACCGAAATACCAATTAATTCATAACTCATCAGGCCTGATCCCCTTTCTTGGCTGATTGATCATGCTTCTCCTTCAACCATTTCTCCATCTCGAGTTCAGCAGGATTGTTATTGAACAACCGTCTCAGTACGACGACACACATAACGCCTAGCAGGATGTAGAGAAGCAAGAAGACGAAAAATAAAATTCTCACACTCGGTGAAGAAGTAGCGGCCTCTTCTACCCGCATATAACCTCGGATGATCCATGGTTGCCGCCCGATCTCTGCATAGAACCAGCCCATCTCAACGGCCAGAAAAGCAAGCGGTGCACTGAGTGCAACCATACGAAGCATCCACTTGTTAAACTGATTACGTTTCTTCCAGAATACAAACAGGAAGTACAGACTTGATATAGCAAGCAGAGCGAATCCAATACCAGCCATTAGATCAAACAAATAATGCACAAGTAAGGGCGGGTGTTCATCTGGTGGAAATTCGTTCAGCCCGGTTACCTCGGCGTTAAAGTCTCCAAAGGCAAGGAAACTGAGCAGTTTCGGCAAATGAAGAGCGCCTATAATTTCATGTTCTGCATTCAGCCATCCCAAAAAAATCAAATCCGCGCCGCTTTCCGTCTCGAAATGCCACTCGGCAGCTGCGAGCTTCTCCGGCTGATGCTCAGCCAAAAACTTGGCAGACACATCTCCAGCTAAAGAATTTAACAAACTGAATACCAGCACAACGGCCATCATGAGATTCAAGCCTTTTTTGTGGTAGGCCGACACTCCTTTTCTCAGCATCGCAAAGGCTGCTATTCCTGCTAACAGAGCAGCTCCTGTCAGATAAGCCGAGCTTAATACATGGAACACTTTGGAGAACGTCGCTGTATTCAGCATCGCTTGCACGGGGTTCACTGCCATGAATTGACCTGCTTCCATGACAAAACCTTCAGGCTGGTTCATGAATCCGTTCACTGTTGTAATAAAAACAGCAGACATGCCTGCCCCGGCGACAATTGGGATGGTCAGCAACCAGTGGATATACGGATTTTTGAACCGATCCCACGTGTACAGATAAATGCCCAGGAATATTGCTTCAAAAAAGAATGCAAATACTTCCATAAATAGTGGCAGTGCAATGACATTCCCGGCAAGTTTCATAAAATTCGGCCATACCAAGGCCAACTGTAGTGAGATCGCTGTGCCTGTCACGACACCAACCGCGACAGAAATGACAAACCCTCTGGACCACCTCTTTGCCATAAGTATGTAATGGTGATCCTTCTTCCGAATGCCGATGAACTCTGCAATAGCAATCATCAAAGGTACGCCGACACCAAGCGTTGCAAAAATCACGTGGAACCCGAGCGTCAAACCAGTCACTAGCCTGCTCCATAAAACCGTATCAATAGCCATTCTTTGTGTTGCCTCCTTTCAAACTCTGTTCAATTTAGAAACATTCAATATCAGATTTGGCCAAGCTCAATGCAGAATTGCGAAAAATTTCACAAAGTTAGGTATGACGATATCTTGCCACACCTACAATGCGTTTACTCCTGTAGGCCCCCGATAATAACAATCATTGGATGCCTATTAAAATCTGATATTGATGCACTTAAAGTACTAACCAAGCCTATTAATCAAAATTATTATATCTTTATTTTTACCTAATTCAATCAAAGACACGGCTTCTACCCTAAACGTTCAAGAAAGGATCAACTCTTTCTGACAACTTGGTGAAAATCAAAAAATACACCCAATGGAGCTATTGATTCATTGGGTGTAAACGTGTTATTGCACGGAAGATTCTCTATTTTACTTTCTCCGGACTCACCGCACCTGCCTCGCGACGTACGCTCATGATGATCAGTGATGCAGCTAATACCGTAAGGATGATTCCAAGCATCTGAAATCCAGTCACATTGAATGTATCCCCCATGACAATCCCAATCAATAACGACGATAAAATGGTCCCCAAGTAGCGTGATGTATTAAAAATACCCGATGCGACTCCAATCATTTCTTTGGGTGTGCTTTTGAACAGAGCTGCTTGCATACCGACCGCGTTTAGGCCGTTACTTATGCCAAATAAAGCTAAGGCAACAATGATTATGAAGATTGGAGAAGTTTCATTCATAACAACGATTAATATAGAGCCAAATGTCATTAAAGAAGCGGATACGATCAGAGCTGGCCGTGATCCTGATCTGTCAATCCAGCGCCCTGCGATCGGAGCAATAATGACTGAACATAACCCCAAAGCTAGCATGCTCATTCCTGTATGAACTTCGTTGAGATGACGTACCTGCTTCAAATACGTAGGAACTCCAAAAAAAAGTGCGTAAAACAGGATGTTCACCAGCATGTATTGCACATTCACCCAAGTCATCTCCGGATATGAGGCAAACGTTCGCAGAGGGATAAAAGGCGTGGCTGCTTTTAATTCATGTCGGAAGAACATGACGAATGCGATTAACCCGATCCCCCCTGTCAGCAGATGCCATGTTGAAATATCTCCTGTGGAATTTACTGAAAGTAAACCGATGAGCAGAGTCACCAAAGCTACCGTAAACATCAGGATACCTGGTGCGTCAATTAACGCAAGCCATTGCCGAATGGACATGTGACCAGAGATAGACGGGGATTGCTCGTCCTTCGGGATTGTTTTCCAGGCGAACCAAAAACTCGCCAAGACAAACGGAATATTAACGAAGAATATGCTGTGCCAGTCCCACCAATGAATCAATACTCCACCAATAAAAGGTCCAATTGCAGCCGCTCCAGAAAGGAATATAGCCAAGGTGGACAAGGCGGAGGCTTGTTTTTCAGTCACGTTCATTCTGACAATCGCCATTCCGACGGCCACCATCATGCTTGTGCCAATTGATTGAACAATCCGGAATACGATGAGCCACGAAAAACTGGGAGACCACGGAGCTAGCATGGACGATACAAAAACAATAACAAGACCCATGAGGAAGATCTTCCTGCGGCCAAACAAATCACTACACTTGCCCATGACGGGTTGAGCGACAGCACTGGCAATGTAAAATGATAAAATAATCCACGAAACGGCTGTAAAATTAAGTTGATACACTTGTTGTAGCCTGGAGATTGCCACCGAAATCATGGAGGAATTCAACGGATTCAACATAATTCCGAGTCCAACAGCTAACATCAATCCTTTATTTCGAACGTTCATTGGTGCACCTCTCTCTCTTCTGTTGTTATCTTACTTGAACGTATTCATTTATTCCAACGCATTATATGTTATGATTTGATGAACTAGAAGGAATGAAGGAATGGTGCAAATGGAGCTTCTTCAACTAAAATATTTCCTGACGGTGGCCCGATGCGAACATGTTACGGAAGCTGCGGGAAAGCTGCATGTCACGCAATCCTCCCTGAGCAAAACGATACAACGATTAGAGGACGACCTTGGAGTCCCTTTATTTGATCGAATCGGGAGAAAGCTGCGACTAAACGACTTTGGAAGAACATTTCTTCAGCGAACTGAAAAAGCCTTATTTGAATTGGAACAAGGAAAGCGGGAAATTGCTGACCTCTCCAATCCGGATCAGGGTACACTGCAATTGGCAGTGACTACGGCGAGCACATTGCCAGGTATACTGCGGGAATTCCGGAAAAACAAGCCGGATATTCAGTTCCATGTGCAAATGGTTTCGTTAGAAAACATGTCCAGACTTCTGCATCGGGGCGAGGTAGACTTTTGTCTCTCCTCCCCTCCGATTGAAGGTGACGATATCGAATGTCAGATACTATATGACGACCCGATTGTAGTCGCTGTTCCTATGGGTCATCGATATGCAGACCGAAGCAGCATTCAATTATCCGAGCTTAAGGACGAGTGGTTTGTTGGGGTGAAGCAAGGGTATGGGGTTCGTGATATGGTAGATTCCGTATGTCAATCCGCTGGTTTCCTACCGAAGTATGTATATGAAGGGGATGAGCCTGCAAGATTAACCGCCCTTGTGGAGGCGGAGATCGGTCTCGCGTTTATACCTAGCACAGCCAGAAACCCCCATGAGCGCATTAAATATCTTCAGGTAGAGGAGCACCAACTTGTTCGGGAAATTGCTCTACTTTCGCACAAAAACAGGTATATTTCCAAAGCCGCTTTAGAGTTTCGCAGCGTAGTTATGGACTATTTCAATGCTATGCCATGAGCATAAATTCAATCCAGAGGAGTGCATTCGAACATCTGAAATTCCACCGCATAGAAGCTCATATTAATGTGGATAACACCCCTTCCATGAAACTGGCAGAGAGTGTTGGTATGGAATTCGAATGTCTACGTAAAGGGTTTATACACGAAAATAATGAATGGACCGATCACTTGGTGTATTACAAAAATTCTATTTAAACGGTTCATACAACTTACTCTAAAACAAGGGAACTCCATATCATGAAGTTCCCTGTTTTCTATGTTTGTTGAATATTCTTCTTTTTGCGATGAAGGGTTACTACTCCCAAACTAACTGCTGAAATCCATAATAGGATTATTGCATTACTTGAGACTAATGATTGCACTGTATCTAGTTGTAATAATTGCGTAATTAACCTTCCTTCATAGGGTGAAAGTGTGGCTCCCAAGTTATACGCGATCAGAACAATGGTCGTACCCAGCTTTGCCATTTTGGCGATTTGTTGTGCAAAAGTATGCAATAAATAGGGCATTATACAGCGGAATGAAAACCCGATGATCATTGAGCACACGGTAGTAAGAATAATACTTTGCGAGATCGTCGTAACGAACATCGAGCTTCCAAGTAACAGAATCGATAATGGAACGATATAGTTACCGAGTGTTTTGTATACTTTCCCAAAAGAAAAGCCGGCAACAAAAGCTCCCAAACCTATAAATGCAATCATGTTGCTTCCGTTTGTCGCAGTTCCGATATTTTTTTCCAAAATCAAAGGAGTAATCTGTAAATTATAATTGATGAAGATAGCTACAATCACAAATAATAAGAGACCATAGCCAATCATGACTTGAAGGGCTTTTTTATTATTTGTGTGGCTTGGATTCGTGGTGACCTCTTCTCTTCTATTAAGCTCTTTTTTATCAGAAGGAACGAAAATCAGGAATGCAATGAAAATAGGAAGTGCCAGGGCGTAGACATAAAATGATGTGTGCCAGCCCATTTTCAATAGTTGACCAACGAGTAGTGTTAGACAAATGCCTCCTAATCCCTCAAAGGCACTTTCTAAGCCAATTACGGTTGCTTGTTTAGCTGGATTCTTATGATACATATCACTGATCATCTGAATGATGAGCCGGTTAAATAAACCTACACCTAACCCAAACAAACAGCGAGAAATGAACAGCAACGAAAAAAAGTCATGATACAATGCAGGGAATACTCCCGCAATGAGAACAAGTCCTAATCCAGTCAGTATAGTTGCTTTCTTCCCAATAAGAAGTTCAAGTCGATTAGCAATTAACACACCAAGAATGACAAATAATGAAGGTATGGTCGTTAATAATCCTACGTGTGTTACCGATATCTCTGGAAAATCATTGGTTATCGCAGGAATGTTAGCGGCAATCACTGGACCTGAAGAAATTAATAACGCAACGGACAATAACGAATATGTTTTAAGCTTCTCCATGGATATTATAAAAAACCAACTCCTAATGTTTGTATTTGCTCCATATGGCCAATAGTTAGCCTTGATGCTGCGATAAATGGATAAAGCAGTAACGCATAAGTCGATGACTTCATACGTTACTGCTCAGTCGATTAGAGTTCTTTACCGTTACTTTGAATAACTTTTTTGAACCATTCAAAGGATTTTTTCTTGCTACGTTTCAACGTACCATTTCCAGTGTCGTCTTTGTCGACATGTATGAAACCGTATCGTTTACTCATCTCTCCAGAACTTGAGCTTACTAGATCAATGCAACCCCAGGACGTGTAACCCAACAACTCTACGCCATCTTCTTCCACTGCTGTTATGAAAGCTTGGATGTGTTGACGTAGATACTCGATTCTATAATCATCCGCAATATATCCCGTCTCATCAGGAGTATCTATCGCTCCTAAACCATTTTCAACGATGAATAGTGGCTTTTGATAGCGGTCATACAAGGAGTTCATTGTAATTCTTAGACCTACAGGATCGATTTGCCATCCCCATTCACTTGTTTTCAAATGAGGATTGCGCAGTGTTGGAAACAGGTTAGCTGCCGTTTGAGTGTTTACTTCCGGGTCTGCACTAGTTAACCGCGAACCATAATAACTGAACGAAACGAAATCAACCGTATTATTTTTCAAACATTCCTCATCCCCGTCTTCCATGGCTAAATGAATATTCATTCGTTCTAACATTTTCTTGGCATAGTTTGGGTATTCTCCTCGGGATTGTACATCGACGAAGAAGTAGTGCTCGCGATCTCTTGTCATGGCTTTCCAGACATCATCTGGTGCACATGTATACGGGTAAGTGTTGGCACCTGCTAACATACAGCCAATCTTAATTTCCGGGTTAATTCTACGCGCAATTTCAGTTGCTTTTGCACTTGCGATCAATTGATGATGAGCCGCCTGATACTTCACAGCATCCTGATTCTCACCTTCTTCAAACACTAGGCCTGAGCTGCCAAAAGGTAGATGCAACAGCATGTTAATTTCATTAAAGGTAAGCCAATACTTCACTTTATCTTTATAACGGGTGAAGATCGTTTCACACAGTCTCTCATAATAATCCACCATTTTTCGACTTCTCCACGATCCAATGGTCTTCACTAAATGAATAGGGACATCAAAATGGGTAATAGTGACTAACGGCTCAATGCCATACTTCAAGCATTCATCAAATACATTTTCATAGAATTTCAAGCCCTCTTCGTTGGGTAACTCGTCATCTCCATTAGGGTAGATCCGAGTCCATGCCAAAGATAAACGGAAACACGTAAAGCCCATCTCTGCAAATAAAGCAATGTCTTCTTTATACCGATGATAAAAATCAATAGCCTCATGACTCGGATAAAAATGTTCTTGATCACACTCCAACATTTTTAACTGTCCTCGCATGACAGGAACACGATCTTTCCCTGCCGGGATTACATCAACTGTGGATAGTCCCTTGTTGCCTTCTGCATATCCGCCTTCACATTGGTTAGCAGCAACTGCCCCACCCCACAAAAAGTCTTTTCTTAAAGTCATTAAAACACACTCCTAACCTGTAGTTTTGTTAAGCTTTGACAACCAACAATGTATTGTTAAAATCAATATTTTGGGGACTAGTCTCTGCGATCACATCCGAGTAACTATACGAATTGGTTACAATAACGGGCGTTTGAGTGACATATCCTTCTTGTCTGATTTTGTCCAGATCAAAAGTCAGCAAGGTCTGCCCTTTTGTAATTCTCTGACCTTCTTCAACGAACGCTTCAAAATATTTTCCGTTCAGCTTTACCGTATTTAAGCCGACATGAATAAGAATTTCGACTCCTTCATCGGATAATAGTCCAATAGCATGTTTCTTAGGAAATAGAGATACAATCATGCCATCAAATGGAGCAATGACTTTCCCCTCGCTAGGTTCAATAGCAATTCCTTTACCCATTGCCTCTGAGGCAAACGCTGCATCTTGTACATCCTGAAGTTGAATAAGCTGACCTTTAAGTGGAGTTGCAATAACAGAATCTTTAATTGTAATGACTTCATCCGCAACCCCACTCCCTTCGTTCGCATTTGAAACAGTGTTCTGTGAAGGTGCATCTTTTTCATATTTCAAACTGAGCAAATAGGTAAGTACAGCAGTTACGACAGTTGTTATAACAAGTGCGATCAAAATGTTATATAGATTCCAGATATTTTCACCAATGTACAGAGGAATCGCCGGGATTCCTGAAGCGCCTGTTGCGTAACGAGAAACATCCATTAGCCCTGCAAAGAGTCCCCCACTGGCAGCTCCAATCATACCCGCGACAAGTGGGTATCTCTTCGGTAAATTTACGCCGTAAAGAGCTGGTTCCGTGATTCCCATCAACGCGGTGATCCCACTGGAAGCAGAAATTTGTTTTAATGCTTTATCCTTGGTTCTCATCCCTACAACTAATGCCGCAACACCTTGACCTATACAATTGATCATCGCTCCAGGACCGAGGATATTCTCATAACCTGATGTGGTGATTTGAGCAATGGATAGAGGCACAATATTATGGTGCAGTCCAAACATAACCAGTATTGGCCAGAAGGTTGCTACCAGGAAAATAACCAGCCAGCTACCATGTGCGGCCAAGAAGTCAAAGCCCATCGCTAAATACGTTCCGAAAAATGACCCCAGCGGCCCCAATACGGTTAAGGCCAGAATTCCCGTTACTAAAATAGTGCACATGGGAACAAAAATAACTTTCACTGCATTCGGAATGATCCTTTTAAACAACGATTCAATATATGATTGAGACCAAACTATTAAGAGAATTGGAACTACAGAAGAACTATACGATACAAGAGTTAGCGGGATTCCAAAAACACTTACGTCAGTCCCATCCAAACGCAATTGTGTCAAGTTGGGATGGAGTAAAACACCGACTAAAACGAGTGCTAAGACTGGACTGCATTTTAGTTTGTTTGCAGCTGAAAACGCCAACAAGAATGGTAAAAAGTAGAAAATAGCATCTGACATAAGACTTACGACATAGTAGGTTTGGGAATCTTTTGAAATCCAGTTGAACAAAATAAGTAGAGCGAGTAATGCCTTGATCATACCAGCCCCAGCTATAGCAGGAACAATCGGACTAAATGTCCCCGAGACGAAATCGATTAATTTCCCCAAAATACTAACTTTCCTAGCTTGAGTTGGTTCACCCGATGAACTCGCGTTAGGTTGAAGATGCTTGATCACTTCTTTGTAAACGTCTTCAACATGTGTGCCGATGACGACTTGAAATTGTCCGCCGCTCTCAACCGCATCAATAACACCGTCAAACGATTTAAGCGCTTTTTGATCTGCTTTGTTAGTATCATTCAGTGCAAATCTAAGCCTAGTCATACAGTGAGTCAGAGTGGATACATTCTCACTACCGCCCACTTTCTCTACAATATCTTGAGCCAACTTCTCGTATTTCTTGCTCATCCAATAATGCCCCCTCTTGTTGTTGCCATCGAAATGAATGAGACCAAAAGCGCTCTAAATAACTTCTCTTTGCAATAAAAAAAGCTATTTATCTGAAATACATAAAGGCTGCATTCATTACACCTTTAAAATATCATCTGATAAACAGCTATAGCCAATACCTATAATTCATACTTTATTATGCCTGAAAGGCATGCCTGATATGTTCCAAAAAACGTACCTCCGTTTGACTGAATACCTTATGTTTTTTCCAGACAATCACTGTTGGAAACTGAAGTTCCGGTTGAAAAGGTCTGAAGCATAATGTGTCAGACTGCTTCATTGCAAGCGCACCCTCAATACAGATGGCCGTCCCTAACCCCTCCTCTACGAGGTTAAGTATGTTAGATATTAAATTATAGGTCGCAACAAAGTTTAAATGTGCATACTCATCGGCAAACCAGCTTGCAATCTCATTCTGTACGACAGATCGGCTGGATATGAGCAGAGGCACTCCGGCTAAATCGGTTGAAGTGACATATTCTTTCTGGGCAAGAGGTGATGAGGTCTTCATAAGGACTCCCCAGCGTTCCTTCTGGGGCAGTCTGATGAAATCGTATTTCTCAATGTGAATGGGCTCTAACAAAATGCCCACATCGAGCAGTCCTTTATCGATTCGCTCCTTTATGTCATCCCCCGTTCCACTATAGATGTGATATTTAACCTGCGGATACTCCATATTGAAGTCTTTTAATAATTGTAAAATAACATTGGATGTTAATGATTCAACACTCCCGATCGATATGGTTCCTCCAACCAGGTTGTTCTGATCTTTAAACTCTTTCTCTGTTTTATCCGCAAGTGTGAGAATTTCTTCTGCTCTTTGACGTAAAAGCATGCCTGCATCTGTCAGTGTTATTTTACTTTTCCCGCGTATAAACAATTGAGTTTCTAAATTTTTTTCCAGATCAGCCAACTGTCTGCTTAACGTTGGCTGTGTCACATGTAAGATCGTTGCAGCATGTGTGATATTTTCTACTCGAGCTACTGTCAAAAAATATCGAAGTACTCTTAACTCCATAATTCCTCCTGATTTACATTCATTTAAGTGTCTACTGAATCATTCATTTCTTTACTATACCTTCCTGTTAACCAGAAGAAGACAGTTGATTGGGATAATCAACTGTCTGTTGTTTCAAATAAAGAAGATTATTTCTCTGGAATGATTTCATTAACGCAGGCTAAAGCATTTAGTGTTCTAGGAAATCCCATGTAGGGAAGGCAGTGAGTTAGAGCGGTGATCATGGTTTCTTTATTATTGCCAACATTGATGTTACCCTGAACGTGTGCTTTGACTTGACTATCCGCACCTCCGAGTGCACTTAGTATACAAAGAGTAAGAAGTTCTCGTGTTTTCAGATCCAGACCTCCGCGGGTATAGAAGTCACCAAAACAAAATGCTGAAAGATAGTCTTGGATATGCTTCTGATTTGACGGGGCATTTTCCCGGTTTTTCTCAATAATATCGCCAAAAATCTCTTTTTGAATACCAAGTCCTTTGTCAAAGCGATTATCTTCTTCAACCCGTTTTTGACTTTCAAGAGGCAGTGCAACATTTCGCTCTTTTAACACTTCATTTATTTCCGATATGGCATTTAAGGTTTTGGGGAATCCCAAATAAGGTGCGCATTGATAGATTGCTTCTTGGATCTCCGTTGGAGTCAACCCAACATTTAGCGCTGCACGAGTATGTGCTTTGAGCTGTGGCAACGTTTGATTAGTAGCCAGTACAACCAAAGTAATAAGCTCTCGTTGCTTATCGTCAAGAGTACCTTGATCAAAAATTTCACCAAATATGAAGCGACTTAATATGTCCTGAAATTCAGGATCTGTAGCATATGCCGCTGGAACTCCCTCACCGAATAGTCTTTTATATGTTTCCTGGCTCTTTTCGATTCGATTCATATTCATCTAACCTCCTGTTTCTTTTTAGTTAAAACTAGGTGTACCCATTTTACATTGAAAGGGGAAAGAATCCATATCCTATTCATATCATTTTATTGCCTAATCCTATCAAATGATTGTTTGTTGATGAAAAAAGCGAACAAAGCACTTGCGTGCCTTGTTCGCTCTTCTTGGTGCAGCCATGTTACTGTGCCTTACTCGCCCAAGCTGTCCCAGAATGATTGGAACGCGCCTTTCTCCACTTCCAGGAATGCCGGAACATTACCATAACGAACCAGAGCTGCTTCACCAAACAGAACCAGTGGGACCTGCATTTTGTCTTCCAGCGTGAGATAGATGATCTTGCGATCTTCCTTGCCGTAGAGGTTCTCTTCCAACTCCGGGCTCGTTGCGATCGGTTTGGCAGCATTTAGCGATGAGATAAAGCTGTCCAGTGCTTCATCCGCTGCTAACGGTTGAAGTTGCTGCAATCCATTGTTCCAGCTGTTAAACGTCTCCCATTGCGCCGAGGCGATGTTGCCTTCGAGATGAAGCTTGCCGATCAGGTCGGCACCAGTTCCAATGGTGATCCCGTTGTTCTTGTCGAATAACTGAGCATACACCTGACCATCGATCTCGGTGTAAGACATGATGCGGAAATCCTTGTCGTAGCCATTGACCGCATAGATGTCTGCTTCGCCAATGTTGGAAGCAAGCTCCGTATATTTATCCTGGCCGCTCAGCTCATCAATGCCGCCAGAGGTGGTACCCAGTTTATCCCCCCGCAGGCTGAGTGCATTTGCACCTTCAAGCAATGTTGGGGACTGTGTATATACGTTTCCTCCATATACAACCAGTTGCATCATATCAGCCATCGCGCCTTTGCCCTGTGAACTCGGCAACTCCATCTTCGGAATCACGATCGGATCAAACGATGCTCCTGGAGTCACCGCTGCCACCTGTGGTGTTGGTGCGGCTGGTCCATTGAATTGTTGCCATACACTTGGCGCAGCCAATCCAATGCTGGCAGCGATAACAACACTTGCTGCAATGTATAGTGGTTTACGTTGACGTTTTGGTCCCTGATGTTGCGTGTTTAAGGATTGCTCTACCCGTTTTTTCATTTGCTCGTTTGTTTTCATATGATCCACCGCTTTCTTGTAATTTTGTTTGAATTGTTCTTCGTTCATTACAGTTCCTCTCCTTCCAGCTCCAGTTTTAACAGCTGTCTTCCTCGTTTTAATCTCATTTTCACTGCTGATTCGCTAATCTCCAGGATCTCGCTGATTTCTCGGATCGGATAATCTTCGTAATAATACAGATGAATCACCGATCTATACTTGACGGGCAGTGACAGCACAAGTTCGATCAGCGCGTGATCTTCAGGGTTGTCTGTTGTAAGAGGATCGACTCCCTCCAGCTTGACCTCCCGTTTGCGCCAGCCTCTGCCTAATAAGGATTTGCAATGATTGGTGATGACCCGAATCAACCATGCTTTTTGATGCTCCGCATCGTTGAACGTAGGGGCTTTTTCTATTAGTTTTATGAAGGTATCCTGAGTGGCTTCCTCCGCGTCTTCTCGTCTGCCGAGGTGCACCATGGCAATCCGGAACAGCGTATCCGCGTATGTCTCATAGACTTTCATCACATGATCGCCCAGCTGGGGCACTGATCGCTGCATGGTTGTTATGCCCTCCTTTATACCTCTAACACTCTTACGGACGGCATTTGGTCACATTTTGTTTTAGGATTTTTTTACTGGTCCATTTCATTCAAAATGCAAAAAAAGAAAGCAGCTCCATGAAAAGGAGTTGCTTTCTTCATCTTCGTCTTTATTTTCATATAAAATGTATATCGTTTCACCGATTAGAATTTCTTCTGTAAAAGCTCGATATTGTCTTCCAAACTGCTGTCCAAGCTTACGCCTACCTTCTGCAGTTTGTTTTGGTAATATGCTTTTACATCTTCCCATTTATAGTACGGATAGGTCTTTGTTTCAATCGGGAACGCGATCTCTTCTTCATTTCTAAGCATTTTCACGAGAACATCCTTACCATTGGAATACAGAATCCATTGAATATTTGCTCCCATTGGTGAGATAACCGAGCCATTCCAGTTTTGGGTCACGTCCTGCAGTTTGTCGATACTCACATTAGCTCCGGCGATATCCAGGAATGAAGATAGTGGAATGATGGTTTCTGCGTGAGCAAAACGAAATATACCAGCCGTGTCTTTTTGCTGAATGGACTGGTCGGTAGACACGATCAATTCTTTGACCAGAGGTGCAATGATATTCTGCGGCAAATCCGTTGACGTTAAAGATGGACCTTTTTCATAGAAATCATTGATATTGTCAATACTCTCGTACCATTTCAACTGATTAGCCGTGAAATACCGCCCGAATTCGAAGTCACCTTCTCCTTTTATATTCGAAGATATGATATAGAGTTCATATAGATTAGAAGCAGCCTCGGTTGGGTTGCTGAGCTTCACTTTTCCCTTCTCATCTTTCAGTTCAAACTCTCCAGCGTCCAGCCGTTGATAGAAGTCTTCAGAGAAAAATTGCAGAAGGACCTCTTTTGCATAAAGCGTTCCAGTGCTCTGTGTGACATAATCCTCGTATAACTTAACCCAGTCTCCATCTTCTACGTACTCATTATACTTTGTCGCTAGGTCGTAGGGCCGTAGATAGGGGTCTTTCCCTTCTTCAAAAGCTGAAGCCAGAATGTCTACCTTGTTATCTCCCAAGCTTTCCTTTAACCCGTCAATAAACTGATCTCTGCTCTGCGGCGTTCGATCTTTGAAGGTTGCTTGTGCAATCACTTTTTTATCCGATGTAAAAAGTTCTTTGAAATTCTGCCCAACTCTGGCCCCTATTCCTTTCAGTTCTTCTCCACCCGTAGTGGATAACAATCCATAATGATCTTTTTCAACCTTCATCAGATTGCCAATTTCCTTCTTCAGCTCTTTGCCCAGATTAGTGATCTGCCCGTCCTTTTCAGCGATGTCGAGCAGTTCAAATAACGTCTTGTCGTACTTGGAACTGGATAGATGTCTGGAGCCATGTCTCCCTATGTAGTTAATAAATATGGGTTCATATCCACTAGGAGCTTTTGTATAACTTGTTTCCTTAAAAGGATATGGCGTTTTGGTACCGCGGTATCCCTGCTGCTGATCATCCATTTTTTGTCCAACAAAAACCGATTGGGTGTTGTTATCCCAGTCTACCTCTTGCTCCAAGGCTTCACCAATCACTCTTGCAGGTACATAAGTGACCCCATTGTAGAGAAATGATTCGCCTTCCACCCTTTGTCCGTTCACAACCACATTAGCCGATTGTTCAGAAACTTCGATCATGCGTTTGGAGCCTGCGCCATATACGTCTAACACACTTACAGACGTTAAGATGGCGAGTGATGCTACTGAAATCCCGATTTTTTTGATCATCATATTGATTAGTTTTCTCCTTATTCCGCCTGATATGGGTTTATTTTCGCTCATCATACTATAGGTGAGAAGTGTCTGCGCCGTACCCATCCTATGTTAATTCATTGTAAAAGAGTACATATAAATATTGACGTAAAGTCTCATACGACAAAAAGAGCCGCTCCTTAGCGACTCTCGATCTGCATAACCGGCTATCTTGCTCCGAGACACATGAACAAAATAGTTATCACATGTCTCGCACTATCATAGCGCCCTATATATTTTTATATCTATCCCTGACTCCGTCGGATGACCTTCTCCAATAAGTGCCTCACGGTTCAAGAAGGATAAGGCTTTGCTGTCTGTAATCATTTTGGGGGAAGTACGAAATAAAGCAGTTTTCAGCGTTTTATCAATATTTCCGTTATTTTCGATATAAATTTTGCAGGAATGGCCTGCGTTGTCGGTTCCTTGGAGCATGTATCTTGCCGATAGCGTATGCGGACCACCATTCTTCCCGATGATCTGCGTATCTACTCCTCCACCCAACACAATTCCCTCAAAGTACTTTCCGGTTACGCTGCCTGTAAAAGTAATCATGACAACCGAATCATCTTCGCTATTCTGCAAATCAAATGATTCTTCGATGTTCACATGTACCGTAAACAATTCCTCTAATTTCACGTGTTCCCACCTCCATATGTATTCAATTATAACTCTACTCGCTAAAAAAAAGATTTACATATTTCCTTCAAATCATTTAAAATGGTTTACACAATGTAAAGGTTAACAAGTTGTAAATGAAGGGGTTAATGACGTACATGAGTACATTACCAAAATCAGTTCGCTTTCCACTGTTCATTCTGATGTTAAATCTGTTTATTGCTTTATTGGGGCAAGGGATGCTCATCCCCATATTGCCGGAGTATTTGAAGCTTTTTCATGCGGGAGGCACAGTAGCAGGATTTTTAGTTGCAGCCTTCGGTGCCGCTCAATTCTTCTTTTCCCCTCTCGGGGGACAACTGTCTGATCGATTTGGACGCAAAAAGTTGATCATTGCGGGTATGTTTCTGTCTGTCATTTCAGATATCATATTTGCGCTGTCAACGTCATTGCCGTTCCTCTATGTCGCACGGTTTATCGGTGGAATCAGTCTTGGTTTAATGGTTCCTGCCAACCTCGCATATGTCGCCGATATTACAACGCCAGAGACACGTGCAAAAGGTATGGGCTATTTCGGCGCAGCTATGAATTTGGGGATGGTTCTCGGACCTGGTCTGGGCGGTCTCATCGCCGAGATGGGCATTCGCATGCCCTATTTCTTCGCAGCGGGTCTGGGACTGATTGCGGCCCTGATGACGCTGCTATTGCCTGAGACACTTCCCCCCGAGAAAAGAACGGTCTCCATCCGTCTTCAAAAAGGAGATCACTTGGGCAAGAAAATCTGGAGTTCTTTTAAAGTCCCCTATTTCAAATACTTGATTGTGTTGCTTGTCATGACCTTTGGTCTCATGAGTTATGAGACAGTATTCGCGCTTTTCGCAGAGCAAAAATACGGGTTCGACGCTGCAACAATCTCCATCATTATTACTTTGGGCGCGATTATCGGTATCGTTGTGCAGATCTGGCTTTTGGATTGGTTCGTACAGAGAATAGGTGAAGTTAAGTTGATCCGTCTCTCCTTAATAATCACACCCATAGCTTTATTGTTAATGTTAATTAAGGTCAACCTTGTGTTTCTGTTGTTCGCTTCTGCGTTATTCTTTGCCTTTAATTCGTTTTTACGACCTTCGGTCAGCACGTTAATATCCAAAAATGCAGGAGATCGGCAAGGTTATGCATCGGGTCTGAATACTACATTTTCCAGTCTCGGCACGGTGATTGGGCCGCTGATCGCAGGACTATTGTTTGACAAAAACATAAACTTCCCGTATATTTTTGGTGCAATTATGCTACTCGCTTCTCTCGGACTGACCTTGAACGCATTTCGTTCGAAGAAAGGACAATTGTATACAAGTGAATGAAAACTGGCATCAACAATTGGGAAATAAACATCGTGATGATTTGATTGCAGCAGGAAAGGAGCTTTTTTTGAAATATGGATTGCTCCAGGTGAAGATTAAGGATGTATGTACGAAAGCTGAACTTAGTAGAGTGACCTTTTATAAACATTTCCAGTCAATGGATGAACTTCTTCTAGCCATTCAGATGCAACTGATCGAACATTTAACGGATGAGGTTAGCCGTGCTTCAACGAAGGACTTAAACGGGCGGGAACAACTCACGGTTATGTTGAATGCATGGGTTGTTTATGCCGAGAATCATCCAGACTACATCCGGTTTATTCAATTGTTTGATATCAACTATGAGATGTATGATTTTAGCCCTGAATTAAGAGAAGAGTATGATAAGTTCAACCAGAACGGGAAAGAAAATCATTTCCTGATGGACGCTTTATCCCAAGGTGTTGTTGACGGCAGTATTAAGAATCCGTCCCCTCCGCTGGATCTGGCTCAGTTTATCTTCACAACGATGATGGGCATGCTCCAGCGCATGGTAACTATTCGTGGTGCTCATGATAATTCATTGGATATGCGGATGACGGAGCAATTTGTGAAGATGCTGCTTCATTTTGTTTGTAGCGAAGAAATACCCGAGTGATGGCATGGTACATGGATCGATAAAACAAAAGTTTGAAATAAAAAACGGATTCCGTATGCTGGAATCCGTTTTTTCTTCATTAATTAAGCGTTAATCCGTTAGTACGGATAATTGTCCTCCAGCTTTCAGTTGACCAAGCAATACTTTGATCCCGGCAGACGTATTTGGCTCCTGCTTTCCATACACAGCAATTCCTGAGCGCACGTTCTGCAAATAGATCGTTTCGTAAGGGTTACCAAGAGACAACAGCGTGTATCGCTGATTACTCTTGTTCATTGCATTAATCAAGGTTTGATAATCACTCCACCCGAACTGGCTGGCCACATTGCGGAATTGGTAAGAAGCAAGAATGACATAATTGGCTTTGCCAATCGCCTGGAGCGTTTCATTCATGTTGCCTTGTCCAACAAGTGATATTTCAGTCTTTAACGACAGGTTATTAGCGGCTTGCAACAGTTGTTTCTCAAGCTGTTTCGCCTGTTCCTGCTCGGCTGCGACAATAACAACCCGGTCGCCTTGCTGAATTGGATCAGGAAGCACACCTTCGCGACTGCTGAGTACAGTGACCGCTCGCTCTGCGATTGTCTGCTCCACTGCTCGGTGCGCCTTCGATCCGATGATACCGTTAAGCTGAGTTAGCTTTTGCGCAAGAGTTTGACTGCGTTCAAATAAACCATATTTCGCTTTTATCTCCAAGATTCGTTTCACAGATGCATGTATGGTTTCATCCTTGATCGTTCCATTGTTCACCGCGTTTACCAGCGTTTGATGGGCCGCTGCTGAATTTTTTGGCATAAGGATGATATCAATCCCTGCGGTAACGGCGCGTTCTACCGATTGATTCTCCCCAAAATGCTCCGCAATTGCATTCATGGTAAAGGCATCCGACACGATGAGACCTTCGTATCCAAGCTCTCCGCGAAGCAGTCCTGTCAGTACCTTTTTCGATAAGGTGGCAGGAATCGGCACACGTTCACCGTCTTTGAGCGAAGTGACATGTTCGTTGTCTATGGCAGGGAAAGCAATATGCGCGGTCATAATCATCTCTACCCCATTTTCAATCGCAGCCCGAAACGGTTTTAATTCTACCGCATCAAGCCGTTCTCGGTTATGGGCAAGCACAGGCATACCAAGATGGGAATCTACCGTTGTATCTCCATGTCCCGGAAAATGCTTAACTGCCGCCATCACCCCTGATTGCTGTAGCCCTTTTATTGTTGCCAGACCAAGCCGTGTCACCAAATCCGCCTCCGAGCCAAACGACCGTATACCAATGATGGGGTTATCTGGATTGCTGTTGATGTCCAGCACTGGCGCAAAATTAATCTGCAATCCCAGTGCCTTCAGCTCCTCCCCTGTCAGCTGACCAGCTGTTTCGGCTAGTGTTGCATCTCCAGTTGCGCCAAGCGCCATTTGACCTGGCAGGTTCGTACCGCCTGGTATTCGCTTAATAACGCCTCCTTCTTGGTCGATGCTAAGAAATAGAGGAATGTCACCTGCTTCTCTTTGTATATCATGTGTGAACGTTGTAAGCTGCGTCACGTCTACAATATTTTTGTCAAAAAGAATAAGTCCGCCCAAGTCCTGATCATGGATCGTGCGTTTCAGCCCCTCATTAACGGTCGTTGTCGCTTTACCATTCCATTGCCTAATGTCGGGCATAAGCATCTGACCAACTTGCTCGCTTACCGTCATATAGGATATCAGTTTGTCCCAATCTTGTGTCCGAATGGCCGCTTCACGTTCGAAGCGAATTACTCTCGCCATAAATACGGCATATTCAGCACGCGTGACAGCTTGATTCGGACGGAAGGTGGCATCTGAATAACCGCCGACCAAGCCGTTTGAACTCATAATAAGAATGGGTGCTGCTGCCCAATGCCTGTCCGTGTCTGTCCATTTTGCGGCGTTCTTACCTTCCACGAGTGCATATGCCCGTGTAAGGAAGGCCGCTGTCTCTGCGCGGCTAAGTGGTGCGTCCGGACGGAAAGTTCCGTTAGGAAAACCACTTGCAAGTCCATTTTTAGCAGCTATCATGATTTCTCGATGGAAAGGATGTGTAGTTGGAACATCGGAATAAGTTGTGCCTTCCACTGCTCTTTGAAGCTGATCTGAATAGAGCTCGCGCACCATAAAAGTGACAGCTTGTGCCCTTGTCACAAGTGCCTCTGGCTTGAAGGTCCCATTGCCGTATCCGGCTACTGTTCCCCGTTTCGCCATATACGTGATGCCATCCTCTGCCCACTTTGAATACTTTAGATCAACAAACGTTTCTTCCGCAGGTGCCGTTCCCACCCCTATAAGCATAGAGCCAACAACGGCACCAATAATCGTCATCCATTTTACATGCATTTGTTTCACTCCTGTTGTATTCTATGGATGAATAGACGTTACTACGGTATAGTTTGTTGCGTTTTCATAAGTTCAATGAAATTATATTCAGGTCATGACTATCCCTTCACGCCACCAATCGTCATACCCTGGACAAAGTATTTCTGTAAGAACGGATACACCATCAGAATAGGAACACTTGCAATAATGGTCATGGTCGCTCGAATCGAGGTTGGTGTGACCGCCGTTGCATTGCTTTCGGCAGACTGATAAGCATCACTTGCTGATGAAGTCGCTGAGGTCGTTGAAGTTTGCAGAATCTTCATCAACTCATATTGCAACGTGCTTAATTCTTTATTGGAAGAGTTGTACAGGAATACATCGAACCAGGAATTCCATTGTCCCACAGCTACAAAGAGTGATACGGTTGCCATTGCGGGAATCGTTAGCGGCAGGACAACGCGGATAAATGTCGTGAACTCCCCTGCCCCGTCAATACGGGCTGACTCCAGAATGCCTTCAGGAAGACCCTCAATAAATGAACGGATGACAATCATATTGAAGACACCGATTACACCCGGAATGATATATACCCAGAAGGAACCGATCAATCCAAGGTCTCGAATCAGCAGATAACCGGGGATCAACCCCCCGCTGAAATACATGGTGAATACAAAAAACATCGTAACAAACTTGCGAAGCACAAATTCCTGACGACTAACCGTATACGCGAGCATAGCTGTACAGAAGACGGACACCACGGTTCCAATGATCGTACGCAGCGCCGAGATCAGAGTTGCGTGATAAATATCGGATTCGCCAAAAATGTATTTGTAGTTGTCCAGTGTCCATACACGAGGCCATAGATATATTCCACCCCGAATGGCATCATTTGCATTATTGAAAGATACGGCAATCATATTAACAAAGGGATAAATCGTCACAATCATCAGACATACCATGAAGATGATGTTAAAGGTGTCAAACGCTCGATCCCCGGTGCTGCTATTCCGCAAGCGGGATGTGTTTCCTTTTCGCATGGCATAGGCCTCCTTTTAGAATAGTCTGCTCTCTCCCATTTTTTTCGCTATATAGTTCGCTGAGAAAAGGAAGATGAAGCTGACCACCGTTTTGAATATGCCAGCTGCTGTACCTAAGGAAAAGTTCCCCATCCCTAATCCATATTTCAGTACAAAGATGTCCAGATTCTCCGAATAGTCCATATTCATCCCGTTACCCAGCAGATATTGCGGTTCGAATCCGGATTCAAGAATACTTCCCATGTTCATGATCAACAAGATCACAATAACCGGTTTCAAGCCAGGCAGGGTGATATATAACATCCGTTTGAAGCGACTGGCTCCATCAATCTCGGCAGCCTCATATTGCGCCGGATCAATTGCCGTAATTGCTGCCAGATAGATAATGGTGTTCCAACCGACATCTTTCCAGACCTCAGTTGCCCCCAGAATACCCCAGAAGTATTCTCCTTTCCCCATCCATAGTACCGGACTGTCAATCAGGTGAAGCTTCATCAGCAGCAGATTGATAATTCCGTCTGGTGACAGGACTGTTAATACAATGCTGGAAGCAACAACCCACGAGATAAAGTGAGGCAGATAACTGACGGTTTGCACAAAACGTTTAAATATGACATTTTTCAGCTCATTCAACAAGAGAGCCAGCGTAATTGCTGTCACAAATCCCAACACCAGTTTAATGGAACTCATAACGAGTGTATTTCGCAGCACCCGGTAGAAGGTATTGTCTTCAAATAACGTACTAAAATGTTGCCAACCTACCCATTGCTGATCCGAGAAGGACCTTGCCGGTTTGAAATTCTGAAAAGCCATGGTCCATCCCCATAACGGCAGGTACTTGAAGATAAAAGCCCAGATGACAAAAGGAATACACATCCAGGCAAGCGTTCGTTGCTGCACAAGTCGCTTAAAGAACGAGTGTGCTCTGGTTCCCTTCGGACTCGAGGCTGGAGGCATCGAGTTAAGGGAGACATTAGGTTTCTCCACGGTGAACCTGCTCCTTTCCTGTGCTGTTATTCATGCGAGGAGAAGCCGGAGTTTATGCTCTGTCATCTTCTCCTGCGCATGTAACAGTTTGTTTTAAAGAGATTGTTCAAAAGTCCGCTTTTGAACACGCACTTAAAGTGTTCGTATTACCATTTTCCTGCAACACGATCCTTCACAACTTTGGTAATGGTCGCTTCATAACCAGCTTTGTCCAATTTGTTCAATTCAGCCATGTAGGCATCCCACAGCTTATCAAAATTCGATGGTGCTCCCAAGATCATTTCCGGTAAGTATTTACGTTGCAGATCATCCGATTTGGTGGTGAAGATCTGTTCAGGTGATCCTTGCTCAAGGGCGATGGACCATGCGGGGAACCATGGCCGCTCTTCCGGTTTATTAAACAATTCACTAAAGGTTTGGATACCGTAGGCTTCAAGGAATTTCTTATCTCCCTCGGTGTAAGATGCCGCGGCCACTTCCGGCTGGTTGCCAGGGCTATAAGCGTTACCATCGGTTAGTGTAGATTCACCGCCATATTTCGGCCAGTCTGTCCCAAAGTAGGTGAACCCGAATTTACGGCTGAGCTCCAGATCATCATGAGCCTTGCGTTGATCTTCATTTGCATAATAGAATCGACCCTTTTCATCCACACTGTACGTCTCATCCTTGATTCCCCATTGCACCAGAACCTGATTCTCTTCCTTCAGCAAATTATCAAAATATTTGATGATACGAACAGGGTCTTTGGCATTCACCGAGATACCTGTTGCATAGTTGTTGACAAAGCCGGGAGGATCCACATACTGATCCTTGATTCCTTCATCAAACACAATCGGAAGTGGAGCGTAGCGCTTCTCATCAATGCCTGCAGAGAGCAAGTTTTTCGATGCATCCCCAATCTGCCAGCCATAATTGAAGTATCCTAACACACGACCCGAAGTCAGCTTGGCCAAGTACTGGTCTTTGTTCATCGTAAAGGATTCCGGATCAAGCATGCCTTGAGCATTGATTTCATTCAACTTCTGAATCCATTTTTTCTGGGCATCTGTTCCGGCGACAACTTTTGCCTCATGGGTAGTCATGTCGACCATGACACTGCCATCGTTCGGATAACCGGCAAGATGCATCGCTGGATTTTGCAGTGTGAAGAAGTTATTAGCCACACCCGCAAGTGACACAAATCCGATTGTCTCTGCACCGTCGACAGTTGGATGTTTTTCCTTATAATCCTGAATTAGATCAAAATATTCATCCAGTGTAGTGATCTTGGGATAATCAAACTCTTTGAGCACAGATCGTTGAATCCAGAAAGCTCCTCCGCCCACATTTGGGCTACCTGAATACTCACCCTGATTAGCCGTATAAGGCAGGGCATAGATTTTTCCATCTTCGGCATTTTTCATTTTATCGAAATATGGTCCATACACCCTTTTGATATTAGGACCGTATTCCTCAATCAGATCATCCAGCGGAATATAGGCACCGGCATCCAGTAACTTGGACATCTCACCACTGGAGCTAATGACATCAGGATAGTCTCCACTGGCAATCATGACACCGGCTTTTGTAGCACTATCACCTACCAGATATTCCATCTTCCAGTCCACACCCGTCTGCTCTTGCAACGCTTTACCGATGGTTGTTTCGCTTGCCAGAACATCCTTCTTGCCTGGAGAGAACATGTAATACGAGAACGTGACTGGACTGTTCTCATCATCACCTGTGGCTGAAGGCGCTGATGACGAACTGTTCTGACTGCACCCAGCCAGCAAAGCTGTTAGTAATACAGCTAAACCCGCTGTTCTAAATTTTGGTTTTAACATGTGAATATTCCCCCGTTCCGTGTTTTCTCTCGTGGATTACACTCACCATTTGCCAGCTACACGATCCTTAACTGCCTGTGTTATCGTAGCTTCGTATGTTTTCTTGTCGAGTTGATTCAATTGACTCATATATTCATTCCATGTGTTCTCGAAAGTGGAAGGCGAATCCATAATCATTTTGGGTAAATATTTCTTCTGGAGGTCTTCTGCCTTGGTGATAAAAATCTGTTCAGGAGAGCCCTGCTCCAGTGCAATAGACCAAGCAGGAGACCAAGGACGCTCATCCGGTGTGCTGAATAGTTCTGTGAATGTCTCCACACCATATTTCTCTAACAACAGCTTGTCACCGTCCGTGTAACTAAAGGTAGCCACTTCTGGTTGGTTGCCCGGTCCATAGGCGTTGCCATCCTCCAGCACGGAGTTATTCCCGTAACGAGGCCAGCTGTAATTAAAATAGTCAAAGCCGAATTTACGACTTAATTCTGGATCTTCATGTGCCTTGCGTTGGTCATCATTTTCAAAGTAAAAGCGACCCTCATCATTCACACTATACGTCTCGTTCTCAACACCCCATTGAACCAGAATCTGGTTTTCTTCCTTGAGCAAATTATCAAAATATTTAATAATTCGCACGGGATCTTTAGCATTTACGGTAATTCCCACACCGTAGTTGTTCACAAAACCTGGCGGGTCCACATACTGGTCTTTGACACTGTCATCAAATACGATCGGGAGAGATACGTATCGTTTATCGTCAATACCAGCCTTCTTGAGGTTGTTCGTTGCATCTCCAACTTGCCAGGAGTAACTGAAATATCCCAGCACCCGACCGGACGTCAACTTGGCGAGATACTGATCCTGGTTCATTGTGAAGGATTCTGGATCAAACATCCCCTGTGCGTTAACCTCGTTCAGCTTCTGAATCCATTGTTTCTGATAATCAGATCCGGCTACCAGTTTGGCTTCATGACTCTGCATATCCACCATCACACTGCCATCGTTTGGATAACCTGCCAGATGCATAGCCGGATTTAGCAGGGTGAAAAAGCTGCCCGATTCACCAGCAAGTGTGGCGAAGCCGATGGTTTCTTTTCCATCGATCTGCGGATGCTTTTGCTTGTATTGCTCAATCAAGTCAAAATATTCGTCCAGCGTTTTGATCTTGGGATAGTTAAACTCTTTTAACACAGCACGCTGAATATAAAAGCCGGTCTGAAAATTAGGCTCTGACACATAACCGATGTTGGCAGTGTATGGCAAGAAGTATATCTTTCCATCCTCCTGTCTGAATTTGTCCATATAAGACCCGTATACCCGCTTGATGTTAGGCCCGTATTGATCGATCAGTTCATCCAGCGGGATAAAAGAACCTGCATCCATCAATTTGGCCATTTCACCACTGGAGTCGATGATGTCGGGGTAATCCCCACTCGCAATCATTACACCTGCCTTGGTTGCACCGTCGCCCACCAGATATTCCATCTTCCAGTCAACGCCTGTTTGCTCCTGTAGCTTCTTGCCAATGGTCGTGCTGCTTGCCAGAATGTCCTTCTTGCCACCGCCAAACGTGAAATATTTAAAGGTGACCGGGGTGTTGTCATTACTGTCAGGATAAGAGGCTTCCGGGCTGGCTTTATTACAACCTGCCAGGGTTACAGCCAGTAAAATGGCCAGACCTGTTATCATGTTTTTTTTTCTAAACATGTAGCAAATGCCCCCTTAAAGTATTGTTTGTGTCTTTAAGCCTTCTCAATATATCAAGATAGCGCTTTCAAAGTTACCCATGAAAGTGTACCTCCTACTTTGAAAAGTATATCCCTCGTATTTAGTCGCCTGGCATGGCTGATGGATCAAGTGGGAGCTTAATTTGGATATGCGTACCTTCTCCTTCCCATGTCTGGATGTCGAATGTAAAGTCATTTTTATAACAAAGTTTTAAGCGACTATACGCATTTTTCATGCCAACATGCTCTCCCATATCGGTGTTTTGATCCAGGTAACTTAACAACTCTTCCAATTTTGCTTGTGACATCCCTATACCGTTATCCGTTAGTCTGATATGGAGCTGGTCATTTTCCATTGAAACGAAGAGTTGAATGATGCCTACTCCCGGAGATGACTCAATTCCATGAATACTTGCATTCTCAACAAAGGGAAGGATAACCATCTTGGGGATTCGGTACATCAGTACCGCAGGATCTGCCTCAATGGTATATTGGAGTTTTTCTCCAAAGCGGTATTTTTGAATTTGCAAAAAACTCTCGATGAGTTCCAATTCTTCCTTCACTGTCACATCATTCTGATTCCAACTAATCGACTTGCGGAACATCTTGGCCATATTATGCACGATTTTGGCAGTCTCTTTCTCACCTTTGATGAGGCTCCGCATACGTACCGACTCCAGCGTATTAAACAAAAAATGTGGGTTGATCTGACTATGGAGCGCATGAAGTTGTGCTTCCTGCTGCTTCAACTCCAGGTCTTTCTTTTGGATGTCGGCGAGATATACCTCATGAATCAGGTTATGGATCGTCTCGGTCATTCGATTAAATTCCATCGTGAGTTGACCTATTTCATCTCTTGCATCTTCAGGCGGAATCGTCTGGAAATTCTGTGTTTTTACTTTTTTCATATGTTTTAGAATACGCACCAGCCTGACATGGATGGATCTGGACATCGCCGCGATGATAATAGAAGGCAGGACAAAATTAATGCAAGCCAGCCATACGACGAAAGAACGGGACTTCCGCACCTCCTTCAACACAATTTCTTCATCCATCACTCCATGCAGGGACCACCCTTCCAGATAGTTAATACCTGTATACGTAAGTTCAAAGGGAATCATTTTGTTCGGAAACTGGATCTCGCTGTAACGTTTCCCTATCTGAGCTTCTTCTGCTGTAGGATCATTTGAAAATTGGATGTGTCCCCCCGGATCAAGAAGATACACTTTTCCATCAAATCCGCTGTTGTGGAAATACTGCTTGATCATATCCATATTCAGGTCAATTTTAAGTAACTGCTCTCTCCCCCCAGTGTCCAGATTGTCGAGCCTTTGAACCAGACTTAACATCTGATCCGATGAGATCAATGCCGGATAAGGGGCGGAGTATGCCTGAAATTGAACGTACCAGTCCGAGTTGCGGACATCGTCAGTTAAACGATCAATATAACCGGAAGATAAAATGGTAGAATTATCGGTATACACTTGATACCAGCGAATTCCCTGATTCATTTGACCGGAGAATTGCCCTTTTAGATAGGAATTATAAGCGTCAATATACTCAAAATGACTTTGAAATGAACGGGAGATGGTGTCATTGAATACAGGGTCAGTATATAACGAATAAGAGAGGCCGACGCCCTGATCAATGGTTACTCGCAGGTCGTTCTTCAGATTGTTCAAGGCCATGCCTGCATCACGAGTTTTCTGACTACGAATATTGGCGGATGTGACATTGTAAAACACCACATTGGTAACAACGATGGGAATAAATACAGATAAGACATACATAAGCAGTAGCTTATCTCGAAGCTTCATGTAATTCAGGTTCCATCTTGGCATTGTGCACCTCGCTGCTCATTTCCCATAAGGAGATTGCGATACTCTGTAGGCGATAACTTAACCAGTTTCTCAAACTGGGTTACAAAATAATCCGCATTCTGAAATCCTACACGTGCAGCAACCTCGTACATTCTCAGATCCGTCTGGCGCAATAACTTCTTCGCTTCATGAATCCGCAGGTTGAGCAGATAGTCATTGAAATATTGATTGTAGCTTTTGCGGAATAATCGCCCAAGATAAACGGGATTCATATAGAAGAGCGCAGCAATGCTTTTGAGATTGATGTTCTCGGTATAATTTGCATCAATATATCGTTTGATCTTGCTGATATCCCCTTTGGATCGTTCCATCCGCAGATGAGAGACATAATCCTCGGCTTCCTCCAGCGCGATGAGAAAAGCATTTTTCAATAGTCGTAAATTCCAACCTTCATGACTTTGTTGTGCCAGCTCCTTCAGTTGTTGCAACCCTTCATCATTACCACCCATTTCGTGGACCACAGCGAGAATACCCGTTATATAACGCAAAAGAGAACCCGATACAGCCTGAGAAGAAAATCGATTCATATGAAACAATTTGAATTTCTCTTCTACAATCTTGTGGTAAGCTGACCTATTCCCCTCTTCCAGGCTCAGAATTAATTGATCCACCTCGTCCTGGTATACATTGAAAACAAACAGTGGTTTGTCCTTGATTTCCGTATAACGTACGACACCACCAGTTTCAGCATATTTATGCTTGGCTGCTTCTTCAGCCGCCATAAGGGATTGTGTGACATCACCAATTTCTTTGACGAGTGTTCCTGCGTAAAGACCGATATCCAGGTTGAACCTTTTGCTCAGTGTTATATGAATATTATGCAGGTTATCCTGTAACGCCGAGTCTCCTTGATGATGATCAGGCCACAACAGTAATAAAGCAAACGTGCCGCGTTGTTGCTCACTGATGAACATTTTACATAAATTACTCTCCAGAGAATGTACTGCTTCACGTAGCTGTTCAATCGTAATTTTAATTGCATCTAATCCGGTCTGAAGTTCAATCAAAGTTATGAGCAGACTGGAGTTACGATTGATGCCAAGCATCTCGGCATATCGATGTTCATCCTCCTTCTGTACATGGCCTTTGATCACATCCTCCAGCATGATGTTACTGGCCTGTCCCTCAGTCCAAAGAATATGTTTTCTTTTATTGCAAATCAGATTAGCTGACTTCTGCAACGTCGCCGTCAGTTCTTCATCATCAATAGGCTTCAGGATATAGTCATGAACACCGTACCTGATTGCCTGCTGTGCATATTTGAAGTCATGATAACCACTGATGATAATGAACACAGGTTCCAGATGTGGTATTTTCTCTACGGCACGTATCAGTTCCAGTCCATCCAGGATTGGCATACGGATATCTGTAATAATCACGTCTGGTTGCAGGCTTTCAATCAGATTTAATGCCTCTACACCGTTCTCTGCCTCTCCGATAATCTCCATATTAAGATCCATCCAATTTATGAGTTCATACAGCCCCTTTCGTATATACATCTCGTCATCTACCAGTAATACTTTTAACATCCGTGTGTCCCCTTTCCTCCAACGAAAATAAACCGCCGGTAGCGTGTCTCCCTATTGGCGGAATCTAATATGGTGACTGTTGTAGTTATTGCATAATAAATTCATTCATGTCGTGCATAATCCCAATAGTCGCCAACGAGGCCTTCAATGATCGATCCACTAGCCCATGGCATCAGGCAAAACCAGGTGCTGGCTGGCGTACCATCCGCATATTTTTCAGTGACCAGTCCTTCCGAATGACAGAAGCGTTCAGACATCCATCCTTTTTTGCCATAGCCGAATTCTTGATCATAACGATTATAGGTCTGACAACCCCACCCGATGGTGTCCATCATACGTTGACGAACATAATTCTCTTCCCGCTGTCCAACATAATACAACAGCTCATCCACTAGATTGCTGGACATGGGGTGAATATGCGGATTAGCTACTGAAGTAACACTTCCCCCGGAACTGGACCAGCCTAATGTACTGAGTGGAGGAATCTTAATAGGTGAGTTGTAACAAAATTTGAAGCTGAATTCATAACTGATCGCATCTCTCATGTGATCTAGATATAGCTCGTCACCGGTCAACGCGTGCAGAAACCGAACAGCTTTGATGTAAGCCAGAATACCTTCCGAATCAACTGCCTTGTCCGCATCCAGCGGAGCGCCGTAACATTCCATGTGTTGCACATAGGTGTTGTAATAGTAGGCTTCACTGCGTCTGAGCTCATCCAGAGAAGATTCATCATGGGTTAACCAACAGTAATATGCCTTGGTAGCAAGACACCAGACCCCACTAAAGGCATCATATTCCAGACCTGCTCCGGTCCGCTCTGACAAAATGGTGGGATATTCTCCATCCGTATTCTTCGTGCACTCCAGACGATCAAGTACTTGCTTGACGTAAGCAAGCCAATCATCATGACTCACATTTCGAATGCGCTTCTCATAATCGTAACTTTTCAGAATGTAGAACATCGCTTGAGCTACAAGGTAAGAGGAATGTCCTGGGGTACGCATGCCGTCGAACCACCAGCCTTTAACACTCCAGATCCCATCCTGATAAGCGTCATACGGAAGTCCGGATTCGGGATTCATGGCATTCTCGATAATATTGGTAATACAGGATAACGCCTGCTGTCGCATGGGCTCAATATTCAGGCGCAGTGCGGCCATAAGCATTGGTGCAGCGATGGTCATACCATTTGTCCAACTGATTGAGATAATTTTGTTGTATCGGTAGCCACCGGTTTTAGCAGCATCTTCATATACAAATGTAGAATAATGACGATCCTCCGGAAGCCAGGCATACTCATAGATGGCATTGGACAAATCCGTTACCGTTGTCTGAATGTCACTTCCTTCTCTTGGTTTTTCGTGATACCTCTTATAGATTGTTTCCAGTGCTGGATTGATGCCCAGTTCTGATTCAGACTCGTAGTTATATAGTTCAAGTGTGAGCCTGACCGATTCACCTGCCGCAAGTTCAAAACAGTTTTCTCCAAGGGCAGCTCGCTCGTGGACAAGTCTGGATTTGATAAATAACAACGGAGCATTCTCATATCCCAGCGTATATCCGACCGTACCCTTTTCAATAGCATGTGAATCCCCCATATTGCACAAAGTTTCCTTCCTTTCCTGGATACCATTGCTGCTTCTGGCTTCCTGTATTGATCCAGTAGGGACTTGCGCTTAGACCAACAATCCGACCTTCATCATAGATAAGTGCAGCTGGATGAGACAGACGATCACTTCTTACCATCCACCAGGGTGATGAAGGACGAGAAGGACTGCCCTCCCTTAGCCTGGGGAACTCATTTGGAACATTCTGAGGCGCTTCGCCCCGGTTGCGGCCATACATAAATGCAGGCAAAAAAAATCTCGGATTCTTTTTGTCCAACGGCATTTCCACATGAATAACTCCTGTCCAGGCATTCTGTCCCTCGTTGTAAATCTGAATTTCGGCTTGCCACGGGTCTTCTGCACTACCGTTCCCGCTTATTACTTTTACGTCAGCTTTAAGTTCATGCTTGTCCAATGCCGTGTACTCTACGTTGTCCTGCACTCTACTTCTAGCCGTGAAAATCAGATCCATCTTTTCCTCCAATCGCGTTGTACACACCTGAGTGGAAACGCTTGCAATTATGTATCCATCATGCTAGGATGGTTACATTTTATAGGTTCACGTCTGCAATTTCATTGCACAAACGGCTATATTTATTGCGCGAAACGACAAGGAGGTCATATATCTGATATGAATGAGACTTCAGAATACCTGTTTGATCCAATCCAGAATGAGCTGTTGTATCTTCATCGCACCACCACCACGTATAATATGGGAACGTTTTATCATCGACATAATGCATATGAACTCTACTTATTTCTTCGTGGCAATGTAAACTTCTATATTGAGAACCGTTGTTACCATTTGCAACGTGGAGATCTGCTCGTTCTTAACCCGGAGGAGATGCACCGTTCCTTTGCCTTGGACAAAAACGAATATGAGAGAATTACCATAAATCTGAAGAAGTCATATCTGAACCGCTTGTCTACTTCAAGCACCAACTTATCCGCATGTTTCGACTACCGTCCCAAGGGTAAGGGTAATATCGTACATCTTGAAGAGGACGAACTTCAACGAGTGCTACAATTAGCTGGCGAACTTGAACAGTGTCTCTCATCAAGTGACTATGGAGCGGATATTCTGGGGAATATTTTGATTACACAGCTACTCCTTCTAACGAATCTAACTTTTCAAAATACGGATTTTGTTGCAACGGATATTATGCCTGAATTAGTTCGAAACACGATGGATTACATTGAATGTAATCTGACGAGGCAACTGACGCTCGAACAATTGTCAGAGGTTATGTTCACGAATAGCAGCTATATTAGTCGACAATTCAAAAAGCATACCGGACTCACGATTCGAGCATACATTCTTAGTCGCCGTATAGAGCTGTCGAAATCTTATTTAATCGAAGGTTTAAGTATTACAGAGGCCTGTTATCAATCCGGTTTTGGAGATTATGCCAATTTTATTCGCAGCTTCACGAAGATGGTCGGCACTTCACCTGGTAAATTTGTTAAATATGGAAGTCTTCTTTAAACATTGTATTGAGCAAAAACACGCCAACTTTTGCCTATATCATATCTCGACAAAGAAAAAGAGCGAATTCGCACGGCAATTTTGTTAGCCGACATTCGCTCAGGTAATCGGTAAGATCTTATTTATTATTCCATTTATCCCCTTTTAATTCAATCATAGTATTGGGGCCAGGAAAGTTTAATTCTATCTTTTGGTCCAGATAGGATACGGTTACTCTTGATTCTGCAATAGAGCGAATTCTGGCATTTAACAGATTACCATTTTCCCATTCCAGATCTATTTCAAATCCGCCACGAGCCCGAATACCACGAATATATCCTTTTGGCCACGCTGCTGGTAAAGCAGGTAACAATCTGATTACTTCGTTATGGCTCTGGAGAAGCATCTCTGCTATCCCTGCAGTACCTCCAAAGTTCCCATCAATTTGAAATGGAGGATGGTCACAAAACAGATTGGGTAACGTGGAGGAACGTAGAAGTTCCACGACGTTATCGTGTGCAAGTTCCGACTCCTCTAATCGTGCCCACATGTTGAGAATCCACGCCCTGCTCCATCCTGTGTGTCCACCACCGTGTTCCAGTCTTCTGTCGAGTGTTACACGGGCTGCCTTGGCCAGGTCAGGCGTTGATTGCAACGTAATTTGCGTTCCAGGATGCAAAGCGAATAAATGGGAGATATGTCTGTGGCCAGGTTCCAATTCATCATAATCGTTACTCCACTCTTGGATCTGGCCATGTTTTCCAATGGAGGTCTCCGGTATTTTGGTTAAAGCACTGCGGAGTACTTCTCCAAATTCCTGATCTTCTTGCAATATTCGGGTACTTTCAATGCAACGCGTGAAGAGTTCTCTAATAATCTGATTGTCCATTGAAGCACCAAAACATAAAGCCCCCGACTCTCCATTATCTAATATATAGCGATTTTCCGGTGAGGACGAAGGACATATCACCCAATTGCCGGAAGGATCCTCTATTAGATAATCCAGAATAAAGATAGCCGCATCTTTCATCGTGGAGTAAACTTTTTTGAGAAATTGAACATCCTTATTGTATTCATAGTGGTCCCATAGATGTAATGAAAGCCATGCTCCTCCCATAGTCCAAAACGTCGATGTCATGCATACATCCTGCGGAGCAGCGTCTGCCCAGATATCCGAGTTGTGATGAGCAACGAATCCCTTGCAACCATACATGGTTCTAGCGGTTTCCTTTCCCCGGACTTGCAGTCGATCTATAAAATCAAACAATGGAACGTGACATTCAGACAGATTGCAGCTTTCTGCAGGCCAGTAGTTCATCTGTGTATTAATATTAATCGTATATTTGCTGTCCCATACAGGAAGCATGTCTTTATTCCATATCCCTTGAAGGTTTGCCGGTAAAGAACCTGGACGACTGCTTGAGATAAGCAAATAGCGACCAAATTGAAAGTATAGACTCAGCAGTTCCGGATCGTGCTGACCAGCTCTAAGCCGCTCAAGGCGCTGATCGATTGGAAGTTCGGAACATATCACATCTTTATTTTCATCTTCGAGATGTATATCCATCTTTTCGAATAAGGATTGATAGTCCGAGACATGATCGGCTAGCAGTTCGCTATATGGTTTTGCGGAAGCAGTATCAATCCTGCGGAGGCACTCCACTTCGAGTTGTTCCTTAGGTACTCGGAAATCCGTGCAAGCCGTGATTAGAATAGTCGCTGAATCACCATTCTTCAGAGAAAGCTGACCGCTTGAATAATGAACCTGCCCCCCTTCAGATATAAGGCGAATCGCACAACAAAATCGGATTCCTTCTTCTCCCCCACTTCTTCCCCGAATGATCAAGTTATTCGTTCCACGCTTCTCGATCCGGTCCAGATAGGATTGGAAACCAACAGGATGCTTAAGAATATCTGAATAGGATGTTGATTCCAGAACAGCTCCCCTGCCAAAAACAGTGGAGAAAGATAACTTTCCAGGCACGCTTGATTTGAGATGAACAACGAGCACTTGATCCGGGTAGCTAGCAAAATAATCACGGCTGTAAATGGATTGATCTGCGGTATAATGCACGTTTACCTTGCCTTGTTCCAGATCGAGATGTCTTTGATATCCATTTGGTTCATGTTCACTGTGATCCATAGCGATATAGAAGTCCCCTAATGGCTCATAATGCCTTTGCCCGTCAGGAACACCTACCAGAGTATCTGCTGCGAGTTCTTCTGCTTCCCTAATCTTACCGTCAAAAATCAGGCTTCTGATCTGAGATAAAGATTCAAGTGCTTGAGGATTATTCCGCTGCATCGGTCCACCATACCACAGACTATCTTCATTAAGCTGAATTCTCTCAATCTGTCTTTTCCCAAAAATCATGCCTCCAAGAGTTCCATTTCCGATAGGCAATGCCTCTTCCCATGTTCCAGCAGGTTGATTAAACCAGATATTTTTGGTCTTCACGTTAAAACCTCCAACGAATTATAATTCCTCACATTTTCATGTTTAGTGTGTTCCGTTTGTATGTTCTTTCAGTGTACTGTAATCTCTTCAGCATCTAAATGAACAAAATTAACTTGAATTATCACAATCTTATCCCAACATTAGAGGTGTAATCGTGAATTCCGAAACTGACAGTAAAAATTCTTTGTTCTGGACAGGGAAGTTTAGCTATTGGCAATAAAAAAAGCCGCTATAATAGCGGCTCTGTTTCGTTCATTTAGTTAGCTTACGTGAAGCTTGGCATAAGTTATAAGATATTTTGCTCCATTTGTTGCATGAATTGTCTCAATATTAGCCGATCTTCCGAAGAAATGGATTGAAGTAGTTTCTCTTGCTGCTCTCTCCATTTATGCTCAACCGGTTTTTCTAATTCTTTGCCCTTATCGGTTAGAAAGATACGCATGATCCTTGCATCCTGTACATCACGCTTGCGATATATAAATCCGTTCTGCTCCAGTGATTTGACCATGTTTGTAACCGTTGGTGGTTCGCATTTCATATGTTCACTTAGTTGCATCTGTGTTACCCCATCACCCAACCACAGCCGATACAACAAATTATCTTGTCCTACATAGAGATTAAGTTCCCGAAGAGATTCACTATAATTTCGTCGCATTTGGGAGGAAATTCGATCTAAAGACTGTCGAATTTCACAATCTACTGTATCTGTCATGAACGATCCCTCCCTAACATCCGAATTATATTTAGCAGACTAAATGTATCATGGAGATATACAGGTGTCAATTCACCTTAGTGTCGTCTTTAAGGGCCTTTTCCTATCCAAGTTTCACCGGAAAGATTGGTTTAGTCCTTATTTTTTGGCAAAACCTTGCTTGTTCAAATAGGTCATCATTTGCGGTTGAATACTTCTCTCGAGGTGATCCTGGATATGGTCACTCCATCCTTTTACTTTTTTTACGGTGAAAGGGGCTCTCGTCGGACGATTTTCATAATACTTCAGCATGGTCTCATCATAGATTGCTAATTTCTCTTGATCCATTGGTTGGTATTGATTATCAAGCAATACCATGGATTGAGGGAGTCGAGGTTTCAGTTCCGGCTTATCTCCAGCTGGATTACCGATACATAACCCCACCAGAGGGATAACAAATTTAGGTAAATTCAATACGTCAGATAGTTCGCTAATATTAGCTCTGACCGCACCAATGAACACTCCGCCAAGTCCCAGCGATTCAGCCGCGGTTAACGCATTTTGTGCCATCAGGCCAGCATCGAATGAACCAATCAACAGAAATTCAATATATTCAATATCCACATCCGGAGCGATTTCATGATTTCGGTTGAAATCTGCACAGAAGATCCAGAATTCGGCCGCTTCTTCAATATAGGGTTGATCGACACACAGATGTCTGAGTTTTTTTCGAAGTACTGGATCTGTGATGCGTATAATGGATACCGCCTGCAGAAGACTGAACGATGAAGTTTGGTTTGCTGCCTGAAATATTGCATCTATTTGTTCCTCAGTTAGGGGTTGAGATGTGTAAGAACGAAACGATGTATGGTTATGAAGCAATTCAAGTGTGTTATTCATTAAAAAGCTCTCCTTTATTCGTTGATTCCATGTTCCTGCAATCCGTATTCGTAAGGAACGCCCATATTCTCGCGTAGTGTTTTTCCTTCATATTCCTTATGGAACAAACCTCGTTCCTGCAAGATAGGTACTACCTGATTCACAAAATCTGCAACGCCATCAAAAGATACATCGGGCACGACTGAGAATCCGTCACATGCTTCAGCCAAAAACCATTCTTCCAAGAAGTCAGCAACCTGTGTCGGGGTGCCTGCAACAACCGGATGATAGTTGATGACCCCGTGAGCGAGAACATCCCTTACAGAGAGTCCTTTTTTTAATAACTTTAAGGCTCTCGGAGAACGTGGGTCCATGGGGTTGGCATATGCATTTTTCAACAAGTCTGGCGCTAAAGGTTGATCTATATCTACGGAGTTTACCGATAAGGGTAAACCAACCATGGAGCCGAGGTAACTTACCCTTCTAGGGATTTCCTGGGGATTAAAACTCATAAGCTGTTTCCGACGATCCAGAGCTTCTTCCTCCGTTGAAGCCAGAGAAAACATAAAACCTGCAAACATTTTGATATCATCGGGGTTTCGACCGAAACGGGCAGCACTTTGCCTTATGGCTTGTCTGTGTTCACGGGCAGACGTAATATCATAAGGATTGGCGTACACTCCCGAAGCATATTTCCCAGCTAATTCTAATCCTTCACCTCCTCCCCCTGCCTGGAAAATCACTGGCTGCCCTTGCTCAGAGGGCGGAATGGGCAAAGGACCACGAGATGCATAATATTGACCCTGAAGGTTAATAGGCTGGATTTTGTCCATATCCGCAAATTCCCCTCCTTCTACATCTAACGTCCAAGCGTCTGGTTCCCAACTCCCCCACAAGGCCTGAACAATTTGTATGCTTTCATGTGCCTTGTCATAGCGCTCTTGGCGATTTTCAACCCGGGCACCGAAATTAGCCGCCGCTAGGGGGTCGGATGTGGTAACCGCATTCCATCCCACACGTCCATGACTGATAACATCCAGTGCTTTGAACTGACGTGCAATGTTGTAGGGATAATTAAATGTTGTAGAGAGGGTAGCCACAAGCCCGATGTGTTGTGTGTCTCTTGCTACTGCCATCAGTGCCAACATGGGGTCCATAGGAAACATAGGTGTCTGTGGGCCTAAATTATTGGATAAGCCTGGAGTGTCAGCGATGAAAATCATTTGAAATTTTCCTTGTTCAGCTAATTTAGCCCGTTCTACATAACTATCCATATTGGTGTAAGCTGCAGGATCCGTGCCAGGCATTCTCCATGCGCTAAATTCGGCTCCATAACCCGAAACCATCTGTAAAGCCAGTTGCATTTCACTTCTTTTTTTCATAACGATTTTCTCCTTCGTTCTGGACAGGCACAGATATTTGTGCCCTTACTATAGCGTGAATATATTTAGCATGCTAAGTATATGGATGGATCAGATTTTGTTCCGTTTAGTGAGGGTTATAGATATTGACGTTCACCGGTCTGGGCTGATTTCTCGACGGCATCCAGTAACTGATGTAGTTTCACCGCATCCGCGAAATTAGGTGCTAAGGTAGTACCTTCTTGAATATCTTTGGCAAACTTACGATAAGCCTGAGCCATGTTCAGAACAATTCCGGAGTCGTTATATAAAGAATGTGGAGCCGAGTAATAGGCATCGGGAATGGGTAGTTCACTAAGCTCGTTGTCCGTAGATCCTGCACCGCGTAATTGGTGTGATCCGAATTGAATGGATGCCGGGGCGCTCAGCACAATCGTGCCATTGTCTCCGAAAATTTCAAGTGTGAGTCCTGTCTGATGTTTGACTCCACCTTGAATATGAACGATGCCTGCTGCACCATTAGTCAATTTTCCTGTAATCATGATCTGATCATCCGTTGTTTTCTTGATGACTTTCTGAATATCTACCAATTCAACTTCTGGAAACTGTTGAGCTGTGGTGGCAGACAATTCTGTAAAGTCCCCAAGCATGTAAGTGAAGGCATCCAGATTATGGCCCCCTACAATGGTCAGCAAATTCCCTCCAACTTTCCGGTCATACAAGTACGCAGTCGACTTGTGACCAACGCCACCCATGCCATCTATAGAGATCTTCAGGTTGGCAGACAACACTTTACCGACATAACCTTCTGCCAATAAATCTTTAACATATTGAACGGCCGGGGCTTGTCTAGCCTGTAATCCAATCGCATTTGGCAGTTGTGCGGACGTTATCCATTCCTGCATTTCCAAGGCTTCCTCTGTATTCGAACCCAGTGGCCATTCACAATAGATTGGTTTGCCAGCAGGTACAACGGCTTTAACGGCGTTATAATGTTCCTTGACGTTAATACTGACAACGACCATATCCACATCAGGATGCTGAGCCAACTCTTTCATATTATCAAAGCCGTGATCTGCAGAGAAAGCTTCTGCGCTTTTCTTTGCACTCACCATATTACTTGTCCCAACCGCTGTAAGCTCGAATTCATCCAAATGCTGAATAGCTGGAATATGTGTTCCACTCGCCCACCCGTTATTAATGGATGCCCCTATGATACCTGTACGAATTTTTTTACTCATTGTTAAACATCTCCCTTGTTAAAATTTACAGTATGATCGAATATCGGTTTGGCTCCAGCCCTTATCAGTCACTCATTTCTATGATATATTTATTTAGCTTGCTAACTATTCAATCGAGATAACATTAATTATTCTTTCATACTTTAGGTAAACTAAAATTGTTTTGGTGTTGACACCATCATAGGTGTATTTGTTTTATTAGCAAAGAGGGCAATTTAAATGAACATAGTACATCTTTTTGTACCTTTGGATCAGGAGTGATATGAATGAGAGTTTGCAATGAAGGATTTGAACAAGAGTTTATAGATGGAAAAAGTGACATGTACGCCATAGCTTTTACTCAGAATGTCCTTTCTGGGCGTTGGAAATATTTTATCTTATGGTACCTAAAAGACGAAACACGGCGATATACAGATATCAAAAAATTCCTTGGAGATCTGTCTCAAGGCTCCCTCACAAAGCAGCTTAAAGAGTTGGAGAATGATGGTGTTATTCAACGTGATGTATATCCGGAAGTTCCTCCACGAGTTGAGTATTCGTTAACAGACAAGGGAATGAAGTTACTACCGATCCTTGAAAAGATGGAGGACTTTGGCAAAGAATACGGCTAAACAACTTAAACTAGGCTTCCATATTACTTATCTTTGTTAAAGGGGGGATGATATGTTTTTCTTCTTTTTCTTTCTGTCACTTGGAATGATTGGTTTATTCTTTGGAGTTAGAGCAATGAGACGACCCAATTCATGGCCTTTTAATCGTACGAAGGATGAACTTCATGAATACGATATGATGGGCATCAAGTTTAGAGGCGTTTTTCTCCTTGCTTTTGGTACTGTTCTGACTATCGCCTCTTTCAGACTTCTTCTTATTTAATAAAATCCAAAAAAGCCGCTAATATAGCGGCTCTCCATCGGGCCTTACTCTGGTCCCGCTCAATATTGTGATATCAACTATTAATCCTATGGTTTAATATTAGCTTGCTGACCATCAGGAGCCACCGACTTATCGTTCGTCTTCATACCCCTGCGCTTCTTGTACCCTTTAAATATGAAATACCCCACTATGATTAAGATAATCGGCATTCCGTACAGTAATAGAATATAGAAACTGAACAGCAAAAGTACGATTATCGATCCATCTATTACATTCAATATGTGCACTCCTTTATAAGTATCACTGGCTGATTTATTACTACTTTACTCAATAATTATTTTCTCATCTTCATACGTAAAAAATATTATTCATAGAAAAAACATATTTTTTCTTATGTTAATTGTATAGACAAATAAAGTTGCTATTATAGCAACTTTATTAAAAGACATTTTTAGATTTCTTAAACATTTTCAGGCTCATAAATTCCGTAACCATTCTTGCCATTCTTTTTAATCTTGTACATAGCTCCATCCGCATGTCTCAGAAGTTCGGAAGGCTCCTGTCCATGCTTGGGAAATAGGCTGATACCAATACTCATCGAAAGGTTGATATAGTTTCCGGCAATTTTGAAATGGGTACTGAATGCAGCTTCCAATCTTTTGGCGATGACTTCAGCATCGTGATCATCTTTCAGATGGCTTAAAATGATGAATTCGTCCCCGCCAAGCCGAGCTACAGTGTCCGCACTTGGAATTGTTTCACTTAATCGCTTTGCCATTTCCAGCAACACTTGATCGCCAACATGGTGTCCATATGTATCATTCACTTGTTTAAACCCATCAGCATCCACAAACATGACGGCTAGTTTGTTATGGTTTCTTTTGGCATTACTGATGGCCCAGGCAAGACGGTCATTATAAGCAAGACGATTAGGCAGACCGGTAAGTGGATCATGCAAAGACAAATGCTTGCTGATTTTCTCGGAGATTTTGATTTTGGCGTACTCCGTCTCCAGTTCTTTGATCAGATTTTTAAGTTTATATACCCTGGTATTGGTGTTAGTCATGTCAGTAATCTGAATAAGGGCATAACTCCGATCTTCATGATAGAGCGGTTCAACATGCATATTTTGTCTGAATAATTGTTCATCCTCTCCTTCATTAGGAAGAATGAATGCCTTATGTAACGCGCTTGAGCAAAATCTGCTCTGTCCATGATACAGCGCATTTTGCAAAATATTTAAATACATGTTCGACTTAAACCGTGGGCAGACCTCAAGCAGATTCAAGCCTACTACCTCTTCTACATTCTTGCCAGTAAAGCGCTCCAACCAGGCATTCCACACAACAATTTTCAAATGCCTGTCCACGATCATTATTCCCATATGGGCTTTGTTCAAAGCTTGTGAAATAAGATTATCCATTGCCCGCCTCCAACAAAGCGTCCATTTTGGCCAGCAGGCTCGATATGGAGTTCATACTCAGTGCTATGACAATGATACCTGTCACATCCGTATCGGCAAGTAAAAACGAGGTATGTAAAACCAGGACATAAACTTCATTCTGAAGCAATATTTGTTGATCGGAATTGGTGACATAGATCAGTTCAATATCAGGCAGGACGTATTCCAGTTTGATCTCGAGGAAATTACCGAATTCTCCAATAATCGCGTTAAGCAGGACATTGCTAACTTCCTTCAAAACGTCCAAATCCGTATCCATCAGGTTCGGATCGTTCGGTATAACACTCTCACCCAGTTCTCCAAGACAGATGTTTGCCAATACTTTAGCCTGCTCAACAGGAAACATCAGAAATGCTTTTCCCTGAAATTCGTATCCGAACTGTAAGGATGACCTAAACAGGTGACCTTCACTAAAGAAAATGTTGTATCTTCGATCTCCAGGATCAACATCGGATATGGAGATTAGTTCCACTTCCGGAATATTCAAAACGATACGCTTGTCTACAATCTCTGACAACATGTTAGCCGCTTGTCCCACGTAAACGTTCACTAGTTCAGTAAGCAAATCCTTCTGTAAATCATTCAGCATGATAGGCCGCCTGAATCAGTTGAATCATGGTAGTTGCCTTCTCTGCGGTTAACGGTTTATTCAGAAAACCAGAAATGCCTAACATTTCAACTTCATCCCTAGTTGTCTTCTGAATATCTGCGGATAAGATAATAATTTTGACATTGCTATCCGTTTCTCGAATCATTCGAAGCATTTCTTGTCCGTTCAAACCAGGCATTAGCAGGTCGGTGGTTATAAAATCAGGTTGAAATTCCTTGAATAGGTTGTATCCTTGCTCTCCATTATTAGCAATCTGAATCTCGCATTCTGGAATATGATCAACAATCAGCTTTGTAAGTAATTTCTGTACGAAAATGGAGTCTTCCACGATTAATACTTTCATTTTCTCTTCAGTCTCCTTGATAAAGTGGTAAGGGCTCGGGATGGTCAGGCGCTGTGGACAGTTCTTGATATAGGGCTTTCGCGCGCAGTGGCACCCTGAAAAGAGACTGACTGGTGAATCAAGTAAATATAAATTATAGTAACTTTAATTTAATTGTCAACAACATTATTGAATAAGTTAGAATCGTGTGCAATTGACATACTACGGCCCGCCGTTTAAAAAAACATAAAAAAACGGTCACCTAGTGACCGTTTTTGATCGGTTATCTGGAACTGCATTAAGTTTACTCTTTTACCCCTCCAAGCTGCAAGCCATGAACGAAATACTTCTGCAAAAATGGATATACGACTAAGATGGGTAATGCCGCAACAATCGTAATCGCTGCCCGAATAGATACAGGTGTGACCATGTTACGCGCAGCACCAAGATCTGCACCATTGGCAACGGCTGCACTGCTGTTGGAATTCATAGAAGATGATAATAGTTTCATCAACTCATATTGCAGCGTGCTTAGGTTTTGTTTGGAAGATGCATACAGAAACGTATCAAACCAAGAATTCCATTGACCGACTGCAATGAACAGTGCAACAGTAGCAAGAACCGGTTGGCACAGCGGTAGAATAATGGAAATGAATGTTCTGAAATCTCCAGCACCATCGATTTTGGCGGATTCGATCAATCCCTCGGGTAGTGTCTGGATATAAGTTCTAATAACAATCATATTAAAGGCACTGATCAGCCCAGGAATAATGTACACCAGGAAGTTGTTTAACAAATGCAAATCTTTCATTAGGAAGTAAGTTGGAATAAGACCTGCACTAAAATACATCGTAAGAACAACTGTAATGGTAATGGGCTTTCGTAATATATAATCTTTTCGGCTTAGTGTGTAAGCCAGCATGGAGGTTAAGAATAGACTTAAAACTGTCCCCAAAACCGTTCTCGCCACAGATATACCAAAGGCGCTGAAGATGGTCCCTCCTGCAAATACTGCTCTGTAGTTTTGATCTGTCCATACCCGAGGCCACAGATAAATCCCACCCCGGATGGTGTCATTACCGGCATTGAATGATACGGCGAGTGTATTCACAAACGGATATAGGGTAACAATCGCGATTGCGATCATCAGTATACCATTTAACGTATGGAAGACAATCGGTTCAAGCCGAGATTTATTGATTCCCATCTCTAGTCCCCCTTATATTAATCGGTCTTCCCCGAGCCGTTTGGAAATTGAATTCGCCGCAAAGATCAGCGTGATACTAACTACTGTTTTGAAGATACCTGCCGCAGTAGCCAAAGAATAATTCCCGATCTGTAGTCCGTACTTCAGGACAAATATATCTATCGTCTGTGACCAGTCGACAACCACACCATTACCTAACAGATACTGAACCTCGAATCCAGCTTCCAAAATCCAGCCCATATTCATGATCAGCAAAATGATAACAATGGATTTGATTCCGGGTAAGGTCACATACAGCATTTTCTTATATCGGTTCGCACCATCAATCTCTGCCGCTTCATAGAGGGAAGGATCGATAGACGTGATGGCCGCCAAATAAATAATGGCATTCCAGCCAACTTCTTTCCATACATGGGATGCGCCTACAATGCCCCAGAAGTATTCCGGAACGCTAAGCCACATGATAGGTTCTTGAATGATATGCAGCTTCATGAGTACCACATTCACAATCCCACCATCTACAGATAGTGAACTTGCTACGATACCTGTCACAATAATCCATGAGAGAAAGTGAGGTAAATACGATATTGTTTGAATGGTTCGTTTATATAACTTATGTTTGATCTCATTAAGTAAAATGGCAAATATAATTGCTGTGGCAAATCCGAGCACCATATTGATGACGCTCATCGCAATGGTATTACGAAGCACGTTAAGAAATGCATCGTCTGTTAGCAAAAACTTAAAGTGTTTGAGCCCGACCCATTCCTGCTGCGTGAAACTCTTCGCAGGACTGTAATTCTGAAAGGCCATAACCCAGCCCCAAATGGGATAATACGAGAATACGAGAATGTACGCAACGATGGGCAATGACATGAACATGAGTTGTCTTTGTCCGCGCAATCGTTTTAACAGTGGTGCTTTGGGAACGACTGTACGGGTGGTTTGCTCTGGTATGGCTCCAGGCGTGTTCGCCATCTTTCACTCCTCCTATTGGCTTGCAGCGACTTTAAGCATGATGTCCCCGGAAGGCACTCGCCTGAGTAATCCTTTGGTTGATACCTTCCGAGAGAATCATTGCCGCATTTTTTTATTTAACAGACCAGTTCTCGATTCTCCATTTCAGTTGATCATTAATTCGATCTTCATAGGATTTGACATCGATCTTCTTGTAAGCGTCTACATATTCAGTCCAAATGTTATCGAACTCATTCGGTTTTGACATGATTGCTTTAGGCAAGAATTTCAATGAAGTGTCTGTCATTTGTTTGTTCGCTACCGCAGCATCAGAGCCTTCTTTCAGATCGACCTGCCATGCTGGATAGTACACTGGATTTTCTGGTGCAGGAGAGAAGAAGTCACTCCACGTTTTGAAGCCGTATGCATCCAGAAGTTCTTTATCTTCCGGTTTGAGGTTGTCATAGAATTCCTCAGGTTGGTTGATCGCTCCAATTGCATTGCCATCTTCAAATGTTCCTTCGAGCTTCGGTGCAGCAGCGTAGAAACCTTCAGCTTTGTTAACCAATCTCCATGCTGGATCATCCTGCTCTGTCCGTTGCTCTGGTGTACGATAGAATCTTCCCTCTTCATTCACTTGGTAGTCTACACCCTCTTCACCCCATGACAAGAGCTTCTGGTACTTCTCGTCCATAAGCTTATCGAGGAATTTGATGAGTGCGACAGGGTCTTCGGCATCTTTACTGATACCAAAACCATTGTTCAAGTTAATGACCGGACGATCCAGATAATGATCTGTGATACTTGTATCATAGACAAGCGGGAAGCCTACGTATGTCTGACCAATTTTCCCCTGTGCTACGAGTGGGTCTTCGCCGGCTTGGAAATTCCAGTGCTGGTCGAACATACTAAGCACACGTCCCGAAGAAATTTTGGCCAGATATTGATCGTAGTTCTGAACAAAGGCTTCTTTATCCAGCAATCCCTCGTTGTACAGATTGTTTAGTTCCTTATAATACCGTTTGGAGATATCTTTGTCGGCAAAAACGGTTGCGACTCCACTATCATCTACGACTACGCCCCCATCGTTGGGGTGACCCGTAAGATGTTCAGGTGGGTTAAGCAAAGGGAACGTCCGCCAGTCTGAAGCCAATGTAGTGAAACCAATCGTTGGTTGACCATCAATAGTTGGATTCTTGGCTGCATAATCACGGACCAACTTTGTGAAATCATCCAACGTTTTAGGAGTTGGGTACCCGGCATCCTTCAGTATGGACTTTTGGATCCAGAATGCAGGACCAGAATAATAGTTACTAATGAACTCTCCTGTATACACTCCATAGTTAGGCAACCAGTAAATATGTCCGTCACTGGAATCTTTCATCCGGTTCCAGTCTTTACCGAAATGTTTCTTCAGATTAGGTGCATGCTCTTCAATGAGATCTTCGAGCGGAATAACCGCACCCGCTGAGACCAACTTGGTGTCTGCTGTGATCAGATCCGGGAAATCGCCCCCGGCAATCATAACGCCCAACTTCTGTTGAAGATCACCTACTAGAAACTCCATCTCAAGATTAACGCCGAGTTCATCCTGAATCTTCTTGTAGATTCGGTTATCTTTAGCTGGCGCCTGATTTGGCGTTCCGATAAAGGCCGAGATGTTCAGTACCTCTTTCCCATCCTTTGTAGTCGCTTTCTCATTGTCACCGCTGCATCCTGCCAGTGCCAAACTCAAAGCCAGAACGAGTGATACGGAACCCCAAAGCTTCTTTTTCTTAAGTCCCCCCATGTACTTGCCCTCCTTGGAAGTGGTATGTCTTACTGTTTTTAGTATGAAGAAATGTATGCGGTTACAAAATATATACATTTAAGGTCTACCCCCCTGTAATTGTAGGTCTTATTCAGGAGGGGTTCTTCTTTTTCATGGATCAATTCGCATACTTTTGCCTGTATTCTACTGGTTTCATGGCTGTTCGTTTTTCGAAGTGTCTGAGAAAATGCTGGTAACTGCGGTACCCTACTTGCTCCGCAATCGCACTGGATGTTTGATTCGTCTGCTGGAGCAGACGCTTCGCTTCTTCCATTCTTAGATCATGTACTACCTCGATTACACCCTTACCATACTTTCGCAAAAAGGATTGCCCTAAATGGACAGGATTCACGTAGAATCGTTCTGCGAGCTCCTGGATCGTAAATGTCTCCCTGTAATGCATCTGCACATATTCAGCAACCGTCGCCTGGATGCCACCCATTTGCCTCTCCCGGAAAATTGCCAGTGCTGACTTGCATTGTAAACAGAAATGTTCCAGATTGTTAGCAACCTCTTCTATATTTCGATGGCCCTTCTCCAGAATTCCGCTCGCCAATTCGTTCATTAGAGCATTAGGTTCTCCTCCTAATTCTCTGCACAGGGACAATCCGCGGAATATAATATGGGTAGAGAAAATATGTACAATCTCTGGCGCAGCCTTCATCTGTACAAACAGTTCAAAAGCACTCCGAATCGCAGACGAGAGTTCCTCCACAGAACCGTTTTCAAGCAAATCGCAAATATGGTCCACCTCTGACAGCGTTTCCGGATCAAACTGCCAATTCTCCAGCTGAATATCTTCGGCAAACAAAAGATGCTCTTGATTAAAAAACAAATAACGCCCAACTTCCTGAGCGGAGCGGAAGGATTCAGATAAATGCTCCAGTTTGTTGACCGTTAATCCAACCGCGATATGAATATCTCCGCAGCCGTTATGTTGCACATTATTCATCAAACGCTGGGTAAAAGCTTTAATTGCTTCAAACGTCTCATTTCTATCATTCGTTTCCTCCCCCCATACAAGTCCCAATGAGTCTCTTGTTCTGTCTATCACATAACAGCAAGTTGTTTCTTCAGCCGTTTGTTCGACTACTGAACAGACTTCCTGAATATCTCCCTGAAAGGCTATCCGCAGGTATGCCCAATGGGACTTGTTTAAACGAGGAAGTATCTCTGACATCTCCTCCTCCGATATATTTTGCTTATCCTTAATCAGTGCGGACAAAAACGCTTTGATCCTTTGCTCATTTGCATGTTCCCTTATACGCTCCTGGGTTTCACGCTCCTGCAATTGCATACGGAGACGGACCAACATATCCTCTGCTTCTGTACTATCAACCGGTTTGGTTAAATAGTTAGAGACACCTAATCGAATAGCTTGTCTGGCATAATTAAAGTCACTGTATCCACTCGTGATGACAAACAGCACAGACTCATGTTCCAATCGTCGTGCTTCTTCTACAAGTTGCAGCCCATTCATCACAGGCATACGAATGTCTGTCACCACGAGATCAGGTCGATCTTGTTCCATCATCCGAATGGCTTCCTCACCGTTGGCGCACACACCTCTGATTTCAAAACCATACTTTTCCCAATTGATCAGAAGCTGTAACCCTTCAATGGCATAAGGTTCATCATCGACTAATAGCACTTTATACATGAGAGTTCACCTCCTATTTCCTCTGTTCCAGCTTAGAGATCGGTATACGGTACCCTGCAATGGTTTCCTTTCCAGGTACACTGCTTAGATCAAATATCGCATTTCCTTCATAAAAGAGTTCCAACCTGCGGTAGACATTGCGGAGTCCTACATGCTCGCCGTTCCTAGGTCTTTCAGAACGAATATCTCGCAAGAGCTCGGTTAATCTCCCTGCATCCATACCGATTCCATTATCGATCACCTGAATAACCAGTTCAGAAGCGTTTCGACTCGCCGTTATCTTGATCTGTCTTCCATTTTTTCGCGCCTGCAAGCCGTGTTTGCAGGCATTTTCGACGAGCGGTTGAATACTCATGCGGGGAATAAGCAACGAAGCTACATCAGGATCAACCTCGAAGGTGTAATCAAACAGCTCTCCAAAGCGAAACTTCTCAATCTGGAGATAAAGATTCGTAAATTGCAGCTCTTCTTGCAAAGGAATCAGATTGTCAGAATGACTGAGCAACTGTCTCATCAGCTTGGACAGACTTTTAATAATCTCAATTACTTCCGTATATCCATTCTTTGTACTAACGACTAGCAAGGCATTCAATGTGTTAAATAAAAAATGGGGATTCATCTGACTCTGGAGCATGGACAATTCAGTCCTCACTTGATCCAGCTCCAGATCTTTTTGGCGGATTTCCAGTTTATATACGTCATTAATCAGCGTATGAATTTTACCAATCATGATGTTAAATGTACGAATAAGCCCGCCAATTTCGTCGCGGCCTTCGTGAATTTCAATCAGATCGAATCGTTCGTTACGAACCTTCTCCATATGTCTTGACAACTTGCGAATCCGATAGTGGTAGGAACGCAAAATAATGTAGATCAATACAGAGGGGACCACGATACTTAATGCGAGCAACCCCAGAATTGATTTAAAGGCTTCTTGCAAAAGGTGGTCAAGGTGACGCGTATCGGCAACTCCAATCAATTTCCAACCCTTTAGGTAGGCTAGATTCCCCAACGATTTTTCGAGCGTGTAAGCAGAATCTCCAGATTCCTTGAGCATTGATTCATTATCAAGGGGGGATAAGTCGGTTTCGCTGAAATCCCCACTTGAAACGACAGTTCGATTGTTGCTGTCCACCAGACGCAGCTGAAGACTGTCTGATTCACGATTTAAAATGCTGTACACCCGGCTAAGTTCCAGATCAATCTTGGAATACTTGTTGTAATTGGCATAGGAAGTATAGGTATCCATTTTGCCAATCACACTGATTCTTCTTCCCGCGTTAAATCCGGATGGCTCAATATAATCAACGACAAGAATGCCTCCACTGGTGGATTTCAGCTGTTTCAATCCAGGGAGTACATTCTTGTCTTTCATCACGATATAATGACTGCCCGTCTGAATGGTATCGTTATCCGTATAGATACGCACCTCCAGAATATTCGCTGACATGTACCGTGTTAATTTATCTCGCAGGAATGCATGGTAGACGTTGTAATAATCCACGGGGGAGTGATAGGTCCGATCCAGTGCCTCATAGAGCGAATCGTCTGCTGCAATAATTCGGCTCAGGGCAACGCTCTCATCAATCATGCCTAGCAGTTCCCCCGCAGCCCTGTCGATGGATTTACGTAGATTTTCCTGTTCTCTAATCTTGATATCCGCAGAGGTTCGTTCATAAAAGAAGATATTAATCGTTATTACAGGAAGGAGAATACTAAGTACATAAATAAGCAGAAATTTGGATCGGAGAGGAATATCATTAACCTTACTGAACATCCAGAATTTATGACGCATATAATCACCCTTGGTTTTTGTTTTTATAGACTGACGGAAGCTCCCCTGTATGCGCTCTGAACTTTTGGGTGAAATATTCAGCATCATGATATCCTAGCCTGAATGCAATGTCAGTGATCTTCATATTGGTACGTCGCAGGAGTTTACGGGCCTCCTCAACACGAAGCTGGTGCACATAGTCACTGAAACTGACCCCCATCTCCCGCTTGAACTGTTGACCCAGGTAGGCAGAATTCACGTGAATACGATTAGCTACATCCTGTAATTTAATTTTACTTCGATAGTGCTGCTTCAATTCATTCACTGCTTCTGCAACCAGCCCTCCCGTACCCGTCTTTTGCTTCAATTCAGACTGGGAAAGTTGCTTGGACAGTCGAACACACAGGTCTTGCAATGTGCCGGAAGACCAACTCGCAGCCTCATGCCAATCTTTTTCACATAGTATTTCTCTGCAACCCTCTCTTTTTCCATATTTACGTAGCAACTCCCCATGGATATATCGGATGACATGATGTATCCATTCCAACGAAACCTCTGCTTTCTCACTTTTCTCTAATAGTGCACTCACTGCAATATCGATAGAATACGTATTTTCTGCTTCAATCAACGCCAAGATCTCTTTGGAGATGTTCATCATTTGCTCTAAATCATATTCTTCGCTTATTAGATATTCATTAAGATGATTCTCATAGGCTTCATCTGTAACCATGACTCCATTTTGCTGTTTTTGCTCATTTCTGCGTTTGTCCAGAGGTTCAATCATGTCCATAAGGATTTGATGAATCTCCTCGGGAACAAGAGGTTTAAGCACGTACTGATCGACCTGATACCGTATGGCTTGCTTCGCGTAATTAAAATCGGAGTATCCTGTAACGATAACAATTTTAGAGGTATAGGCGAGATCTTCTCGCAAGGTGTGAATCAAACCAAGACCATCCATAACAGGCATTTGAATATCCGTGACGACAAGATCCGGTTCAACCGAGTTGAATAAAGCAAGTGCTTCCTCCCCATCTGTTGCCGTTCCGCAGAGTTCATATCCACAAGCTCGCCAGTCAATCATTGTTCTCCATCCTTCTAGCATAAACGGCTCATCATCCGCGACAATGACCTTGTACATTAGCTCACCTCACTTTTATCCTTGATCAGCTGCATGTATTTTATCTATATCAATAGGTAGATTCCAGTTGTTCTGAAAACGCTAAACAGCAGAACAACAGCAGGATTGTTGTCTGCTCGTACAACTTTGGAGAACAAAATTTCTACCAGTCTCATCGTCATTTATCAATAACATAGAACATGGTTCCATCGGACCGTACTATAAGAACGCTCCGATTTTAGCGAAGTGCCGGGATAACAATTCAAGTGTAACGCTTACATTTTGGTACAACAACCTGTTAAACTATAGGTTTTCACCCGACAAAGTATAGGTTTAGATCAGAAGTAATCTATTGCCAGGTAAAAGAGTTTTCATTCTCCACGCACAATACGGAATCCTTGATCGGGACCAAAACCATTTGCATCAAATTTGCCTCGAAATGATATTTCATTGTTATTGACACCGCCGATCCAGCCTCCGCCTTTCACAACTCGCCAGGATTGATTGGGACTCTCCGAATCGCTGTACCAGTCCCAGCACCATTCTCTCACATTCCCAGACATATCATAGATTCCTAACTCATTCGCCTTCTGAGTTCCGACTTTTTTGGTTTGATTACGGTTGCTCTCAATAGCGGGCCAGCTCCAGTCACCCGTCAGAATGTTCTCGCCGGCATTTACCCAGTACCAAGCAACTTCATCAGGATTGTTACTTCCGCTGTATGTGTAATTTAAGCTCTTTTGACCTCCGCTTGCAGCGTATTCCCATTCTGCCTCTGTGGGTAAACGGTAACCGTTGGCGTCCTCGTTGATCGTTACATTCCATTTTATAGTGTCATTTTCATTGTGATTATTCGTGTCCTGGTTGTCTTTATCTATATTGTAATAAGGTTTCAGGTTTTCTTTTATACTTTTTTGATTACAGTATTCCACTGCGTCATACCAGCTGACCATTTCAACAGGCAGGTCATCTCCCTTGAAGCCAGAAGGGTTTTCCCCCATAACCTCCATCCATTCTTTTTGAGTTACTTCGTATTTGCCAATATAGAAGGAATCCAGCGTTTCATTCCTATCGATCTGACTCGGCTTACTGCTCTTGAAGGCTCCTCCTTCGACGAATACCAAGTCATCGCTTAATTTCGTATTACTTGCTGAACAAGCACTTAGACTAACAACTATAGCGATTAAAGTTAACCATACCAGCTTCTTCATTCAATTATTCTCCTTTACTAGCTTAAATCCGGCAACGTCGAGGTCCGTTAGTCTGGAGAATAACGTTGCTCAACGCTACCGGAAAATTGAATTTCAAATGCAGGTGCAGAAGTTGAACTGCATCACATCATTTTTACCAAACCGTCACGTTTGCGCTTCCGCTACTTTGATAACCTTCCGTTGCCATCACCTGATAGGACCAGCTGTTGCCTAAATACATCCCTTTGCTCGCCCATGCATTCACATGATTACTGAACGTGATGGTAGAATTGACTCCGATTGGTTTCTTGGTCTGTCTAACACTCCAATACTGAGGGAAAGTCTGAGTACCATCAATGGAAGGTGCATTGTATCTCATCGTTGTATAGATGTCATATGTGCCGCCATCACTAGTCATTGAGCCCTTATACGTTCCGGTAGGACGATACGTTCCCCAGCTATCCACCACGTAATATTCAATTAGAGCGTTTCTAGTCCAACCATAGAAGGTGAGATAGCCGTTACCTGAAGGAGAGAATACGCCCGCATTATAATTGACCACTCGATTAGGCGTACCGTATGTCCACCCTTTCCCGACAACAAAGTTCCCGGTATTTTGCCAATTCACGCTGTAATTCCCGCCCGATCCATTCACGGCGTTGACCGTTCCTCCACCATCTGTCCAATTTTGCCAATAATCTGTTGCTGCGCTCGATGTGGCTGCGAAGACACCAAAACTCATGGAAGCTGCAAGAACAACGGTTAACAATTTTTTGCTAAATTTAAACATAGATTATACCTCCTGATATTTTAATAGATTTGGTTGATGCTACAATCCGATATGAATGTTCTTCAGCAAATTCACTTGAAAAGACGTTGCGAAAACAGATACAAATCGTTCTTCCACACGGGCCAATCATGTCCTCCACTTTCCTCATGCCAAATGTGAGGTACTCCGTGTTGCGCCAAATATTGGTGAACCCCAAGACTAATCTCTATAAGATTGTCCTGTTCACCGCAAGAGATCCATAACAGCGAGAGTAATGAAGGCGCTTTCGAAAGATCAGGGACAAGTAGCTCCGGACTTCTGGTGTTTGGGGCTGCGGAGAAAGCACCGATCCATGCAAAATGGTCTAGATTACTTAATCCGATATTTAAGGATTGACCTCCACCCATGGATAAACCAGCAATCGCCCTTTTATCCCGGCTTTTATGCAAAGGGTAGTTCGACTCCATGTAAGGTATCAAATCGTTGAGCAGATCGGATTCGAACCGTTTAAATGCTTTGATTTTCTCAGGTTCAAACAGGTCTCCTACGGCTCGATCATTCGACATTGCGCGACCGTTGGGGAAAACAATAACCATCGGTTCAAGCATATTATCGTTGTACAGATTATCGAGAATAATTTGCGGAGAACCATGAGTATGCCATTCGGTTTCGTCTCCGCCAATACCATGCAAAAGAAAAAGTACAGGATACATCGTTGTCGAAGAAAATTCTGGTGGGGTGTACACCATCGCTTTACGGGAATTGCCAACCGTGGTGGAAGGATACTCTACCGTCTCCATGACTCCACGTGGTATATTCTCCCGATACTGGTCATATCCCGTTACTGCTGGTGAGATCAATTCCATTCTCTTTTCCTCCGAACATATGAGTGACTATCAGTCTTCAGTTAATCCACATAGCCAAAACCCAGAATAGTGAAGCATTTATGTTCATGGCCTTCCGCCATTTCGATCTCGATGGAGTGCTCCCCCACATGCTCTTCGTTAAGCAGAAGTGTGGCATGGCAATGGGTCCAGTTCACTTGACGCGGATCGACTTTTTGGACAAATACCCCATCTACCTTGATATGTGCAGTTCCGAATTCATCGTTACCAGAATCCTTGAAGATCAGAATGAGGCGTTTGCACTGCAAACTTATCCGAAAGCTACTCTGATCCTCTTTTCCCTCTCCTGTACGCATCCAGTTGTTGGGGAACTGAGGTGTACCATAGTCATGAGCATCCATCTCAGCCATCTGCAGATCCGTGTCCGTTTTACAAAAAGAGCCTGCATCGATTCGGGCAATATGATTGCCGTTTTTCCGATCCAACAGCTTCACATTAACAAATTCATTTCCAATAAGCGGAGCTTTTTCAATATCATGATCTTTCTCATCCCACTCAGAACGATTCGTCACGTCGAACAAATATTCCAAACAATCGGCCATAATTCGATGCCCTATGTTAGTTGGATGATATATATCATGGAAAAATTGCTTTTTGGAAATAACGTTGCCTTCACCTTTTGTCTTATTGAACTGATCTACGACAGCATCTTTCACACTTACCATTGGCAGATCATAATGCCAGCCTACCGGAGCGAGACGATCCTGTAGATTCCAGTCATTTTCGAATACACTGAATAACAAGATGACCGCTGGCTTGTTATCGGCAGTAAGTGCTTTGAGTACCAGACTCTCGTAACATTTACCTTGGGTTTCATCATCTGCGTCATTGACTGCGAATTCGATTATGACAATATCCGGCTGAACGGCACCTCCCCTCAGCACATCACGATCATAACGTACAATCCCCAGTTCTGAAGGGGTTCCACCCACACCTGCTTTAATCAGATGAATCGGACTATCTTTTGAAAGCGCAAACATAAACTTGAACGACTCATACGACCGATAAGCGTAACTTTGGAGATGAATAGGTACTGCACCAGCACCATGGGTAATGGAGCCTCCAATATAAGCGATAACGACAGGTTCGCCGTTTTTTGCCTTCTCAATGGCTCGTTTTAATCTGACATTATTCCCTTTGTTCAGAAGAGATCGGCCAATCATGTCGCGATATCTAGGTGACTCAAAATCAATTGCGGGCTTGACTGCCGACGCTGTCACTCCAACTGGATCGCGCGGTGCAGTGAATTCCGTGTTTTCACCTGCATCTCCTGAATCCTGGAGCATAAATCATCATCACATCCTTCCGGTTTAGATTCTGACCATCCTCAAACAACTTATAAAGAATCACAGCTTGTATTATTAGATCAGATGTGATCCTTCTCCCAAAGTGTATCCCTTACATAATTTTACAACAACCTGACAAAGTATAGGATTTTAACCAATATATCATTTTAATTTGAGTACAATGACATGCAGATCTGAACACCTATAATTTTTCATGTAAACGCTTTAATTTGTATACTATTTCCATGTTATAATTTTGAAAAACCGCATTGATGAAGGAGGATACTCATGAATATCACGGGTCAAGGCGCGTGGGATACGGGTACATATACAAATCTGTTCTTGAAGCTAGGCTACGATGAGAATGAGATCACGAACAGATTGGAAGAAACATGGAACGAGCTGTTTTACGGCGATGACAATACTCGAATATATTACCACATGGGTGAGGACAAGGGTTATTTGCTGGACACTGGTAATCTCGATGTTCGCTCCGAGGGCATGTCCTATGGCATGATGATGGCTGTTCAGATGGACAAAAAAGAGGAATTTGATCGACTCTGGAATTTCTCACACTCGTTTATGCAACATAAAGCGGGTCGTTATAAAGATTATTTTGCCTGGCATTGCAAGCCTGACGGAACCCGACTCTCGCAAGGTCCTGCTCCTGATGGTGAGGAGTTTTTTGCCATGGCGCTTTTTTTTGCCTCCAACCGCTGGGGCGATGGCGCTGAACCTTATGATTACAAGGCACAAGCCCGCAAAATCCTTCGTGCATGTATACATCAAGGCGAAGACGGCGAAGGCCATCCCATGTGGGACCCGGAAACAAAACTGATCAAATTCATACCAGAAACACCGTTTAGCGACCCATCCTACCATCTGCCTCATTTTTATGAGCTATTCGCGAAATATGCGGATGAAGAAGATCAGCGCTTCTGGAAAGAAGCGGCTGCCGCTAGTAGAGCTTACCTTCATACAGCCTGCCATCCCGTAACCGGACTATCACCTGAATATGCGAACTATGACGGCTCTCCGGCTCCAATACAGCCGTATGGTGATTTCAGACATTTTTACAGTGATGCCTACCGTGTTGCTGCAAATATAGCGCTGGACTGGGAATGGTTCCGCAAGGATCACTGGCAGATCGAACAATCCAATCGGATTCAATCCTTCTTCAGTGATATTGAAATGTCCGATTATCGTCGTTATACAATAGAAGGTGAACCTTTCGACGAACCTTCACTGCATCCTGTAGGTTTGCTGGCTACCAATGCCATGGCTTCACTGGCTGCGGAAGGTCCACATGCTGACACATTCGTTCGCAAGTTCTGGAACACACCTTTGCGTCAGGGAGAGCGACGTTATTACGACAATTGCCTGTATTTTTTCAGCATGCTCGCTCTAAGCGGAAGATATCGCATGTACTAAACTAAGAGAATGTGCACGAGCCGTTGAACCTGCCCTGTGAACGTTTGGCTTGCAGGACAGGTCCAATCACTGAATTTTAAGAAGGATGCAATGATATTACGATTTAATCTATATCAATAAAAAACGTTCCCGGCTCGCATATGTTGACTGCGAACCGGGAACGCGTGTGGGTGTGCAAATACAGGCAGTAACTTTTCCCGCTCTGTATGATTCAGATACTTTAATTATTTGGAAACGGAAGAAGTATCATAGGAAGACTGCATAATCTCCAGATATCGATTAATGTTCAGTCCCTCCAGGCCTTTCACATATTCATCCCAATCCTTATCCAGACTTTTGGCGCCAGTAATAAATTGCAGGGCGTTCTGATCGATGTAATCCTTGAGATTGGTCTGCATCATGCTGGCTTCATCAGCTTGGGACGGATCTACCCACAATGCCCAATGAGGGAAAATCTCTTTTGGTTCCTTGCCCTCCATTAACAATGTCGCCTCATAGAGACGTCGCTCACCACCATCATTGGCATAGATGTCTGTCCCCTGTACTTCGGAGTCCCGATATGCCTGATAATGATTGTACTGACTCAATGCAGCCCAACTGTCATTACGAGGTTCTTCTCCAGAAGGAAGCGGAATGGCTTTATATAACGGCTCAATCTGATCATTGAGCGCCACTTCTCCTTCTTGTGGTTTGCGCCAGCTTACGCCCTCTTCTCCCAGATATGATGCCATGGTTCCTTCCTGGGTATAGAGATAATCCAGTAGCTTTATGGCCGCGATCTGTGTTTCCTCACTGGCTTTGTTTGTCAGTACAAAAGACGCTCCGGGATCAATCGGATAGTTGTACGTAGCATAAGCAGCATGGGGTCCCTTCAATGGAGGGATGGGATTGTAATCATTCCCGTAAGGAGAACCTTCGGCAGTGGTTACGAATAATGATGGATGCATCGCTGCTCCCGCACCGAGAAGCTGTGCATCAGCGTTATCTCCAATTTTTTTGAAGGCCCCGACGTTTTGGGTAAATGCCCCTGGATCAATCAACCCTTCATCGTACAGGGATTTAATATAGGCAAGCCCTTCTTTCCACTCCGGTTTGTTCACTACGGTCTCCACTTTCCCCTGATTGACAATGAGATAATTCCGATCGTCGTCATAGATAAAACCGTTCATCAAGTACGGAATAATGTGCACACCGAAATTTTCAGTCGAACCGCTTAGCGGTACTTCGTCGGCTTTACCGTTCCCGTTCGGGTCTTTCGTTTTAAATGCCCGAAGCATTTCCTTAAATTCTTCTGTCGTCGTGGGTTCGGTCAGGCCTAGTTGTTCCATCCATTTGGTGTTGACCCACATCTTGTTGGGGTATGAACAGTGAAAACATTCATTCAGACCCGTCAGACCATAGATATTTCCGTCAGGAGCAGTGTTCATGGCCCGATAATAGTCATTGCTCTCAAGTACTTTTTTAATATTGGGAGCATGCTCCTCAATCAGATCATTCAGCGGCAAAATAACCCCCTGCTGACCAAACTTCAACAAGTCTGTCTGGGAGAAACGATCTACCCAAGGGATGAGCAGATACAAGTCCGGATAATCACCGGAAGCCAGTGAAATCTGTCTTTTCTCCGCTGCACCGTCGAATGGAACCGTAGTCCAGTTGAACTGAATATCAAACTTCTCTTCCATTTTCTTCGTGAATTTGTTAGTGGACAGGTTGGTATCCGAACCCTGGTGAGCAAACACATTAATGGCCGTCTTGCCTGACGGATCGCTGCCTTCCCCGTTCCCCTTATCAGAGCTTGAACATCCGGCAAGTACCAACGAGGTAAACAGCATACAGGCAAGAATGATGAATCCCGCTTTTTTCAATATAATCCTCTCCTTCATGAATAATAGAAAAAATGAACTTATCCTTTAACTGAGCCAATCAGCATACCTTGCACGAAATACCGTTGAACAAAAGGATAGATGATTAGCACCGGCAAGCTGGCCATCACAATTAACGAGTACTTCATGAGTTCAGCCATCTGCTGCTGTTTGATCATTTCCGATGCATCCATGCTCCCCGTACTGCTGTTCAGAATAAGAATGCTACGTAATATCAGCTGTAGCGGATAGAGCGACTGTGATTTCAGATAGATGAGGGCGTCAAAGTATGCATTCCACTGACCGACAGCGTACATAAGTGACAACACGGCGATAATCGGTTTGGCGAGTGGCAGGATAATACTGAAGATAAACCGGATGTCACTGCAGCCATCGATGTCTGCTGCTTCGGACAATTCTTCCGGTATCGAATTCTGAAAAAAGGTACGGGCAATGATGACTTGCCATACCCAGACGGCATTGGGAATCAGCAACGCCCAACGGGTATCAATCAGTCCCATGGTTTTGACCACCAGATAGGTAGGGATCAAACCGCCTGAGAACAACATGGTGAAGGTAATAAACATCATTAACGAGCTGCGACCAACAAACGTTTTTTTGGATAATGGATAAGCAATCATAATGGTCAGTGCCACGCTGATGAAGGTGCCGCAGGCTGTATAAAAAAGGGAATTGGCATAACCGGTAAGGACTTGATCATTCCGCAATACAGACTTGTAACCGTCAAACGTCAGGTCAATGGGCCACAACCAGACTTTTCCCGAGGAGACGGCAGCAGGGCTGCTGAGCGAAGAACTCACAATATATATCAAGGGATACAGCACGGCAATCAGCACCACTGTCAACATGAAGTAAACAACCGTTATAAATACGCGGTCTCCCCAGGATTCACGAATCGTACTGGTGCTCTTGATCCGCGAACGACCTGCATTTGTCTGTGTGTTAGGCATGGGTTGATTCTCCTCCTTTCGCTCCCGTTACCATAAGCTTGTATTGGACAGTCGCTTGGCAACCGCGTTTACGATTAATAACAGAATCAGGTTAATCACCGAGTTGAACAGGCCAACCGCAGTAGCGAAGCTGTAATTGGCATTCAGCAATCCTATTTTATAGACATACGTGGAGATGATCTCCGAAGCAGACAGGTTGAGCGGATTTTGCAGCAAATATATTTTTTCGAACCCAACAGCCATGATATTCCCTACACTCAGGATCAGAATGATGACGGCTGCCGGAAGTAGTCCAGGCAGATCAACATTGATGATTTTCTGTATTCGGTTGGCTCCATCCACTTTGGCGGCTTCATACAGGGATGGATCAACACCTGCCAGAGCAGCCAGATATATCACAGCGGAGTATCCCATTCCCTGCCACACATCGGAGAATACGTAGATGGATCGAAACAGTCCAGGCTCACCGAGAAAATTCACTGCTTCGAAACCAAGGGCGCCTGCAATCGTGTTGACAATACCCAGCCTAGGAGACAGAAAGAGCATAATGATGGAGACCATAACAACGGTAGAGATGAAATATGGAGCATACGTCACCATTTGTACTGTTTTTTTGAATCGTATGTTTTTGATTTCGTTCAGCGCGAGCGCCAGTAATATAGGAATCGGGAAACCAACGATCAGGCTGTAAAACGAAATGTAGAGTGTGTTCTTGATCAGCATGACAAACGCTGGATTTTTAAAAAGTAATTCGAAATACTTGGTTCCGGCCCACGGACTGCCCCAGATCCCCTTGATGACGTTGTAATCTTTAAATGCCAGGACCGCATTCACCATAGGTACATACTTGAAAATAATAAAGTAAGCAATCGGTGGCAGGATCAGCAGATATAGCTGCCAATGTCGCCTCCAGCTTCTGGATAATGCTTGCTTCAAGGCAAACGGTTTACTTGGTTTCTCCACGGACTTTGATTCACTGGTCATTGTGGTTCTCAGAATCATCCCCCCATTCTTGGCTCCAAATCGTGCTGAACTTCAGCTCAACTTGGTAGCGCTTACTTTTTGAGTAATCATAAGATTGCGCTGGGGATGCGTAAAGGTACAGTTACGCTGAGAAAGTACAAATAGCGAATATAGTTCCCGAGAAACAGCCTACATTAACCGCTATGAACGTCCATTTTCCGAAACACACTCGGAGAAATGCCGCGTACCCGCTTGAAAGCTCGGCGGAATGAATGTGCACTATTATACCCGGTGGCCTCCGCTATCTCGTCAATGGTCTGACCGGTGGAGTGCAACAAGTTCGAGGCAGCATCGATGCGTACCCGTTCTACATAATCGGAAAGATTCTCTCCCGTATGTTCTTTGAATAGTTGGGATATAAACTTCTCGGACTTGCTCATGTGCTCGGCAATCCGATAGATCGTCAAGTTTGCATCCCCATAATGTTGTTGGATAAAACAAATCATTTCGCTTACAGTATCCGCATGTGCTCCTGCTCTTCTTCTCTGGAAATCACCGCAGATGTCTTCCGTTAACCGTTTGAACTTTGCACGCAGCGAAGTAATCGTTTCTGTCATCTGAATGGATGTCACCCGGGTTTTATATTCCTCCAGCAGGGAGGCATCCAACTTGAATTTGGGTTCGTCCAGCTTCAGAAAAGTCCCCTTCAGCTCCATGATGAACTGCTGTGTCATCTCGTAGGACAGTTCCCGCTCCTCTAAATTACGAAGAAACAATTGCTCCAGAATACGTACCGCCTCTTCAGGCTCCCCGACTTTGATTGTGTTCAGCAGGCGCTGTTCAGACTCAATCGGATAATAGAACATTTCATTTTCCTTCATCGTATCTTCAAATCTCACCAGATGATCTGTTCCCATATGAATGGCATAATCCAGAGCTTGTTTGGCTTCGTCAAAGGAACGCCCTGCATCATTCCAGACCTCGTATGCTGCACCTGTGCCAATTGTTGTGGATATCCGATGCTCCCGGTAGATCACTTCCATCAAGGTGTTCAGCTCTTTTTCACATCTCCCTATAGCTTCATTCAGTGAGTTCTCATCCAATGGACAGGCAAAAGCGATCTGGTCTGTTCCCCAATCCGTGATCAGCAGCTGCGCATTCCACTCTGTAAGTACCTGTTTGATGAGCAGCCTTGCGACACCCAGTTCATGGATCGTTTCTTCACTGTCCGGATTGGCATATCCGTTTACCTTCACTAAGCCTGCCAAGCCCTTGCTGCTATGAAGAGAAATGTGCGCCTGGGATGAGATAACCTCCAACTCAAGTGAGGTATAGACTTCTCCCGTTAACAAACGTTTGATAAAACCGTCTCTCAATAACGGAATCTGCTCATTCATGGCGTTTTTAAGTGAGTCATTATTAGCAATGAGATTGTTAATATGGCTTGCCAAAAAATCATATTCATTGCCCCGTCTGCCTGGGGAATCGGTGACTTGTTCCCGAAAAGAGGCCAACAATCTGTAAACGGGTGCACTATTCCGATAGGCGAGAACCAGCCCGAATAACAGTCCCAAGGCAATGGTTGCCAAAGTAAAGACCAGCGTGACTTGTTTGATTTGGTCCGCTTTTGTCATGAGTGCTTTCTCCGGAATCCCCGCCATGTAATTCCATCCATTTTGACTGGACTGCATCGATATCAGCAGCCGACCATCACTTCCAGGCTGTACATTCTGCACGTTCAGCTCCGTTTCCGCAGCGTTATCTTCTCTCTGGCGACTCTGTGCCATTTGCTCGGCTTCGGCTTGTTCAATGCCATGGGAGAAAATGATCTGTCCTTCCGCATCAGTGACGAGAGTCCAGCCGCCATATTGATCCACAATATTTTGAGTAAGGCTGGCCATCTGATCCTGATCAATCATGACACCAATCGTCGCTTGCGGTTTGTTGAAGCTGTTCAAAGGCAGAGATTGCAGAAAAGTAATGGCGGGAACGTCTGCAAGCACAGTGCCGAGTATTTCACGTTTATAGTTTCGAAGCGGTATGATTTCATTAAAGTGTGGTTGTTTGAGAATTTGGTCATGCCATTGTTCAAACGACATACCGTCCAGCTGATTGGCAGCATAATAATGCTCTGGACGATAATACACAGTTCTTGGTGTGATGATGGCATTGTAGTTCGGAATGTGAATGAAGAAATGGGACAAGTAATCATTGGTACTGCTGTACATGGAGAGGCTCCGCTGCATACGGTTCATACCGTAGACATTGTAGAGATCATGCGGCTTTGGGCCAGCAATTAAATTTTGCAAATCGGGATTGACGGCAAGCTGCCTGGTAAAGGCTTCAACTTGAAGAAGGTTACGCTCAATGATCTCTTTCCCGAGACTCAGCGACTTCAAGCTGTTTTCAATGGAACTGGAACGGGCCGCTTCAATAGAAGCTCGGTAAGAGGCATATCCCGCAATTTGAGGAATCATCAGAATGACAAGATACGAAATGAGGAATCGGCGGAACACGGGTGAAAATTTGGACCATAGGAGCTGCATATGTACCCTCCCTTTTTTTATCGAGCGCTTACATTTCTCTGTGTTAAGGTAGCTGTTCAATGATACACCGGGCATTTCTTCCTGGTGAAGGTACAACTTCTTCCTTATGGTACATTTACATACTGTAGCGTACAATGCTTGCATGAAAATAATTGTTGGTCTGCGGGTTAGCGCACAAATATAGTTGTATTTTACCTTCGCATGACATCCATCACAAAGTATCAAAAATAAACGCAAAAAACCTCCCCAAGACATGGAATGACTTGAGGAGGTTTTTGTTTAATGTTGTGCTTATTAATTGCTAACGGCAACAAATTTCCATTGTTGGTTTGTAGCACCTGTGTAGGTGTTCTGCTGCAGCAAGGCTCCATCCGAAGTGGAAGCGTTTGCCACTTCAATTGCTTTATTGCTGTTCACGTTGATGATACTCCAGTACCCGTTACCAAGATCGTTGACCTTAAAATGCTGAGCGGTTGTGTTCAGATTGCTCATGAGTTGAACCGCTTCCCCATTGGTGAGGGTACCGTTGCGAATATCGATGACTTTGTCCGGTGAGTTCACACTTGTCAGTGTATAGTTGCCGTTACCGATCGAGGTCAGAACCCACTTCTGAGGGTTACCGCCCAGATCACTCCACTGCTGGAGCTGAAGATTATTTTCATTTTGACCACCTGGCACATCAACAACTTTGTTGGAATGCCGGGCTACGATTTTATAAGTTGCACCGGATACAAGACCCGTTGTCGGTCCGCCGCCTTGTCCACTGCCCGGGTAAGTCTGAGCACGTTCATGGTACCAGTTGAACAGGAATCGTCCCATGGCACTCCGTGAAGCATCTCCATCCCATTTCAGTCCAGCCGTTGGGTCGGCAAAGGAGCTTCGTGGTCCTTCACTTAGAATGAATCCGTTCATATGAGCTGCAATGCTGACATTGCCTGATGCGTTGAAAATCGTTTTGGTATTGGTGCCAAAACCTTCATTGCTGCCATTAAACAAGTTCCAATAGGCCGAATCGCCAGGTTTGTTTTTGAACCAGGTTACCTCGGTAATATTAATCGGATATTTGTCAGCGGCTGCCTTCACGTTGGTATTCCACTGGTCTTGCAGGATAGAGAAGTTGTCATATGCGCCATAACCAGGGTACCAGTGAACCGCATATCCATAGTTATTGAGCGGATCAGTCAATGGATGGCTTGCCGTCAAGCTGTAAAATTGGTTGTATCCCAGACCCGCCGCCCAGATGACGTTGTCCGCACCTTTGCTACGAATTGTTGAAATCATGGAATTTTGGAAATTACGCAAGTCATTCCAGTGATCCACAAAGTCATTTTCCCCGTTGTATCCACCCCAATGTCCATTGGCATAGGATTTCACCGGTTCGTTGATCAGTTCGAAGTGAACGTTGTCTGCACTTTTGATCTCCGGGCGTGAAGCGAGATAACCCCAGATTTCGTTGAATTTTTGCAGGTTGGCAGGTGTTGTTGCCTGATCATCCTTCAGTGTGAAGTCCAGTCCCAGGACAACATAGACACCTTTTGTTTTGGCATATTGAATGTACGGAATAATTACATTTTGCGTAACGGTCTGCACACCGGCAAAGTTATATGTACCAGCAGCCACATCTCCCATGTCCTGACGATCGATGAACAGACGCACCTGATTCATATTCCAGCCATGATTGCTTCCGTACTTCGCGCTGGTGTCAGCAAAAGTATCGGTAATGTCTTTCAGATAAGCCAGTGTAGCTGCATGACGGTTATTGCCGTGCAGATTGAGATAATAATTGCTGTCCTGATATGTCCAGTAGGCACCTGAGGGTTGATGCCAACCGTTCAGTAGCACAGGCTGGTTGTTGCTGTTCACCAGGTTTTTGCCGTTTACGTGCAGCTTGCCCATCGGCATGCCCACCCATGCTTCGGCACGGCTGCCTCCCCATGGAGCAATTGTGATCAATAAAGCCAGAATGAGTACAAGTTTACAAGATGTCATGAACTTCTTCACTTTAATTCCTCCTGATCTGATATATTGCCTTGCAATAATGCGAGGTAAGTTCCGTCAGAGTATCTCTGATCAAACAGATCGCTCAGGGTCGGCGCCCGCTCCCGCAGCCCGTTCCACACCAGCAGGGGGATCCTGCGCAGGGAAGGATCCCGGTTCTGCTGTGAGCAGACGTTCATGAGATCGTTACATGCCCCCTTTTCACAGATGGAATGTTGCATGAAGTTCCTCCTCCCTCTTCCAGTCTGATCCCACTCCTAACGTACAGAAGAACTTAACTTAACCGACGATTCCCGTACGCTCTACACTCTCTACGAAATATCGTTGCACAAACAAATAGATGATGATCAAAGGCAGAATGGCAAGAAGAATTCCTGTATCTTGGATCATGCTCAAATAGAACGGATCGGCCTGGGAAGCTGCACCGTCAGTAACCTGCTGGGCCAGATTATACGGAAGGGACGATAACTGAGTCGACATGACTTTACTTGAAGTCAGATAAGTCGTCGTATAAAAGCTGTCGTTCCACTGCCATACGAAGGAAAACAGCATGACTGTTACCATGGACGGAATGGCATTGGGCAGCATGATTCTTGAAAATGTTCGTCCGATGCCCGCGCCGTCCACATAGGCCGCCTCCTCCACTTCCTTCGGAATACCTCTGAAGAATTGCCGGAAGATAAAGATGTACAAGCCGGCCTTAAGTGAATTGGCCGTAATCGCCGTCAGAATAAACGGCCAATAGGTATTAAGCAAATTAACAGGTTTGCCGGCTATAAGCGTCATAAGCCCCATGAGATCAAAGCTTTTCAGATTCAGGTATACCGGAATGAGAATGGTCGTTGGCGGTACAAGAATCGTCAGAATTACACCAGCAAACAGCCAGTTGCTTCCCCTGAATTTCAGTCTGGCGAATCCGTATCCTGCAAGTGCACAGGATGCTGTAGTCAACAGTGTAGTCGTTGCAGACAGGGCAAACGTATTAAACAGCGTTGCCCAGTAATCCATTACGCGTATCGCCTCTTTGAAATTGTCGATGGAGAAGTTCTGTGGAATCCACACCACCACTGCCGAATACAGATCACCTTTAGCTTTGATGGATGTGGAAACCTTCTGAAATATGGGAAACAGGATAACGAAGGAAAGCCCGGTAATCAGAACGAATCGGATCATGGCCCACAGCCAGCCTTTCCAATGCTCCAGCGATAATAATCGTGATGTTGTCACGTGGGACACCCTCCTTTCTAATCTTGATAGAAGACTCGCTTCGAGAAAATGATGTTTACGATAACCAGAATGATGGCAATGGCCAGAAAGTAGACCCATGCCATGGCAGAACTTAATCCAAAGTCAAATTTGACGAAGCCGGTATCCCGGATCAGTTCCGTCATGGCGTTATTGGCAAACGAATCAATGATTGTATAGATCGCATTGACAAAAATAAGCGGGCTGACCATTGGGAACGTAATTTTCCAAAAGGCTTCATAACCCGTTGCCCCTTCCATCTTCGAAGCCTCATACAGTTGAGGGGAAATCGTCTGGATCCCTGCCAAAAAGATCAAAATCTGTACACCGGATTGACTGACGATCTGATAGATCCGATCTACGGCGCTACTCAGATACGTAACGATCCAATCGCTCACTCCGGCGTTAACCATCAGATTTTCGAGTTCAAATGTCCCGAGTGAGCTTCCACCTGTGCTACTCTGATTAACCGCTTCAATCAGGCTGGTGCTCTCCAGTGTCATAATTACTCCCGATGCCAGAATAACGGGCAGGAAAAAGATCGACCGCGCTACAGCCCGGCCCCTGAACTTCTGATTCAGGATGACGGCAAGGAACAGACTGAATATAACGATAAGCGGTACGTTGATGAGCACGTCTGTGATCGCCTCAATTAACGCACGGTTAAAGCTTGTATTGACGGTCAGCGCCTGAATATAATTGGCAACACCGTTGAACTGAATTGCTATGCCTTCCGCGTTAGCCTGAATTGTACTCATGCTGTATCGCAGAGAGGCTAACAGCGGAATGAAGAAAAACAACACAAAACCAATGAGCCAGGGAAGCACGTAGATTACGCCCCACATGGCTTTCTGCTGAGCATACGTACGACTTCCCCATTTCCATTTCAGGAGCGTCTTCAGAGCTGCTCACCACCAGTCACATAGCTTTGGGCTTCCACTGTATCGTTGTCAACTTCTACAGGGAAGTCGTTATAATTGACAATTACGAACCCGCCACCTTCATATGTTGTCCGGAAGACGCCCTCCTCCAGGGATTCATGGGACATCATGGAACGTCCGGCAAACGGTTGGTTCACCTGGTTCACCTCGTTGTAGATCTCGGCAGCCAGATCGATCCATTGTTCATAATTCGCCGCGTAGAGATCATCATAATCCGTTTCTTTCACAACATGGTTTGGCGCATTGAACCATGCAAAGTAAGGACTCGCTCCATATTCAATCAGCTTCAGCACATATTGCCTTGCATTGGTATATGTGGAGAGATTGTATGGCGTCCCCGTATAACCGATGCTGCCGTGTACAACGAGCTGATAGAACGGAATCTCTTCATCCTCCAGCTTGAAACGACTGCTGGTCATCGGCGCATCTGTCAGACCAGTTACATACGGCAGGGCATAAGCGTTCCCGCCTTCAGCAACAAGCGAGCCAGCCTGCTGCCCGATTTGTTCAAGTGCCTTCTTTACGGAGCCAAGCGCTTGTGTTCGGTCCACCAGCTTTTTCGGATTCATATCGCTGTTTAACTGAGCTGCCAGATCATTCAGGCTTAGTGAGAGTCCATCCTTTTGAAGGGACCTCAGCTCATCTAACATGTCTGCCGTCACGTCCTCCAGCATGTTGGGCGAAAGCACATAGGATGGTGAACGATCCCGGTCCCGCCGCTGGATGGCCTGGTTCATCGGATACAAGACCGCCGGTTCCTGAGTTAATGTGCGTGAAGCTTCCTTGGACGGTTTAAACCCTTTTTTGGATTGCACATTCAGCAGAGCGATATCGGGATAGAAGCCGATGCCCGCTTCTTGTGTGTATGCGCTGAAATCCCGCAATCCCTTTTTCCCGCCTACCGCGCCATCTACTTGGATGGAATCCGGCAGTCGATGATGAAGTCCGCCGTTAAGCCATCCCGCATAGCGCACCTGAATATTGGCTACCTTCTTCTCCGTCAAGGCGGAGAGAATGTTTTTGGCTTCATCAAACGTGGTCAAAGCCTCCGTTGAATCATACGGTATGCCCAGCATATGCTGCCTTGTTGTCATGCCGCCGAACAGTTGCAGATAAAAGGGAACGTTACTCTGCTCTTTGCTGGCGTTTAACTCGGGAAGTCCGCCGTTTTGCATCAGATAATCCCGATAGAGAGATGCAAGCCCCGAGTACGAGGCCTTATCTGCCCCGACAAAAGCATATCGAACGACGAAATCAGACGCGGTCGGTTTCTTCTGGAATTTCGGAAGTGTACGAACCATATCACTTGCCTGAAGCGTCACATCGCTCTTGTTCACCACATAGAAGCTGGGATATACGTTGTTGTAGCTGTTCAGCTTGCCGCTGATATCGGCATTCACAACTGCAACGGCATCCCCTTCTTCAATAATGCCCAGAAAAGCTCCCTCTTTCCGAATCAGTCCAAATACCGGCAACCTAGCTCTGGCTTCATTCGAACTTGCTTCCCGTAGTTTCATGGTCATATCCGGTCCATATATATCTTGTTGATAGGCAGGATACTGCAGCTTGCCATTGTTAAAATGGATCAGCGCTCCCGAACCGTCCGGCACCAGTATGGAGCCCTCTTCTTCTGAACCCCCAGCCCCGAAGTAATCCATTACAGATATGCTGTTGATCGGATATTCCTCCGGAAAATGAATGCCTGAGGACGGAACACGTACAAGCAGATCCTCTTCATCCAGCTCATATTCCATCGTAAGCATAAACAGCCGTGGTCCACTTCGTTCCTCTTCAATGCCAAACTCGGCATGATCCTGAGCCAGATCCTCCGATGTGTAACCGGCTGTGTCAAAAGCCTTCAAGGCCCGGGACAATTGCAATCCTTGCATCGCCTTATCAATCCGGACGTAAGCGCCTTCATCCTTGTCTTCCGCATAGCCGACCTTCAAGGCCCGTTGCCCGGCCTTGTCTAGCTGTGCAAGCAGCCTTTGTTCAAATCGCTCCTTGCTGATCTTCATCGGCAAGTCTTCTATGGATCGCTCAGTGCTTCCAAACTGGTAGTGGACCCGCACGCCGCTTGGCAGCACCTCGTAGCTTATCTGCTTGTGTGCAACACTATCCGTGAAGGAATTCACGGTGCTGCTCTGTCCGAGGCTGTTAAAGAAGCTGAGCTTCGTTTGTGATGACAATAGGTCTTTGTTTATCCCGGCTGCAACCCCATCCTGCTCACGATCTGCAGGATTGCTGCGCCAGATCTGGCCGCTCTGCGTGTGAATCACTGCAATCTCGGCAGTCTCTTCGTTAATGAACAATTGCAGCGCAGCATTCTGCGCAATGCCTACCATGTCGGGAAGGCGGACATCGCTGAACGATGATTTCAGTTTCTCTCCGGGAGGCAGGGAGGGAAAGTCCGTCGAATCTGCGGCAGTCACTGTCTCGTGAGCGAGCGGTGTTGGCGAAAATTGACAACCGCCCAGAAGCAGACTGCCCGCGAGCAGCATTCCTGTTATTTTTTTGGCTACGGTATAATTCATAACAAATTCCTCCTCCCTTAGCCCCGAAGCACTAATTCCTGATAGATGGTTACGACAAACGATACAATCTGCTGTACAAGACTGAAGAATAACAGGCACAGAAATGCCATAAACGCCATCGCTACAAGTGTCAGCAGCATCGTGAGCACCGTTTTGGCTGGTGTGTACTGATGAACCGTCATATTCCCCACAAATAACAGATATACAGTCCATGCAACGGCGAGTGCATTGGAGAAATAATAAAAGGCAGTTTCCTGAGCAGAGATCACAAGACTCAGCCAGATCCATGGAAAATGAATGAGTAACAACGGTACTAGTGCAAAACACGTTGACATGAAAATTTCGGAGAACTTGCCTTCCCCGTCCATCAATGTGGTTAACGACCAGTTAGCCACACACCAAAACAGTACCGGTATAATGACATATAACATTTCGAGCAGACTGTTCAGGTACTTTGGATTACTGAGATTAATGAGAAAACCGCTGTACTGGGCATGCAAAATTTTGGTGATGACCAGAAGCACCAGGATCATGAAAGCAATCAGCAGTGAGTTTCTCTGGTTCCGTTCATACTTCAATTCCCAGTATCCATCAAACGGATGAAAAATTAGATGCAGCGGGTACTGGTATAGTTGCTTACTTGATGCCTGCATTCGTAGTCCTCCTTTTCTGCCTGCGAACGATGATGACGGTGACAATCGCTGCGACAGCCAGGAATATACCGGACATCATCCATGAAAAATGCTCACGCATCAGCTCTTTGCGGTACAAAAGAAAAGCTTTGGAATACCCTTTGGGCTCCATGCTGCGCTTGAAATATTTCGCAGACTCGGCGTATTCCTTCTGACGAAGCAATGCTTTGCCAATTCCCGCATACGCATATTCCAAGTTAGCGTTCATCTCGGCAGCTTGGGCAAACAGCACCGAAGATTGATCTTCATCACCGTTATAGTAGCTGCGCACCGCTTCGTGGAGTGTACGTCCGTATTCAGTTGTTTGAAAGACGGTGATTTCACCCAGCGCTTTATCCAGAACTAACATCCGGTCTCCCGCACGTTCCAGGGCAACAGGTGTATTAAATTGGCCCAGCCGGTTCCCGATGCCCCCATAAATATGGAGCAGATATCCGTCTCCATTGTAGGTAAAGATTCGGCCCTTGCTGGAATCCAGTACGGAATACATGTCACTGTCACCCACATCCACATCAATCAGGCGGGATGGCCCTGCTTCCTGGGTATACAGCAAATCACCCTGCGGAGTCTGATAGCCTTCTCTGCGCAAAATGTCTGTACCCTGGGCATTCAGCTTCTTGACCGGATCCTTGCCGCGATCCCCGCTAGTGGCGTAGATGAAGCCCTCTTCATCCATATCCAGATTGGTAAATTCCGTTGGAGTGAACATCACCATCTGGCTCCGCTGCTCCCGTGTTGCAAACCGTTTCCAAAGATATTCCACCGGGTCCACCTGAACTCTGTTCGCTCCAATGAAGGAAGAGAACGTACCATCGGCGCTGAACTCCATGAATCCATCAAATACGCCTTCAGCCATGACGTAGATACGCTCCCCCTTGTCCATAACAATCCGCATCGGTTTAAACTGGAAGTCTTCTTTAAGCAGATCCGATTTTGGTTCAGACACGATCTTGACCAGCTTCCCCTGTTCATCCAGATGCACCACCCGGTGATTATCCGAATCAGCAACCAGCAGATGGCCTTTTTCCGTGACGTACAATCCCTGTGGATTTTTAAAATGATCTTCCTTGCCTTCCTGCTCAAATGAATCAATCGTCCGTACCAGCTTGAAGTTGCGATCCATCTCAATGATGCGGCCATTGCCCGAATCGAGCACAAAAACGTGCTGATTGGCGGTAACATGCATGTCACTTGGCTCTTTCATAGGAGTTGTGTTCAGCTTCTTGCCGGTGATAATGGTTGTTGCCTCATATGCCGCGGGTGAAGGAACTGCGTCACCCCAGAAGGAATAATGATACGCATCCGTTTTACCGTCTGCACTCACATAGGGCGCCTCTTGAACGAACAACAGGAGGCAGATCATGCCCATGATGATCGATTTACGTTTTTTCCATGTGCTTCTCCGCACCTCGCTGCCTCCTTTCTATTCTTTCATGCCCGAAGTGGCCATCGTCTGCATAACACTGCTCTGAGAGATGATAAACAGAGTGATCGGTACAATCATCAGCAGCAAGGCAACAGCCGCACCTACACCGGCCCTTGCAATCCCTCCCTGCACAATCTGACTGAGCGCATAATGCAGCGTTTTGAGATTTTCACTGTAGATGAAACTCCCGCCATCCGTTCCCCATAACGCTGGAAACTGCAGGATCATGAGCGTGAGCCATGCCGGCTTCACATTGGGCATCACGATGCTCCAGAATATCCGGTATTCATTGGCTCCATCGATTTTGGCTGCCTCCAGCAAAGCATCGGGAATCTGCTCCATGAACTGTTTCATCAGGAAAAGTCCCAGCGAGAACGCAAGTGATGGTACAATAATGGACGCATGAGTGTTAATCCAGCCAAGCCAGGACATGACCATGTAGTTCGGAATCGCCGTAACATGCGGCGAGAACATCAGGGACAGAATGACAATGGTGAACAACACTTTGGAACCCGGAAAACGATATTTCGCCAGCGGATAAGCCGCTGCAGATGCAAGCAGGATATGCCCGGCTGTGCCAAGTATCGTAATGAGCAATGTGTTGGCAATATAGCGGGATAACGGCACCCACGAATTGCCCATGAGGTTGATCAGATCGGCAAAATTCTCCGTTGTCGGATTGTTCACCCAGAAGCGCGGCGGGAAAATAAACAGCTCATCCAGCGGCTTGAATGCATTGTTGACAGCATAGATGAGCGGAAGCACCATAAAGGAGCCGAACACGCCCAGCAATGCAAATAACATCAGGCTGACGGTAAATGACCGATTAAGCCTTTTTGGCATGCCAAACACGGCACGTACTTTGCTGGTCATCGTCATTCACCTATCTTTCTAAGCATTTTTTGCGTGAAAACGTTTGTACCCAGCATCAGGGCAAACAGAACCGTTGCGATGGCCGAGGCATAGCCCATCTCGAAACGAATGGTTCCGAAGTCCATCAGATGTGTGACAACTGTGTGTGCCGCATAGTTTACGCTCGGGAAACCTGCCAGTGCGATGGAGATCTCAGCTACGGCGAAGGAAGCGGTAATCTGCATTACCGCACCAAACATCAGCTGCGGTCTCATCGAAGGCAAGGTGATGTACCAGAGCTCCTGCCAGCGGTTTTTGATCCCGTCTACGGTTCCTGCTTCAACCAGAGAACGATCAATGGTTTGCAGTCCTGCAATAAAGGCCAGGAAGCTGGTTCCCAGGCTCAGCCACAGCTGTACAATAATGACGATTGCCAGTACATACTTCTCGTCTGCGAGCCATTGGATCGGTTCCAGTACAACGCCAAGGCGCATCAGGAAGCCGTTCATATACCCGTAGCTGTCACCCGAGAAGATGATCAGCCAGATGAAAAAGACGTTGCCCGATATGGATGGGGCATAGAAAACCAGCGTCATGACCGCCCGAATTTTAGGAGACAGCTCATTGATGATCCACGCAAACAAAAAGCAGGCTATATAACTGAGAGGGCCTGTAATTACGGCAAAAAGCAGCGTGTTTTTGAGCGCGATCAGAAATACGTCATCGTTCAGGAAAAGCCGGGAATAGTTCTGCCAGCCAACAAATCGCGGCAGCTCCAGCATATTGAAGTGAAAAAAGCTGAGCCCAAGTGAAATGCCGACCGGAATGACAGTAAACATGAAAAAAATCAGCATAAACGGTGCCATCAATACATAATAATGCCTGCTGAGATACAGATCCCGCTTCAATAGGGACCACCAGCCGACCTGGCGGGTATGGACGGCAGGAGCGGCGGCTGTCTTGGTAGTTTTAGCTTGCAACCGTTACCCTCCCTTTCCTCTATTTCAGATTAAATTCCTTGCGTTTCAACTCAATTTCATCATCAATGTACAATACATAGTCTGATAAGGCTTCACGCGGATTTTCATTTGCATTGACCACCTTACGGAAGGCGTTGTCCAGATGTCGTCCCGTGAAATAACCTCCAGGAAGCTGCGGGATTCCCTGTACCCATTCCCATTGTTTCTCGAGATTTTGATAATCCTTCACAGGCCAAGGCAATTGCTTCAAGGCTTCGATATTGGCCGTTGGGTAACGGGCAGCCGCTCCCATAAGACCTTCCATTTCTCTCCCGTATTCAATCTGGGTCTGATCATCAGTCCACCACTTCATGAACTTCCACGCCGCTTCCTTGTTGTCGGCATTTTCGAGCATCATCACCGCGCTCGTAGCGCTGGCCACTTCATGCCGTATGGATCCATCCGGAAGCTGTGTACCCGGAACAATCGTAAAGTCCCAGAGATTGCGGATTTCCGGAGCCATAACTGTCAGCATGTTATACGTGGTGTAATCAGCAATTCCGATCGGCATTTCCCCTGTACGGAAGCGGTTCGGAAAATCGGCTTTGAGCGGAAACTTGTAATTGGTATAAAATTGCGTCCAGCGTTTGAACGCGTCCATTGAAATCTCCGAATCCAGTGCACTTTTCTTCTGGTCTTCGGTGTAGAACGTTCCGTCATTCTGATATAACAACATCGCAAAGGTTGAATTCGGAACCAGGTTGGCATTGTTCAGCGTATCCTCTATAGGCAGATAAAACTCCATGTTATGCTTCTGCAGCACAGCGATGGCGTTATATACGTCTTGCCACGTTTTCGGCGGTTCGAGGCCCAGTTCATTCAGAATATCTTTGCGGTAAAAGAGCATTGGAAAATGCTGCTGCTCCGGAAGGGCATATACCCCGTCGTTGTAGCGGTAAGGCGTCAATCCGCTTTCACGGAACCTGCCCGAAATTTCCTCGAAATCGGGGAACTGGCTCAGATCCGCTGTTGCATTCCTCATCGCATAGTTCACCGGAATGTCTTCGCCCATCTGCATGGCTACATCCGGTCCTTCCCCCGAGAGTGTTGCGGGCAGCAAAATATTAGGCGGAACGAGACGTAACTGCACGGACACATCCGTATCCGGGGTAAACGAATCGTCGATCATGCCTTTCAGTACTTGGGCCTGATCTCGTCCGGTTGTGATCCATACGGTGATGGCATCCTTCTTTTGTTCCACGTTACCAATGCTGTCGTAATCTTCGGTATACGAGGCAACATATGCACCCAGTTCGTGCTTCACCTGCTGGACGGTGCTCGCTTCCGCTTTTGGCAACGATTCACCCGGCGGAGATACGACAAGGTAATCCAACGTAATCGGCTGTTCACGTACCGATAGAATCCATGTGCCGAGACCACCTACGTTAATTTTGAACGTATCCAGCCGTTTGGGAACCGTCTCTGGTCTGGCCGCCATATCTTCAAGCTGCAATACCATGGCGTGAAGTACGGCCACTTTGTCACTTTGCTCACCCGTGGCCTTTTCCAGGTAATCTGCAACGGAACGCAAGGTGTCAGCTTGTCGTTCAAACACCTCCATCATCTCCGGAATACGCCGTTCCAGCTGGTAATCCCGCAGTGGGTCTGGACTGTTGGAGGTAATCATTAATATTTTGCGATACATCTCATTCAGTTCCAGCACGCTGGATTCCACGGTCCGCAGCAGCGGAGCGATGTCGCCAAGTGTAACCGTCATTCGGATTCGATGTTTTCCTTTTTCCAGATGAAACTGATATGGCTGATCTTCTCCCGAACCCAAGACCTGAGTTTGCCAGGCCGGGCTGTAGTTAAATCGAATGCGTTTCAATTCCTTAAACGGAACTTCGCCGTTAATCGTCAGACTTCGGGTGGCATAAATGCCACGCAATTGATCCTGCTTCACCTTAAGCGCCAGTTGATACAGTCCGTCTTCAGGCACGTCAATTTCCCATTCAATCCATTCGCCCGGCAGTTTCCAGTTAATGCCCCCGATAGCGTTCATACGAATTTTCGATACATTATAAGGCTCGAGTGAAGGACTTGATCGGTCCGAGATTGGTGCCAGTGTAGGAGATGATTTGCTAACAGCTTCCTCCCCCTGAACTTTCAACATGACAGGAGCCGATTGTTTCAAACCGAGTGAGGCATAGGTTTGCTCCAGCTCTGCATAGGAAGGAACTTCGCTTTCTTGATATAGCTCAATATAATCGATCGCCATGCTTTCTCTTAATGAAGTAAGCGATAACTTCTGACTGCCTTTTTCAAAATAAAACTGAAACGGTTCCTCGAAGTACCCTGCGCTGTCCTTGAAGGAAGTCAGCTGCCATTCGGGCTGTTCCACTTGTCTTGGTCTAAGCTCGTTGCCACGATCGTCCTGCCGGACGTTGTCCTCGCGATTCCCCCATACCCTGTCAAACAGAAGAATATCGGCCCCTCTGAACGGGACCTTACCATTAAGCTCAAGCCTGCGTTCGATCCCGGAGCTTTTGCCTTCTACGGGATAATAGTGAATGCGAATGTTGTACAAACCGCTCACTTGAACGGGAACATCCCATCGAATGGTTCCAGTTTCCGGCGTAATTACGGCATTTCCGTCTAATCCGGCGTACCCTTGCACAACCTCAAATTCTCCATCCTCTGCCTGAACATAAGATTCGCCTTCGATGCGTACAATTTCATCCGGTTTGGCCGTATTGTCATGAGCAGTCAGATAATGCTCATAACTGAATGAATCCTCGGTTCCCGATACCGCCTCAAAGTCCTCAAGCGCATGTACCGTTCCCGGATTACGATCCCGCGATGGATATAGTGTCCATATGGAGAGCACCAAGGCCAGGACAAGCACCAGGATTAGTCCCTTTTTCTTACGTGACCGCATGTTTGAATGTATCCCCTTTCCTGTAAGCGTTGAGAGAACTGAACGATTGACTAACCCGGACAGACCGCACCTTCATTGGTGCGTTCTGCCCGTGTAACGTGATACTTATTTGTAAACCTCATCAATCGCAGCCTGGAAAGGAGCCTTGTATTTCTCGATCAGCGTAGATACGGATACCCCTTCTTTGAGTTCCCCATCAAAATCCCAGAACGGCAAGGACGGGAATGTGTTATGGTCGAGAACCAACATACCTTCCGCAACCTCTCTGGCGTTGTTGATATCTGCTTCATCGGTCAGATGTGTCTCCAGTGTGGATTGTCCCGGATACTCATAGATCGATTCGATCTCATTAATTTTCTCCCAGATGTACATCAGTTGTTCCGGATTCTCTACCGCTTTTGGAATTGTTATAGCTTGGTAACGTGACTCACCGGAGTGATACGCTGTTGCACTTGGACCTTTTGGAAACGGTACAAAACCAATATCGTAGTCCTTCATATCCGTCATAATACCTTCAACTTCGTACATGGCACCTGAATACATCAAGGTGTTGCCTTGACGGAAGAACGTGGATGGCTCTGTCCAATCGCCGCCCTCAGAAGCTCTGCCGACCTTCTCGGTAGCCAGTTTGGACAGGAAGTTCAACGCTTCTTTCGTTTTTGGATCTTCCAGGTTCTGCTTATCTTCTTTGGTCAGAGAAGCCTCGTTGGAATACAGAATCGGTTCCAGCAAGCCCGTTTGAGCGAGTCCCCAAGTGTCTAGCTTGCCATCATTGTTTCGATCTTTGTTCGCTTGCTTGGCAACGCTGATAAACGTATCCCAGTTCCATTCATCGGCATCCACATACTCCTGAAGTGGCTTCAAGCCGAGCTCTTGCATGAGTGTGCGATTATAGAAAATCCCGTTGATAAACGAGGACTGGTCCTCGGTAAAGCCGTAACCTTTGCCTTCATACTGCATGTATTCCTTGGTTGTTTTCTGGTTGAATACCTTGTCGTTTTTAATATAATCATCCACCGGCCATAACAGATCCTGTTTGGTCAATGCCGGAATGGCATAGTTTTTGCCCAGTCTCACCAGATCGCCAAGCGGTTCACCGGCCATCAGGGAAGCAACTACTTTTTCCTGATATTCACCAAAATCGATGGAAACATATTCAATATTAAAGTTGTGTTTTTTCTTCAGCGCTTCGAGATTCTCAAGACGTTGAATGTTGTCCGGGTTGTTCCCCTGTATTTCCATGTCCCACCAAGCAACAACCTTGATCGTTCTGCCACCCATGTCAAAGTCCATTTCTGGCGTGGAGTTTTCATTCTTTGGCTCGGTTTCCGCGGGTTTTTGTTCCTCCTGTGGTGTTGTCTTTTCCGGCTCGGGTTGAGCGGTAGGTGCAGAACTGCATGCAGCAATCACCAACAAGACCGCAAATACCAGGCTCAGTAGCATGAACTTGTGTTTTCTCATCGTCTTCCCCCCTGATTGTCGTTTGCTATCACAGTGTATCGTTCAAATGAAAGCGCAAACAACCTGCCGAAATACAGATGTTTACCCGGGCTGAATATAGATTTGCGTAATTTTGCACGAGCAAAGTGCATTATAGGTTTTAATTGGTAAAGAAATGCACTGTCTACAAAAATATGCACATTGTATGCGCTTTCTTTTATTACCATAATGAAATTAAGTCAAATTTCAGTTAATCTAGCGCATTACAATTCAGCAGAAGGTGAGGTATTGCTTCATGTATGATATTTTACTTGTGGATTTCAGCCGTCGTTTGTGCGGAGAGTTGCAACAGATGTTGCTACGGAGCAAAGCTCAATATACTATCGCAAATTGTGTGTTCTCATCGGCCGAGGCTTTGACCGCATTGTCAGAACGAGACTTTTCCCTTGTTATGGTACATACAGAGAGGTTTGATACCGCGGGGCTCTGGTTATGCAATGACATCCGAAAAAAAAGTCAGATACCTATCCTCCTGATGGGTGGAAGAGATCACTTCAGGTTTGTACGCAAAGCCCTGACGTATCAGGTAAATGATTATCTCCCGTATCCTGTTAGTCCTTCTTCTTTACTTAACAGTCTGCATGGACTTAGATCCCACCTTGAAACCGACCCGGCACACAAAACGTCGTCGTTCTTCAAAACACCCGTTCAAATGAACGGTAAACCCATGCACTCCAGTCATGTTATTCGTATCGTTAAGGCCTATGTACGGGATCATCTGAGTGATGAAATCACGCTGAAGAAGATCTCTGACATGCTTCATTTTAACTGTGCGTACCTTGGACAGAAGTTTAAGCTGGAAGAGAAGATGTCTTTCAATGATTATATGCTCCAGCAACGTATGGAAAAGGCACAGCAGTTGTTGTCTTCCACGAATCTGCGAATATATGAGATTGCTATTGAGGTAGGTTATAAGGATATTGATTGGTTCTATAAAAAGTTCAAAGCGTATGCCGGATCGAGTCCCAATGCTTATAGAAGACAAAAAATCCACACGGCCTAAAGGTGGATCGCCGAATCGGTTTGTTTATCAATTAGATAATAACCACAAAAAAACGCAGGATGTATTCTACTTCCTGCGTTTTTTTGTGGTTGTTTGGGTTTGGTCAATTCCAGAGTATTCACCGTTAACGTACCAAAAGGGATTCCCGGTATTCTTGGGGAGTCATTCCCGTTATTTTCTTAAAAAGTCGGGTAAATGAATGGGCAGCCTCGTACCCCACTTGAAGTGCGACCTCACGCACCATAAGATTTGTGTTCTGAAGCAATTCTTTGGCTTTCCGTATTCGGCAGTCGTCAATGAACTCTGACACGTTTATTCCCATTTCCTGCTTAAAGAATCGCGACAGATAGGATGGATTAAAATGATGAAGTTCTGCCAGTCTCACCAGAGAGAGATCTTTCTCCAGGTTCTCCTTGACGTAACTGCATAAGGAATGAATGACAACGTTAGCGCGTTCCTGTTCATTTGATCTTTTGTAGCGTACTAATTCATCGGCAGCACGATATAGAAATTGTACTGCATCCTTCATGCAGGTATACTCCCCTAAGTGCAGCAAGCTTCGTTGATCCGGGATTTTCTGTTGAAGGCCCCAACGATTGATCGTTGAATGCAATAATAAGGCCAGATTGTAGTATGTCTCCATGGCACGTTCCATCGTAATATCCTGTTGCATCAGTTCTCCTGCAAGCTCCTCAAATATATCGTAAAATGGCTGAATTCGTCCCGTTTCCAAATATCCTGACATAATCTCGATCCGGTTTGAGATCCGCATGGATTCTTTGGGTACATCAGATGAGAGATCATTACGATGGTCCGTGAGTACCATGGATACACCATCCCCAATTTTCATCCACTGGAGTAATCTCAGACGTTCATATTGTTTGGTTAACTCGGACCAATTGCAACTGCGACTACTTAATGAAAAAGCAATGGATACGCCGAGTGAGACCATGCATGCTTCCTGTACCAGTTCCAGTGTACCTTCTAGAAATCGCACAAGTTTATCATTAGTCATCTCTTCCTCCTGCTTCGGCTGAAGCAGCCAGATCGTATCCCCATAATGGTCCGTTACACTTGCGCACACTGTACGTTCATTCATCAGAGAAGAGCCGATAATGCGCACAGATTCTTGAACTTGTGTGAGGTCCGAACCTTTTTCTGGCAGATTATTGAACCGACCCAGTATGAGATAAACAGGCGAGTTGATCTGTAATCTTATATCTCGTTTGGATAATTCGTCCTGCATATGCATAGTAGAATCTATAACCGCTGTACAGTCTTGAAGTAACTTCCGTAAATACTCTTTTTGCTGTATCAGTGCAAGCTGCGAATTAACTTTATGAGAATGTTCCAACAACTCAACCATGCTGTGACTTTGCCGGATCTCTTCCATCACATCTTCTACAACAGACATCACCTTGTCATAACCTTCCGTTTTGAGCAAATAACGCACATTAGCCATCTGAAAAGCTTGATATGCATAATCAAAATCGCTATGTCCTGTCAGAAAAATGACACGACAATTCGGCCAACTGGCTTGAATCCGCTCTGTCAGTTCCAACCCACTCATACCCGGCATACGGATGTCCGTTAGAACAATGTCAATTCTCGAACGTTGCATCCAGGACAATGCTTCTGTTGCAGAGTAGGCCTTACATACATCAAGCTGTTCGGGTATATGTCTGGCGAACGTTTCATAGAGACTATCCGTAATAATCTCCTCGTCATCTACAATCAAAAGTCGATACATTCGTTTTCCCCCTCTTTCCACTGGATTCGAATTGTGACTTTTAACCCTTGCAGTTCACTTCTGGATAGAAAAAGCCCACTTCCTTCTCCATACGTCAGGACCAGACGTCGATGAATATTTATTAACGCCGTCATTTCGTCTGTACCTCCGTCCTTATGCAAACGTTGTTGAAGAGTTTGAATGTGTTGCTCTTCCAACTCATTACCATTATCCTCTACGGTGATCTCGGCATATGAACCTTCCATATTAAACCCAATAATTAGAAGACCGGAGTCCGTATTCTTTTCAAGGCTGTGTTCGTAGGCATTCTCAATAATAGGTTGAATAATGAGTCTGGGAACTTTAATATGTTCCATCTCAACAGGTAGTGACCCAAAATCAACTTTGATTCGTCTGGAGAATCGTAATTGTTGAATCTCTGTATAGATCCGTGAATGCTCAACTTCCACTTTCAACTTCACATGATCTGTTTCATTCCGCGTAATGAACCTGAAATACTCTCCGAGCATGTTGGTGAATTGCTCAATACGTTCGGTTTCTCCTGTCCTTGCCAGTGAATTCAGAATAAAGAAGCTATTGTACAGAAAATGAGGATTAATCTGCGATTGAAGCTGTTTCAACTCGGCCCGCTGCATCATCAATGTTTTCTTAAAATCTCGATCGATAAGGGATTGAAGATTTTCAATCATTAGATTAAAACGGGTATAGAGGAAGCCGAATTCATCCTTTCGGTTATGCGCGATGGGGACATCAAGCATGCCTCCCTCCATTTTTTTGAATCTTTTCACCAACAACAGCAACGGAATATGAATCAACTTGTAACTTGAATAGAGATACGCGGTGATGGCAACAAATGATGTAATTGCAAACAGCCAAGCCCAATGATAGAACTTGCTAAGTGGCTTCGTAACAATTGCCTCGGGTAGATATGTAGCTACGGATAAGCCCAAGGAGTCCATATGCAACTGACTAACATGGTACATGGTGTCACCCACCTTCATCCGAAAGCCATCAAGTGTACCCTTTACACTGTGCTCACGGTAATTCGCGAGAATAACACTAGCTTGATGTTTATCTGTGATGGCATGCCCCGTTTTGTCCTCAATCAGAAACGTTGAACTCTCCGGGTACAAATTAAGCCGTGTGAGTTCATTCTGAAAATGGTATGTATCCAGCTCCACTTGAATGACAAAAAGCGGGGGTTCTCCTCTCGTACCTGTCAGCCTGACGGCACTTAAGTTCAAGGCGTCCTCTTTCACCGTGAAACGTGTACCTTTTCCTTGCATGCCTGAACTGAAATATAGATATGAACTTTTATCGAAATCATCGATGCCTTGGATCGCGGATATACTCTTGCCAACAGAAGGGATATGTACATGAACGTTTTTGATATAAGCAGTGCTATTCTTGAATGAAGCGAGTCGTTCAGTCAGGTAATTTAATGTATCACGCCGCTCAACCTGATCCATCATGTCCCAGAGAATCGCCAGACGATTGAGTTTTCGATCCTCAACGATATCAAACTGCTGTAATTCCATCCATTCTATCTCTCTGTTCAATTCCACCACATATTGGTTCAACCGTCTTTCCGTTGACAACGATATCTCCTGGCTTGCATTGTCATAACTCCAATGATACAAATACACGCCAAGAAGAATAAGGGGGAGTACAAATACCAGATAGGTGATTATTAATCGCGCAAATATACTGTTAAACCATGATTTAGCAGGGATCTTGATCAATACATTCACCTCCAATGCCAAAGGCTGAGTGGGTTCCTTGTAAGAATAAAGTGAACATTAGCGCTCCTTTGGCTTGCTGGCGCGAAACCACGCGTTAACCTCCGATGTGATCTGATCTCCCCCCAGCTTGCGCCAGTTCTCAACGAATTGATCAAACTCATCTATCGACCTGCCTAGAATAATGTTCATATAGGCTTCAAGCTGAAGATCCCGAAGAATAATTTGTCGATCAACCATTGTATCCGTAATTCCGCCCGTGAATTGATCATAGAGAAGTTGGCCGTTCTTCTCGTAAGAATCTGCAATGCTAAAAGCACCCGAAGGCCCATAGGTTTGTTTCCAACCCCAGCCGCTCTCTACATCTTCCAATTCATAGGCCACAATGCGTTTGTGAATGGCGAGAGCTTCATTCTGCAGAGCCGAGAAGTCTCCTGTACTTCTGGCATCACGAATTTGTTTGTATGCATCTATATTTTTATTACCGGGAAAAGGAGTTACCGGTGAAAGCATCCACACAGCTCGGGAGTCGTCATTGTAGTATGTTTCATACTGTGCCTGATCCCCCCAGTTGATGTCCAGATGCAGATTCATGAGCTTTACAACAACTTCCGGATTAGAGAATCCCTTTTTTACAGCAAAGTATTGCCCAGTGTTGGAACGTAGCGGTACGAACAGGCTCCGGTCCGACTTGGCAACAATGGGATATGCCTGCCATTCTACATCTATACCTGTATCTTTATCACGGGTGCTCTGAAGCATAAAGGATGTCCACTGTTCGCCGTAAAGCATCCCTATTTTTCCATCTTGAACTAGACGAAACGCCTTGTTTCCACTTTTATAACCAAAATCCGGATCAAGTTGGCCTTCACGATACAACGTTTGCAGTACTTTCAGAGCCTCCCGAACTTCAGGCTGTATACCTCCATAAGTGAGGTTTCCTTCTGCATCTTTAACCCATATATTAGGGTAGGCACCGTAGCCGGACATGAACCCTGCAGCTCCCATAACTGGATCCCATAGATGGTTCGTTAGCGCAAGTCCGTACGTATCATGCTCTCCGTTCCCGTCGGGGTCCTCCTCTGTAAACGCTTTCGAAACCTGGAGAAGCTCTTCTATCGTTTCAGGCGGCCGTAGCCCCAGTTGCTCCAACCAATCGCTTCTAATCCACAGGTACTGCGCTGTCTCAATGGAGGAAGATGATTCGGGAATAGCCATGAGTTTGCCATCAATGGTTGCCGCATCAAATGCTCCTCTTCCCTCCGCCTCCAATATACTCTTTGTAAGTGGGGAAGCATACTCTTGGTACACATGGGTTAAATCTTCGATCATTCCAGCGTTGCTCAGTTGTCTAAGTTGATATGGATTAACTTTCACCACATCTGGAAAACGTCCTGCAGCAAGGGATACACCCAACTTCTGATTGTATACATCTCCCTTAGCAGTCCAGTCATAGTGAATTTGAATACCTAGCTCTTTCTCGTACAAACGAGTCCAGCGATTATCCAGTATCGTCTCACCCGGTAACTGACTAATCATGCGCTCAAGGTCATCTCCCGTTTCCCTGACAAAAGAGACCACGATGGGAGGAGAATACCTCTCAAGCGTAGCGGGAAGTTGAATCTGCTGCCCATCTTGCTGCGGATGATGTTGTTTGGTATTACCTTCGGTATGACCTGCTGGTATGGATACAGCAAGGAACAGAATGAAGGTCCATTTTGTTATGTCCAGACATCTCTTATACATGACGACATGCCCCCAGTTCGGTTTGAACAACTCTCTTCTCTCTGTCAACTTTAATCCATATCATTGTACAACAACTTGTACTCATTGAATACGAAAAGCCGCCATTGGGCGGCTTTTCGTATCTTTATTGTTGTTTCTCATCAGGATTAATCATACGATATTCAAAATTCGAAAAGTCAGCTGTTCCTCCAGCTATTTCCGTTGAATATACAAACAACCCCGTTCGACAACCCATAAAATGATCCAGTTTATATATCATTTTGTGTACAATCCCTATATCTCTCCATTCAGTTCCATCGAAATAGGCAAAAGAGCACTCATCCAGATTGTTCTCAAAATTTCCGAATGCTTTTAGTTTAACTACTGGATCTGATACCGGGATACGTTCATGTTCAGTGGCTGGCTTCTGGTCGATCAGATTGCCAAATATGGTGGAATTCTCACTATCTCTGGCATGCATGACCAAGTAAAACTTGCTATCCTGCTTCGTAAGAGCGATCATACCGTACGAACCGATCAGAAAGCACAACCCGGCATAATCCCCATCATTCAGCCGACTGCCGTCAAGCGTAACTATTGCTTCGCAAGCGGGCCCCATTGAACGCTGGGTTAGTGTGTTGACCGCAAACGTCAGATTTGGGCTGATCTGTCCCGTTCGAACACGATACACCCCCGATTTCTCTGTAACGGACCAGAGTTCATGATTAGGTGTATGATTCCATTGCCAAAAATCACGGAGGCGGATGCTTCCATCTTCCTCGGGTTCATAATTGAAACTGTCGCTACCCACTAACGGGTTATAACGGTGCTCTGGTCTCGTGCTCGGGATATCAATCTGCTTCGGCGCTTTGCTTGCAAAGATCGGTTTACCTTGATCAAAGTGTAGCGGAACCAAAACAGGAACCCGGCCAACAGCCCCATGATCCTGAAACAGCATTGCATACCAGTCTCCATCCGGCGTATCCACGATACCGCCCTGAGCAACACCTGAATTGAAATAATCCATATCGTCATTGAATACTTCTCCACCAGCGAAGACATCTTCCGGAGAATCTGCCATATAAAACGCCTGTGTTCTCCGTCCGGAAGCTTTTGTTATATGAATCAGGAACACAATATATTTACCATTGATCTTGTAAAAATGTGCTCCTTCATAACCAAGGTGATGAGGCTGCTCGTCTTTTACAATCAAGCGATGCACTCCACCAGGTTTGGGCCCGGACAGATCAGAGCTTAATTCGGTCAGATAGATCTCGGTATTACCGTACACGAGATATGCTCGTTCATCATCGTCAAAAAATAAGGAGCAATCATGGTAAAACCCTTCCACGATCTGTTTCTTCCACACTCCCGAGATGGAGGTCGACGTATACAAGTATGTCTTACGGGTATCATTCGCAACAAAGATCACATAGAACATCCCTTGATGATAGCGGAGTGATGCAGCCCACATGCCTTTACTATAAACGTGATGACCATCCACCAGCCGTTGTGCAGGTGTATCGTCCAATGTGTCGTATACATATGTGGCTACTTCCCAATGGATCAGGTCATATGAACGCAGGATGACACATCCCGGCATCATATGCATGGTTGTACTGACCATATAATATGTGTCATCTACACGAATAACATCAAGATCCGGGTAATCGGCCCAAATAATCGGATTCGGATACATGCTTCAATTACACCTCATTTTGTCTATTAAACTTCCATTCTCTTAAAAGGATGGTTGGGCTGTCTGTTGAACTTTTAAGCTTAATATACAAGTCTTGCACACCTTTCGCACCCGTAACATTAGTTGTTAGTTCCATCCATTGAAGAGATTCGGTTGCAGGTGGAACAATGATTTCTCCAATTAACAGTCCGTCTGTACGATCAAGTCGAAGTTCTAACGTACCTTCGGTTCCTTGATTTGCAATCGTGGCTGTGAAGGTTGTAGGTCCTTCACTTTCAAAGTCGACCTTGGATATAGCTATCCAGCTGTCATTATGCAGCTTAGCGGAGATCATATTCGAATCTGATGCAGACATCTCACCAGAGTCAAAATATTGCTCTGTTGATACTCCGCTACTCCATCCAATCGTCGAACCGCTTACCCGCCCATAGGGATCGAAGCACTTGATTTGATCTACGCCCTGATAATCGGCATGTACCTTCTTGATCTTACCCGTGGCCTCATCATGTTCGACTCGATTAAGATGTGTTGACCGGTAACCTTCTGGGATATTCATGGCTTGGCATAATGTCTGGGCATGATAGGCAATGTACCACTGATCCGATAGTTGAAATATAGCATGGTGATTGTTGCCGCCAATATTAAAAAAGTGTCCAGGATTCTGGAGTAACGTACCCTGATATGTCCATGGCCCCATTGGCTGAACACTGGTCATATATGCAATCTCACCAGGTGGTGGGCTGCCATCTGGCCGATCACCCTCAATAAAATTGGAACAATACGTAAAGTAGTAACTATTATTATATTTATGTATCCCTGAATCTTCAAACATATAAGGCGCCTGAATAACCTTCGCTTTGCCAACAACGCTGATCATATCGTCTCCCAATCGCATAACTCTTGCCGTATCCGGTCTTTCTGCTTTCCCCTGTGGAATACCACCACCGAAATATATGTAGGCCTGCTGATCATCATCTACAATGACAGCCGGATCAAATAGCCAGGTTACTTCCTCCACTCCCGGAGTCTCTCTTGTAATAAGTGCCTGTCCTATAGGATCTATCCATGGACCTACAGGTGTTGGTGCAGACAGTACACCTATTCCACTGGCATTGTTGGCGAAATAAAGAAAGAAACAGTCCTTGCCCTCCAAGTTTCGATGAGCAGCTGCCGGGGCCCAGGATTGCGAAGCCCATGTTGCTGCGCCTTGCGGTCCAGCAACTCTGATCTCCCCGTGATCGGTCCAGTTGATTAAGTCATCCGAAGAAATGACCGTAATCCGGTTGATTGAACTGTAGCTGTTTTTCTGAGGAAGACCGTCCTTATCATATTCCAGCTTATCACTAGTCATATATAAGTAGACTCGATTGTTAAATACCAAAGCATAGGGATCCGCTCCGAATTTGTGGGCCACCAGAGGGTTACCGTTGGGACGAAGCTTTCCAATCTCCCCTGGAATACTCTCCAGATTGGCAGCTTGATCTTGCTTTTGCTCACCAGCTTGTGGTGTCGAATGATGATTCATCAAAAGAATCCCCCTATAATCGTTTTTAGTTGTGCTTTTTTACGAGAAAGCGTTTGCAATACAAAAGGTAACATGATAGGATGATTACATTTTAAGGTAAGCTGAGTACAATTTCATTGCGTTAACCGCTCTATTTATTGCGTGAAATGACGGGAGGTACTTCATGAATGGATCCTCTGAGTGTTTTTATGATCCCATCCAGCCTGAGCTCTTATATCTACACAGCGTAACGACGTATAAGCTGGAAACGATCTATCATCGCCATAATGCATACGAGATCTACCTGTTTCTTCGTGGTAACGTTCACTTTTATGTAGAAAATCGATGTTACCATGTACAGCCTGGCGATCTGCTTGTGATGTCACCCGAGGAGATGCACCGAGCCTTTATTCTGGATGAATCTGAGTATGAGCGAATTACAATCAATCTCAAAAAAACATATCTGTTTCAGCTTTCCACACCATCAACCAATCTATCGTCATGTTTTGATCATCGCCCCAAAGGAACAGGCAACATCGTACATTTAGACGACGATAACTTGAAGCAGATGCTGCAATGTACAAACGAACTGGAAGGATTGCTTGCTTCCGATGCGTATGGCACCGATATCAAAATAAATGCAGCCGTAGCCCAATTGTTGGTCATGATTAACGTCTGGTTTCATAACAATTCCTTTGTTCCCAATGACATTATGCCTGAACTAGTTCGTGAAACCATGGATTATATTGAAACACATCTAAATCAAGACATTACACTTCGCAAACTTGCCGAAGTGTTCTACATGAACAGTACTTATATCAGCCGCCAGTTCAAAAAACATACTGGATTGACCATCCGTTCCTACATTTTGGGTCGTCGTATTGAACGGGCCAAATTCCACCTGTCAGAAGGAATGAGTATTACGGATGCCTGCTTTCAATCGGGCTTTAGTGACTATGCCAATTTTATTCGCAGTTTTACCAAAATGGTTGGCATCTCCCCCGGTAGATATATCAAACAAAGACGTGATGCAATGGAAGCTTTGCCAAAATAATGACAAGCTCATTCAATGTAAACTAAAAAACATCAAGCCATCCTTCATGGCTTGATGTTTTTTAGTTCTTGATATACTTCGGATCTGCAAACAACTCATTATTATTATACGCCAGTTAATTGATCTCTTTACCCGTCCACAATCGAACGCGATCTTTAATCCACTCCGTATACTGCTGTTCCATGGCTACTGCACCTGCATTATCAAGTTCGGTAATCATATTGTCGTATATGTCTTCAAAGGCACTCGGAGAGGATGTAATCGCTTCGGCGATCCGTTTCTGAATAATATCCTGCGTTTTCTGATACACAACGTTATAATCCCCGCTATCCGAAGGAATCGGCATATTGTAAGCCGCGCCCCACTCTTTCACCGGAAACTCCTTTTCGGAAGGGAACAAGTCCTTCCATGTGGTGATGCCATAGCCTTTCAAAGCTTCTTTTTCCTCATCAGAATAACTTTGCTGAATCTGTTCAGGATAATTCGTTGTATAGTAGTTATCCGTTGAATCTTTAACGCCATCCCCGTAGTGAGCACCAAAAATGTAATACAAGCCTACTCCGGTTTCTTTGGTGAATGTGTTATTGTCTTTGTTTTTACGTTCCTGTACATCGGCCGGGATGGTGCGAACACCGTCTTCCACATTATATTGCTCGCCTTCAACGCCCCAGTTTCTCAATACTTGTCCTTCTTCAGAAGACATCCAATCCAAAAATTTGATGGCACGGACAGGATCTTCACAATCAACTGTTATGCCAATGCCATAACCATCAAAGCCGATATTCTGGAAGTCTTTCCGCTGAAAACTGTCATCTAGCGTGACCGGATAGAATCCGTAGGTCATATCATCTTTTCCTGCGCTTTTCAAAGCATTTTCCGCATCACTGAATCCCCAGCTTGGATCAAGCAAGGATAACACGCGACCACTGGCGATTTTGGACTTATACTGGTCATCCTTCTGAACAAAACTGTCCTTGTCCAGCAAGCCTTCATTGTACATCTTGTTCAACCAACGGAAATATTCTTTCTCCTCGGGACGTTTGTAATGCAGAACGGCTTCGTAGGTGTCCGGATTGATGAAATATTCACCATCTCCAGGTCCTCCAGTAGACATGACAGCGGGATCAGTAACAGTGATCATTCGCCGCCATCCATCTGCACTAAGCGTCAGCGGAATTGTGGGTTGGCCATCATCTGTGGTCGGATGTTTCTCGTAATATTCACGTAGCACTTTTTCGAAATCGTTTAAGGTTTTGATCTCAGGATACCCGAGTTCCTTGACTACACGATGTTGAATGGCAGTACCATTCGTGGCATCAAAGCTGACCTGATCGATCGCACCATTCGTTGGAATCCAATAGATTGCAGGATCGTCATTGCTGTATTTCAACCGATTGAAGTGCTCACCGTAGATCTTTTTCAAGTTGGGGGCATGTTCTTCGATCAGATCTGTCAAATCAATCATTGCCCCGGCATCAACGAGTCTGGTCAAGTTCCCTTTGGGGAATATCAAATCCGGATAATCGCCGCTGGCAGCCATCAAGGAAATACGGTCGTTTCCGCCTCCGCTCGAAATATCGAATTCAGCATCAATACTTACACCGGTTTCTTCCGTAATTTTTTTCCCTACAGCATCCTGCATTTTGTTCCAGTTGGGACTTGCATCTGCGCCGAAGAAGGTAAATGTGATCGGGCTGTTGGGGTCACTCGTATTTGATTCGGAATTCTCTCCAGCATTTCCGCAACCGGCGGAAACTAACACAACACTTGTTACGAGACATGCTCCTAGCACTTTTGATACGGCTCTCATTATTTTTCTGCCCCCTAAATGATGTTAGTCGTAATAACCAATCCAGACATTACGATGGTTCACTTTGAGATAGTATACGCTTACATATTCAACCGTTAGTAAACGACTACAATCCTGCCTACCCTATTCCATGTTTAAAGTATAAGGAAGTCTGATCACCCCAACCTTGATTATTAAGCCATGAAAATAGCATGATCTAGACATGAGTCTCAGTAAAAATGTGAAGACCAAAAAAGCGATGGTTGCCCATCGCCTCATAAAACCAAACCTACTTTTCAATAATATAGTTCTAACGTAAATCCTTGGATTTCTGCTTCAACTTCCCGCAACAATTCCATGACTTGATCAGCGTATTCTCCAAGAATTTCTTTACTTTTCTCGAAGCCAATCCATTGAAAAGTAAGCGGCATGCTTACAGCCCCAGTTAAGACATCCCATAGTGCGTCCAAATTGCCTCCATAACTTTCGTCTAACTCAAGCTGGTTCTGCAAAATTTGATGAAGCTCTTCCTTGCTGTGAAAGTCGTTTCCGTTAATCTGAATGATGCTCATATCATTTCCTCCGTTTATTTTAACTGTTCAAATGACTTGTAATGATCTGTCGTCTGGTAGATTAGACCGTCATTCGAGTATAGAATTCGGTCGCTTCCGCGCCGTCCTCCTGAGTAATTTATATCGGCTTCGTACCAAATCCGGCCTTTTTTGTTGGGGAGTAATCCTTCCCGGTTCCTGAACACGTCGCCGCCGATGCTTTTGCCTGGAGCGACTTCTCGCAGGTTACCTTCGCTTGGTTCCCATCCCAGATCTCTGGCCTCTTTCTTGGTAATGTAATTTGGTGGGAGTTCATTGTGTTCCGAGATATAATTGGCAACCTCATCAAATCCCATATCCTCCGAAACTTGAGGTGATCCGAGATCACGCAAAGACTCTGACGTACAACCTGAGAACAATAATGCAGCGAGGATGATCACTAACGTGTAAGCAAATTTTCTGAAAAACATAATCTTTTCTCCTTTTGATGTTCTTGCTCTTGCTGTCTTCCGTTTTGGTGCTATTTCGATGACAATGCTTCTAATGTTAACGATTTGTGGTAATTAAAGCAATTCTGTAAGCCTATTATGGAGTTGAAATTCAATCAATTAAAGCTGTTGCATTGCTCCATTGAAGCATTATTTTTATTCTACAACAAAAAAAGCCGCTAAAATAGCGACTTTAATCGTACCACGATCATTATCATTCAACACATTCATTTAATAGTTTAATTTAATGTATCCATCCAGTTCTCTAGGGCTACAACAACCTCTTCCAACTGCTTATCTTCCGTAATGGCAGGCTGATTATCTCCTTTTTGCATGCCGTATGAGCCAAATTGACCGTGATTTCCACCCTCAATACTCACATATGTCGTGTCTTCCGGAAGATTTGCTTTGGAGTTCTCCCAGTCTTCCCAGTTAAGCACTCCGTCATCCGAGCCTGTAATCTGTAAGATAGACAAGTCCGTATTCTTTACGCTCCCTCCTTCATCTGCATAAGAAGCCAAGAAAAAGACTCCTTCCAACTTCTCATTGTGCTCCGTAGCATACCGTGATGCAAATGACCCTCCCAACGAATGGCCACCAATAACAAACGCTTCGTCAGGATGTTCCTCGATAAAGGAATCAGCCTTGTTTTGACCGAAAATCGCCAAGTTTATTGGCATGTTCGCGATATATACGCGGTGACCCTGTTCTGCCATTTCTCTGGCAAGTGGAGAATAACTTTCAGGTTCAACCAGACCACCTGGATAAAAAATAATATTCGGTTTGGTTATCTCTGTACCCACGGGTTCAAATCGGTAACCGTCCTTAATCTTGGCGACAATAACCTGAGCATCACTTGTCATCGCCGTTTCAGCTCGCTCAGTCGGACTATACGTAACCGAATTGAGATATACGAATACTCCGGCCACGAGGATAACGATGGACAAGATTGTCCACATGATTATTTTTTTCCAATTGTTAGTACGTTGTGCTGTTTTCAACCTTAAAACCACCTTAGCATGAGGATAATGATATGTCTTTTTTAACTCTTCATAATTATACTTACCGGTAAGTATAATTACAAGATGATTTTGCTTACTATTGTTATTTGTCATAAAATATTCATGGAGGGAAGTCCAATGACAGAAAAATCACCTAAACGATTGCCTGGAAGACCCAAACATCGCAACGACGATATCTCAATTCAGCAAACCATTATTCAAACCGCTTCACAGTTATTCATGGAGTATGGCTACGAAACAGTCACGCTTCAGCAAATTGGCAAAACATGTAGCGTGTCAAAACCAACCATTTATTATCATTTCACCAGCAAACCCGAGCTTTTTAAGGTTGCCTTTACAACGATGTTACAGAATGTGAGCCGGTTAACCTCGCATATCCTTGATCAAGCCGAGAATCTGGAGTCGGGGCTTGTGCGTCTGGCAGAGGCCAGACTGGGAAATCCACATGCGGAGATTGAAACCATGCTCAGAGAAGCTGAGCCTTTTCTTGAACCAGCTCAAATTCAGGATATACGCAACGCGGAGCATCAGATTCACGAAGTGTTAGCCTCCCATTTCCAACGGGCAATGGATGAAAACAGACTGCGAACGGACGATCCATTTTTCCTGGCAGAGACCTTCTCGACATTGATGTTAATGGGTAATCGGGAAGATAACCTGCATAAATATGGTTCCAACTTTTCTCTAGGCCAGAAGCTAGTAGATATTTTCATTCGCGGAGCGCAGTAAAAATTCAGGGCAACAAGGAGAGCTGACATGAATATCCCTAGAGGAACCTATGGGTTTCGATTCGCGGAAGACAAGGAGCTCCAATTGTGTGTACTGTATGCGGCTGGATGTGATTCAATAACCGATCCTTCTTATCATTGGGATGGACTCGAACGTTCGGACGGGCCTCTTCTGTTATTCCAATATACAGTCTCGGGTGAAGGTGTATTTGAGTCGAATAATCGCATTCATCATGTTACCGCAGGACAAGCTTTTTTGGCAGAAATTCCAGGGCTACATCGCTATTACTACCATTCAGCATCAAAAGAGCCTTGGGAGTTTCTGTTCCTGCTGTTCAGGCCCACTCTTATTCTGCCCCATTGGAGAAAATTTCTTCGTGAAGCGGGAGAAGTTCCCTATCTTCCCGCTGATTGTACACCCATCCGACTGTTGCGGATGATCGTGACTGATGCGGCAACAGGCAGAATAACTGATCCTCTGATCGCATCATCCAGCGTATATCAGTTCATGACAGAATTAACGCGATTACAGAGAACAACATTGCGCAACAGGGAGAATTGGTCTGAAAACATTCAAATAGCCGTTGAATACATAGAAAACAACTACTCCAAGATGATCAGTATCGATCACCTAGCGGAGCATATTTCCCTTTCCAAATATCACTTTATACGTCGCTTTTCCTCCAGTACGGGCTTGACGCCTGGTTCTTATCTAACCCGTGTACGTACCGAGAAAGCAATGGAACTGCTGCGCAGAACTTCTCTTAGCATTGAAGTCATCGCCGAGCAAGTTGGGTATTCCAGCGGAAGTTATTTTATCAAAGCCTTTCGCAGCATAACAGGCGTTACGCCAGGTGAATTTCGTAGTGGCGGAGAAAGCCTTGTGTACCGTAAATTGTTCTTCGACTAACCGCAATATTTTGCTATTCGACACTCAACATTACTATAGATATTAATAAAATCCTTTATTATGATGAATTGAGCGAGAGCAATAATTAATCCATAAAGGAGCATTCCCATGAATCATACACTTGCAGCATCAACTCCACCGCTTGGCTGGAACAGCTGGGATTGTTACGGCGCAGCCGTTACGGAAGACGAAATTCGTGGCAACGCCGAGTACATGGCAGAACATCTTAAAGACTTCGGCTGGAGCTATATTACGGTCGACATTCAATGGTACGAGCCTTTGGCCAATTCTTCGCAATATCGTCCGTTCGTTCCACTCATCATGGATGAATATTCGCGACTTATGCCTGCCGAGAATCGGTTTCCCTCCGCTGCAGGTGGACAGGGATTCAAGCCATTATCCGACTACGTTCATAGTCTGGGGCTGCAATTCGGCATTCACATCATGCGTGGTATTCCACGTCAAGCTGCACATGCGGCTACTCCGATTCTGGGAACAACCGCCACTGCGCGCGATATTGCTCATCCTAACTCCATCTGTCCGTGGAATACAGATATGTATGGTGTTGATAGCTCAAAAGAAGGCGCACAAGCCTACTACGATTCGCTTTTTGAACTGTATGCACAATGGGGCGTTGACTTGGTGAAGGTTGACGATATTGCTGCTTCAAGGCTCTATGACACCCATCAGCCTGAGATCGAAATGATATCCAAAGCGATTGAGCGCTCCGGTCGGCCCATGGTACTAAGTCTCTCTCCTGGCCCTGCTCCAGTAGAATACTCAGAATTCTTGGCTGATCATGCCAACATGTGGCGTGTCACGGACGACTTCTGGGACCTCTGGCCATTGTTATTGGATATGTTCGACCGCTGCCGGACGTGGCAGAGTGTTCCCAAAGCAGGCTGCTGGCCAGACTGTGATATGTTGCCTTTGGGTCATATCGGTATCCGTTCTGTAGACGGTGGTGGAGCAGATCGCTGGACTCGGTTCACACCTGACGAGCAGTTGACGATGATGTCACTGTGGAGCATCTTCCGTTCCCCGCTCATCTTTGGTGGTGAACTGCGAGATAACGATGACTGGACACTATCCCTGCTAACTAATCGTGAGGTTCTGCGAATGCATCGCGAGAGTTACGGAGCCAGAGAAGCCTTACGCAAAGAAGATCTTATTGTGTGGACTGCCCAGCATACGGATGGTTCCTCTTACGTCGCTGTGTTCAACATCGGCGAGAATGCTCTACCTGTGGATCTGTCCATTGATGAGGTCGGACTGTCCGGCATTACCGAAGGTACCGAATTGTGGAGTCAAGAAGCAGCTCAATTAACAGAGAATTCCTTAGTTACTACTGTACCTGTGCACGGTGTGCGTCTCTATCGGTTTTCCTAAGCTTGCAAAAGAAAAAGAGAGGTCTATCGTTCATTAGACAGACCTCTCTCTCATTTCATCAGTATGTATCCATGGCTTGAACGGCCAGATGAAATGCTTTAATTCTTCTTTCTAGAAGAGTCTTTTGTGGGCTACCTTCTTTGGAATTGGCATACATGCTCTCTAGAGATGGGAACAATCCCATCAAGACAAGACGAGCTTCTGCGATATCTTCCTCCGTGTAGGGATGAGATTTCTGATTCCATACCTTTTCCAACAGTGCTAGGCCGATGTATAAAGCTTGGAGACGTTTCTGTAACAATGTTGTGTTATTCCTTTTCTGAGTCATATTCACTAAGGCATTTTCCGATTTGCGGATGGTTGATTGAAAGGCTTTAATGGATTGCAGTTTATCTTCTTGTGACACGTTTTCCATGGAGTATAGACCTCACTTTCTTGGCTTAGTTTGTTCGGTCTTTCTATTAAATCACCTCATAAATATAACAAAAAAAGCCGCTAAAATAGCGACTTTCAATGTATTCATTCTCGATTCAGTGCTAGAGTACCTTTTCCAAAAAGCTGATCGTCCGTTCATTCTTCGGATTTCCAAATATCTCTTCAGGAGTGCCCTGCTCGACAATATAACCACCGTCCATGAAGATCACACGATCAGCTACTTCACGAGCAAAACCCATCTCATGGGTAACAATCATCATCGTCATGCCTTCGCTCGCGAGGTCCTTCATAACACCGAGAACTTCTCCTACCATCTCAGGGTCAAGCGCCGACGTCGGTTCATCAAATAACATAACATCCGGATTCATAGCAAGCGCACGAGCGATAGCTACACGTTGTTTTTGTCCACCTGACAGTTGTGTTGGGAAGCTCTCTGCTTTATCAGACAGACCCACACGCTCAAGTAATTTGAGTGCTGTATCACGAGCCTGCTGTGCATTTAATATCCCGAGTTCTCTGGGCGCAAACATGATGTTTTTAAGCACACTAAAATGAGGGAACAAGTTAAAATGTTGAAATACCATTCCAATATTTTCGCGAGCTTTGTTCAGGTTGGTTTTAGGGTCATTCAGATCCTGATCATCCACAATAACCCGGCCTGCCGTAATCACATCTAATTGGTTAATGCAGCGCAAGAAGGTACTTTTTCCCGAACCGGAAGGCCCGATGACACAGACAACTTCTCCTTCGTTGACCGCCACATCAATTCCCTTGAGGACCTGATTCGAGCCGAAACTTTTCTTCAAACCTTCAACTTTTATTTTAGCCACGACGAATCTTCACCTCCAGATAATCAGCAATTTTGGTCAATGTGATGATGACAATCAGGTACATAACCGCAACCGTTAACCAAATGTCAAAAGAGGAGAACGTTCTTGCAATAACAATTTTACCCGATTGTGTCAACTCTACGAGACCAATAACGGATAAGATTGACGTATCCTTCAACGTGATAACCATCTGGTTAATGAAGGACGGAATCATAACCCGCACTGCCTGTGGAATAACGATCTTTATCATCGCTTTGCGATAAGGAATGCCCAATGAACGGGCAGCTTCCATCTGACCACGATCAATCGATTGAATCCCGCCTCGGATAATCTCGGTTACGTACGCCCCTGCATTCAGACTAAGTGTCAGAATAGCCGCCAGGAACAATGGCATCGTGAAGCCCATCGCCTGTGGAATCCCGAAATAGATAAAGAATGCCAGGACAATCAGCGGAATACCGCGGAAGATATCCACAAATACGGTGGCAACAACACGCAGGAATTTGTTCTGTCCAACCTTCATGAATCCGAAAATCAGACCGATGATAAACGCGAAGAACAGGGACACAATCGTATATAAGAGTGTTTTCCCCAGACCTTTCAAAAGTGAGGGAAGGGATTTCTGAATTAGCTCCCAACGCCCCAGATTTGCGACTTGGGCGTTCTCTCCAACATATTCTTCGATAATGCGCTTGTACTCACCATTAGCTTTGATATTTACAAGACCCGCATTGAACATCTCCAGAAGTTCCTGATTTTTACCCTTACTTACCGCAAATCCGTAGGAAGCCCCGTCCTCTTTGTCGGTAACAATTTTCAATCCGTTATTTTGTTTTACCCCATATCTTAGAACGGGTTCATCTTCAAAACAGGCCACCGAATTACCAGTCATTACATCATCATACATTTGATATGATTCGTCGAATGGAACAATCGTAAACCCATACTTTGAGGCGATGGATTCAGCAAAGCTGTACCCTTCTGTTCCCGTTTTTACAGCGACCTTTTTACCACGAAGATCTTCGTAACTTTTAACGGTATCATTATTTGCGCTAATTCCCATAACTACGCCTGAATCATAATATGGCTCTGAGAAATCAAATTTTGCTTTTCTTTCATCCGTAATACTCATCCCTGCGATTACACCATCGACCTGATTGGCCTCAAGTGCCTGTACAGCCGCGTTAAATCCCAGGGATTTGATTTGATACTTGAAATTTTGATCTTTGGCGATGGCATCCAGCAAATCTATATCGATTCCTACATAATTACCATTCTCATCTTCATATTCAAATGGAGCGAATACGATATCGGTTCCGATAACATAGGTTTTACCGGAATCGGATGCTGCAGCGGCATTCCCCGCCCATCCTGAAAGACTGCTCATCAGGAGCAGCATCAGTGAAAGTATAAAAAATGAGATCTTCGTTGTTTTCATGTGTCCTCCCCGTCTCGGCGTTGTCCGAATAATCATTATTTTCTTTAGAATCGGTATTACGGTTATGCTTTTTGTCGATCTTCTGCCCATTTGATTGTTATTATTTACTGTATATTAACAATCAATGCTTTGCCTTTCCACTTGCAACATTTTCCTCCATCATTTTTTTCCAATAATTAAATGTCTCTTATACTTACCCCTTAGGTAAGCTTTACGAAACCCAATATTACATTTTGAATTAATTAGCGTTGCATAAAATTATCAATCACAAAATATATAAATTGTTCGATAATTGCTGTTAAAAAATAAGACTTTACTCCATAAAAAATCTCCCTGATTAGGGGATCAGGTAATTCTGTCCAAATTCTTAACTATAGGAGATCTCGCATCGGCAAGGATACACTTTTTTCGTCATTTGGTAAATGGACAGCTTCCTTAAATCAAAGAATAATTTTCCATTCGACACTTCAATGTGGTGACGATATATATGTCAAGAAGCTTAGCTCCTTAGCCTATCTTCTCATTTTTATTGATGCTCAGCTTCGGGGTTTACGATATATTGTGACCAATATTCAGCATCATAAAAGTTCCACAGTGAACTTAGAATTGATTCCATAAGCACCTCCTAGCTTTCCCGGAAAATAACAAGGTTTCGCTAGAACTGCTTCAGCAATTGTTCAGTGATCGATCTCGTCAGTCAGATCTTGAAGCAGAGTTGCTGGATTTTTCTCAGATCGAGAATGTAAAACTGTTCGATCCACAACGGTGAGCCTTAGTTTAAGCAAATAGAAGTGGCCGGAGTAACGAAAAAAAAGATGCATTTACGTTTTGCCTTTTGTGATCCAGTTGCCTTCAATCCAGAGACGCCGTCCTGGTTTCAGCCAAACCGGTCGATCGTACAGAAATGGATTCGTTTAACGATGAAACGCATGTAACCTACCTCTTCGATCGCGGATATTTAGAATACGCCAAGTACAGTCAATACAGCCTGGGTTTCATTTTCTATGTTGCCTTCCTCAAGGATAACGCCATCATCGATTCTTTGGGTGTGTTTTAAATGCTAGAATCATCACTTATGACAAGAGACCACATAGTGAAACTTGGTTAAGGAAAGAAGCAGATCACGATGGTGTTTAGACTCATTCAAACGACAGATTTAACTGGAAAAGCTGTTCGTATTCTAACCAATCGCTTCGACTTGACGGAGGAAGAAACAGGGCCTTTATCGTAACCGTTGAAAGCTCGAGACATTTTACGTTGGATCAAGCAGAACGGTTCTATAGTGAACAAGAACATGCGGTCTGAAATCAAGTTTGAATTTGCTTAAATGCTTGTGCCCTACAAAATGGAGTTCGTCAACTCAAGTCACTACGGGAAATCGAACGATTTCTCAAGGTCATGAGGTTTCGATAATGGGTTACAATAAAATACCAAATTAAGTTAATTACTTGCTCTTAAGAACCTGTTGTTTTACTCGTTTCGGGCATCAAAATAATATTAATAATTTATTATATGAAGTTTATGCAACATACTGTTTTTGAATCTAAAAAGTACATATGTAGTTTTAAAATGGGCCCAACGCCAAAATTAGCGATTGAAACTTTTATCGCCTACACGATACTGGTTACAAATCAAAATACCCGCACGGTAACAGCGACAATTAATGACCCTATATATAATTATAAAAATGGTGAGCAGGGAGTTATCCTTGCTCACCATAATAACTAAGGCGTTATTCTTCCTTGAATCAATGTATTTAGATCAAGATTAAACAAAAGGTTGGTGTTGTGATCATACCATCTGGATTGCGTTTTAACTCCCATTTCCATAAGTAACCCACCTACAAGAACTTCATCCACATTTGGAAATGGCTGTCTCATATAAGTCTTGCCCAAGGTAATTTTCTCAATAACATGAATGAGTGCGTCTCTTTCCATTACTGCACGACCATTAATCCCTGGTCCAGTTTGAATCAATTCACCACCATATTGATTACCATAAAAAACTTTAGAGCTATCGTATTTGTTTCCTTTATCATATCTATAATAAACTTTATCTAAACCTACAAAAGTTTGCAGACCTTTTGTAACTTCATGATAAAATGTGGTAACCGTAACTTTTATCAATTGATTTGCGTCAGAAACGTTACCTCCCATTTGGCGATTAACTGCAGCTAAAGTGACATCAGTTCGGTACTGTGATAGAGTATCGTTTGTTTCGAAGTTTATTGAATCTTGATAATGCTGAGTTGTACTTTCTATTATTTTATAATCATAGTCTTCTGAAACAGTAGATTGAATTCCGAATTTCATTGGTGATGCAGAGACTTCAGCTTCAATTTTTAGGTTGCCATCTCCACTTTCCTTTTTTGGTTTGAAATCTTGAATAATTTCATATCCTTCTGGCACTGGTAGTTTATCTGGAATCGATTGTACTTCAGAAGTTGAAGCAAATGCTCCAGTAACTGAACTGAAAAAAATAAGTGTTGTCAAAGAAAAACTGAAGAGTATTTTACTTTTTCTCATTGTTGTCCTCCTAGAATTTGGATTTTTATTCCCATCTTTATGGTAACACAATTATAAATGGGTTAATATAGTAAAAATTTATTAATTAAATTAATTGTAATAAGGAATTTCATAAAAGAAATTATAATTCAGCACTTTTGTCCTACTACTTTTTCCTTAGTAACTTGTGCTGGAAATGAAACAGTTAGTAATGAAATAGGAAGCACTGGAATCTTGCACTTCAGAAATCTACAGGATATGTTTACTCTCACGTGTAAAGGTGACTGGACGGTCATAAGGTCTTGTCTAAAAATTGGACTCAACAAAATAAAATTTGCTGTTAAAAAACAAAAAAAGGAAATAGAAGAATATAAATAAAACAAAAGATCTACACATCCTGTAATGTTGTAAATCCTACATTCGACCACATGAAAAGGATATGTCAGATGCCCACCAGTATATCAATAAACTACACGGATTATCAGAGATACAACTTCATAAGGTTCTCTCACTGACAGAACAGCTGTGAAGCGGGACGGCCGCAATGAGTACTCGCCAAATTTTCAGATGGCTAAGCTTGGGTTTATCATAAGTTGTCAGTATGGGAGGGGATCGCGCACCTGGCCGTGAGAAGCGCCTTGACAATGCAAAATTGGGAAGACGAAATCATTAATTATCACCGTTGCCGCTGGACCAATGTTACGGTCGAAGGGCATCATAATTGTATTAAAGCCTAGATCGTTTAGCCTGTTAAAGTTTCAACCGCTAGTTTTGAAGTTGATTTTTAAACGTATAGTTTGCACTGTTTGACATCTATTAATTTGCTCTGGTTGTCAATACAATCTCGAACTTCGAACCAGCTTCACCCGCGAATACAATAGTTCCGTTCTCAGGCAACACAATTTCGTTTTGTCCACTGACCACTGTATGATTAATGCCTATGCCAGCTTGGTTATATACAGCAAATGCGCTGTTTGCAGACATCTTGACCTTCATTTCTTTACCTGCAGCTGATGCTGGAATCGAATACCATGTGGCATGACCATTCGCCTGAATCGTTGTCTTCGATTGTTTTCCTGCATAGATCGGTTTGATGATGTCTTGAGCAGCATAAACGTTGCCTCCAGCTGTAACATATTCCACGCCATTTTCCTCATAGAAATTAAACTCCATCGTGTCACGGCCCGCTAATCCAGGAATTTGCAATTGGTTCACAGCTTGGTTAGCTCCAACGATTTTATTCGTGTAGACATAACCCGGCAGCTCATTAAAAGTATGAATGGGAATCATCGGCATCGCTGCGTTGTACAGTGTTGATGTGTATTTTTCATTGACCAAGACGTAGGCTTTGCCTTCCCGTTTCTGCCATGCGGCCTTTACTTCTGCAGACAATTCATTGGTTTCAAGCTTTTCTGCTTTATATTCCGAGGAAGCAACTTGTCCAAGTCCAGGAACAGACTGATACGAGCGAGACCACAAATATGTGTGCCCGTTGACTTCCTGAACGAACTTCAGCTTTTCCGTAGCCGCATCATTAACAAATGATCCATCAGGGGTGTACGTATAGGTCTGATCAGGACTGTTAGGAGTCGACAGATTAGATAGCGTTAATTGCCCATCATCTTTTACGTCCATCTTCATTAACATGTTTGCCCCACCCGCGTACATGCCTGTGTGCTGTGTAAGTTCCTTCGGCATGGTTGTTTTCACCGGTGCATCATGTGACTTCTCCGGTTTACGCTCTGGAATGATATTCTTCTCCTCAAGCGCACTAAGCAACAGCTCAGTTGCCAGCAATTGATCCGTTGAACTATGACCACCCGAAGAGGTTACGGCAGCAGCCATATTATACTCCGGAAGTACAATCAATGAGGAATGATAGGTTATTGTATTGCCACCTTTGCTTACTGCCTGGATGCCGTAATCATTAAAAGGAAACAGGTTCACGCTGTCCCAGCCCAGGCCGTAACCAATAGAAGAATCGCCTTCTTCCGGCCACATGCCTCTCTTGTATTCTTCTTGCTCCATGGCCTCTACGGATTCCTCCGAAAGAACACCTTCAACCTCACCTGTAAAGATTTTCGAGAACTGAACCAGATCTTCAGCGGTGGAATAGATGCCTCCCGAGGCAATCATATTTGTAGTCTCTAATGGAAGTTGCTCCTCATCCGAAGGGGCATATGTTGCTGCCATCTTGCTAAGCTCTACAATATCCTGCGGTGTTTTGGTATGCTCCATACCAAGAGGCTCGGTTATGTACCGGTGCATGAAAGTTGTGAAGTCCATGCCACTGACCCGCTCAACCAAAATTTCAGCTAATGTAAAACCGTCATTACTATACACCGAGTATGCGCCAGGATCGGCCTTCAGATGTTGCGTCGCCAATTGTTCCAATAACGTATCATGTGCATGGGTATCATTATCTCCAAACAGTATTGCACTGTTACTTGACGTTCCGAGAAGTCCGGATGAATGATTCAGTAACATGCGTGGTGTAATCTGTTGGTAACGCTTGTCTTTCATTTTAAAGTCCGGAATATACTTCTCGACAGGATCATCAAGATCGATCTTGCCCTGGTCCACTAGCTTCATTACGGCGGTTGTGAGCATCATTTTGCTGGTTGAACCAATGCCATACATGGTATCTGAAGAAAGCGGGATGTTGTTTATCAGGTCATTTTTGCCCGCCTGACCGGAGATCACAATCTCGCCCTCATCCATCAGTGCGTATTGCACACTTGTCGTAGCGTATGATTCAGTGAGTACCTTGGCCTTTGCACTTACTGCCTTTTTAGTTAGATCATACGTAGAGCTACTACCGTTACTGGTAGCGGGTGTGGCCATGGCCGACATTGGGGACATCATTGCAAACACCAAAGTTATGGCGGCGATAGACGTTCGTTTCTTTCGTGTCAATCTCATCTTCTCCTGTCTAGTCTATGGATTAGGAATCTCTGTGTTCGTACTCCCGTAGTGTAACCGAAGAAGATGAACTGTCTGTGGCTTGAATATGAATCGAGTATGAACCAAGCAGGACCGACCAAAATAGGTTGGACACACGGTAAAAATCGCTTTAGTTCAGCTTTGTTTTGTTTGCAAATTAAACTTTTGCTATAATGGTATATCAATCAATGGAGTGCCAGTAAGATGGCTAAGCACATAAATAAATGCAATCCATAATTCACCATGAGTAATGGAGTTGAAGCAATGCTAAAAGTTAATCGGAATGACCAACGCCCGATCTGGCAGCAACTTTTGGATCAAGCGATTCATAATATCACAACCGGGAAATGGCAACCAGGCGAATTGCTGCTCCCCTCACGCGAACTTGCTCAATTAATTGGTGTTTCACGCTCAACCATACAGATTGTGTACGAGGAATTATTCAGTCGAGGGTATACGGTAACCTCCCGACGAGCCGGGACAAGAGTTAGTGATTGGACATATGCACCTCGCTCATCAGAAGGCATCACGATGCAAGGGCCTATTCCGCCCGATCTGCCTACACTAAACGAATCGATTGGTCATCTGCATAGTTGGTTTGGCAATAGAGACAATCGCAAAATAGAAATTGATTTTAATCCCCACGAGCCTTATCTGGATGAAAGTTTCACAAAAGCCTGGAGGCAATCCTTTTTACAAGCTTCTACTGAACCCAATCTGGATCTTTGGGCTTATGGCGATGCCAGAGGGTTATTGGCGTTAAGAGAGCAGATTCAACGTTATTTGTCACTTGAACGAGGCATTCATATCGATGTTGATCAAATCTTGTTAACCTCAGGTGCACAACATAGCATTGATTTAATTGCCCAGGCTCTCTTAAGTGAGGGAGACAGAGTTTCGGTTGAAGATCCCGGCTTCCCTGCCGCTTGGATGGCGATGAAATACCGCCGGATGCAAGTCGATCCCGTTCCGGTTGATGAGTATGGATTATGTGTAGATCATATTCACCCACAGACAAAACTCGTATTTGTCACACCTTCTCATCAATGCGCCGTTGGTGTTATTATGTCGGAGCCACGCAGGCAACAATTGATGCACTTGGCAGCTCATCATCGATATTGGATTGTTGAGGATGACTACGATAGCGAATTTAGGTACCGTGGAGATCCACTTCCAACTATATTTAGTCAGCAACCTCAGAATACGCTTTATATGATGAGTTTTTCCAAAATGGTTGCACCTGGCATTCGACTATCCGCTATCATCGGCCCCAAAATAGCCATCGATCGCCTTACCCAAGTTCATGAATTAACCTATCGTCATCTGCCGATTATGGAACAATTAACGCTAACTCATTTTATTGAGCGTGGTCATTTTATGCGCCATATGAGAAGAGTTCGGAACATATATCGACGCAGACACGAAGTCATGACCAAAGCCATTGTTGCTTCTGGGTTAGGCTCACGATTTACATTAAGTGGTGTGGAAACGGGATTACATATGCTTCTAGAATCTGAAACGTCATTTGACGAAGAAGCGGTGACAAATGCTGCTCTTGATCAAGGTGTACGCGTGTATCCGCTTAGTAGATATTGCTTGGAGAGTCATCGAAAAGGATGGATATTAGGTTTTGCGAAAGTGGATGAGGAGCAGATTGAGGAAGGCATACATCGGCTTGCAAAGATTGTATTATGATGGAGAACATGCTCTGCAATCGGATTCGAAAGGATGTTTTTTGTAATGAAAATTTTAGTGTTAGGAGCCACCGGACGGGTTGGAGGTCATTTCGTCTCCAATGCCCTACGTTCCAATCATCATGTAACTGCACTGGTTAGAAGCCCGGAAAAGGTACAAATCAACGATGACAATTTCGTTCTACATCAAGGAAACGCTTTAGTCAAAGAGGATATTCATCACGCCATACAGGGTGTGGATCTCGTTGTTAGTTCCTTAAGTACCGATGGAACGACTACATTATCGCAATCCATGGGACATATTGTTGAGGCTATGGCTCAGGAGCGTATCAAAAGAATCATTACCATTGGTACCGCAGGAATATTGGAAAGTCGAACGGATCCTGGCTTGCTTCGTTTTCAATCCCCTGAGTCCAAACGTAAGTCCACGCGAGCCGCTGAGGAGCATCTGGAGATGTACAACATTCTGAAGGCTTCAGAGTTAGAATGGACCATCGTGTGTCCTACCTACTTATTTGATGGAGAATCTCTTGGTAAGTACCGGGTTGAGCGCGACTATTTGCCTGACGGTGGAACTTCTATATCTGTAATCGATACTGCGGAGTTTGCTTATCAGCAATTAATGTCTGATGAGTATGTACAGTCTCGTGTAGGTATAGCCTACTAGGGCTGTCTTAAGTTTCAAGATAAACAAGCACATTACGAGCCTGCAATTGTTATCCATTAGGAACAATTGCAGGCTCTATTTGTGACTGCTGTTGAGCTATTTAAGCCCTTCATATAGAGGAAATTGCGAAGTGATTTCACGGACACTACCTAATATTTGATTTTTCACATCCGAGTTCTTTGGATTTTTAAAAGCAAGCCCTATCAGCTGAGCAATTTCTTTCATTTCCCTGGCTCCAAGCCCTCTTGAAGTCATAGCCGGAGTTCCAAAACGAATACCGCTTGTAACCAAAGGACTTGCCGTATCGTGAGGAATTGCATTTTTATTGGCCGTAATCCCTACTTCATCCAGTAAAGCTTCGGCTTCTTTGCCTGTAAGGCCCATAGTTCGTAAGTCAACCAACACGATATGATTATCTGTTCCTCCCGATACAAGGGTAAGTCCTTCATTCATTAAAGTTTCTGCCAATACGTTGGCGTTATTCAGAACACCTTCAATATATGTTGTGAACTCGGTTTGCAATGCCTCGCCTAATGCCACCGCTTTCCCCGCGATAACGTGCATGAATGGCCCGCCCTGAGTCCCCGGGAATACAGCTTTGTCTATCGCCTTTGCCCAGGGCTCCCGGCACAAAATGGCTCCCCCTCGTGGTCCTCGTAAGGTCTTGTGTGTGGTGGTTGAAACAAAATGGGCATGTGGTACCGGGTTAGGATGCAAACCTGCCGCAACAATTCCTGCTATATGCGCCATATCTACAAAGAAAAGAGCTCCTACTTCGGCGGCAATCTGGGCAAATAATTCAAACTCAATGGTCCGCGGGTATGCACTTCCACTGCAACAATCATGCGTGGACGATACTTATAAGCAAGTTTACGTACTTCGTCAAAGTCAATGCGGCCCGTCTGTGCATCGACACCATATGAAACAAAATTGTAAAACCTACCTGAAAAATTAACAGTACTTCCGTGTGTTAGATGACCACCCTGGGATAGATTCATGCCAAGTATTGTGTCCCCAATCTCAACCGAGGCAAAATATACTGCCATGTTGGCCTGAGAACCGGAGTGAGGCTGCACATTCGTATGTTCAGCGCCAAAAAGTGCTTTAAGGCGGCTATTTGCTATCTCTTCGACTGTATCGACATGCTCACACCCGCCATAATATCTTCTGCCCGGATACCCCTCCGCATATTTATTGGTCAATACCGAACCTGTTGCTTCCATCACAGCTTGACTTACAAAATTCTCTGATGCAATCAGTTCTATCTTATCCCGCTGCCTTCCAAGCTCTTGCTGGACAGCCATTCCTATTACTTTATCTTGCTTCTCCAAATGTTTCATGAACATCTTCCTCTCAATATTACGGTTATTTATTCGTTCCAAGTTGTTTTTTGGGAAATTTACTATTCATCAGTAGATGTGCCATCATTCCTGCAAACAGTCCCCAAAATGCACCACCCACACCAAGCAAAGTCACATTCGCTGCTGTCGCCAAAAACGTAATCAATGCAGTTTCACGTCCCTTAGGGTCCGTTAATGCATTGGCAAGACTGCCACCGATCGTTCCAAGTAAGGCTAATCCCGCTAATGTTGCAATAAAGGTAGCAGGAAGAATCAAAAACAGAGCAGCCAATGTTACGCCAAAAATGCCGACAAAAATATAAAAAACACCACAAGCAATACCTGCAATATAACGTTTGGTTGAATCCTCATGTGCATCCTTTCCTGTACAAATCGCTGCTGTAATAGCTGCCACATTAAAAGCATGTGATCCGAATGGGGCTGCAAGAAGCGAACCCAAACCTGTTACAGCTAAAATAGGATTGGCACTTGTCTTGAATCCATCATTACGCAGAACAAGCATTCCGGGCATATACTGCCCCGTCAAGGTAATAATGAACAGCGGTAAGGCAACGCCAAGTAAGGCGTTTAACGAAAACGCTGGAACAACAAATACAGGCGATGCTACAGCCAATTGGATTGTACTGAAGTCTGTTTTCCCCATGCATATCAAATAAATCAAACCGATTGCCAATATGCCAACAATGGCGTAACGGGAAGTAAACCTTCTTAGCACGATATAGCCTGCAAACAGTACAATCACAAGCAAAGGATCTACCTTCGCCCCTCCAAAGGCCGAAATACCAAACTGTAGTAAAATACCGGCTAACAATCCGGAAGCGATGCCTGGGGGAATAAGTCGAACGAAACGTTCAAACATGCCTGACAAACCTAAAATAATAAATCCGACTGCTGAAATCATGTAAGCGCCAATAGCTTCTGGATAAGGGGTTACCGCTAATGCTGAAACGAGAAACGCCACACCCGGTGTAGACCAGGCTGTAATAATCGGTTCCTTATATCGATAACTGAGCCAAATTCCCGTTACGCCTACCCCAATCGAGATAGACCAAATCCAGGAAGCGGTCATTTCCGGGCTTAAACCAGCCACTTTTGCAGCTTGAAAAACAAGGATAAACGTACCCCCGTAATTAACAATTACGGATATTAAAGCGGCGATCACCGGAGATATCAAATCACGGCCGCGTAACGAAGGGGATGCTGTCTTCATATTTAACACTACCTCTCACTTAATCATCGATGCGTGTGTTTTCATTCCAGTAATACTCGTCCGGTAAATAGCGTTGACCAAATACACTTGTCCCTACACGTATCAGTGTAGCTCCTTCTTCAATGGCGACTTGGAAGTCACCAGACATACCCATCGATAAAATATCCATTTCTACGCGTGGAATATTTTTCTCTTTAATCTGTGTACGGATCTGGTTTAACAATCGAAAACAATGTCGTGTTTCTTCGTTTGTCGCATTCAGTTTTCCAATGGTCATTAGACCTTTCACGTTTAATGTCTCGAATTGAGACAACTGTTCTACAAGCTCAACGGCTGTTTCTGGAGAGGCACCAAATTTACTTTCTTCGTAGGACGTATTAATTTGCACAAGAATGTCTAAGGTCTTATTCTCTTTGAGAAGCTGGTTATGTAACGCTTGACCCAGTTTTAGACGATCTACGGAATGGATGAGAGTAACATATTTAACTACGTCCTTTACTTTATTTGTTTGCAGATGTCCGATAAAATGCCATTCCACCTGCTTGCTTTGTTCCATGAGTGGGAATTTGTCTCGGAGTTCTTGAGCTTTGTTTTCTCCAAACAGGACCTCACCTGCTTGAATAGCTATTTGTAATTTCTCTAGCGGTACCGTTTTGGTCGCGAGCAACAACTTGATGTCCTCTATGTTGCGACCTGAAGCCTGGCAGGCCAATGCCATTTGCTGTCTTACAGCTTGAAGATTTTCTTCTACTAGATGTTTCATGTCAGCCACCTTCTTTCTATTCCGAACAGGAATGAATCAATGAGATTAGCTCCTCCTTATGTATTGTGAAGACTGTGTGGAACGTCATGCTAGTATAGCAACGCATGGATTGGATATACATATCCAAAAATGCTATTTTGGAACAGTCCAAAACGACAAAGTAGACATTAATTCAATTGGGGTTCCTTTAATACGCTTTTAAAAGTCAATAATCTGATTGATGTGATGCCCGCACGCTTCTTCCAAAATGAAAAAAGCCGCTAAATTAGCGGCTTGGTTTAGTTCTATGTTCATGTCCAAAACGAAAATACATGTTTTATGATGATTTACTCATTCACATTTTCCTTGGTTACCAGCTTCAATTCAGCGGGAATCGATGACTCCACCTGCTTGCCACTGAGCACATCCAGAGCTGCTTGCAGCGCCAGTTGGCCAATCAGTATAGGCTGCTGAGCGACTGTTGCCGTCAATTTCCCATCCTGAATGGATTTGATTGCATCATCATTACCATCGAATCCGATGACCGGAATGTCTTTACCTGAGCTTTGAATCGCTTCAATTGCACCAAGTGCCATCTCGTCATTATGGGCAAATACCGCTTGCACGTCAGGATTACCCTGTAGCAAGTTCTCCATGACATTTAATCCTTTGGACCGATCAAAATCAGCAGATTGTTTGGAAACCACATCAAGTTGCTTGTCAGCCACTTCATGGAAACCTTTACCCCGTTCTCTTGTTGCGGAAGCACCAGGCACACCTTCAAGTTCAATGACTTTTGCTCCCTCACCCAGTTGTTCCACAAAATATTCAGCTGCCATGCGTCCACCTTTAACGTTATCAGATGCCACTAGTGCCGCCACTTCGCCTTTATCTGCGGAGCGATCCAGCGTGATCACAGGAATGCCCACACTATTAGCGGATTGAACCGCTGTGGAGATCGCTGCAGAGTCCGCGGGGTTAATCAGAAGTGCACTAACACCTTGCTGAATGAGATCATCCACATCATTGGTTTGTTTGGCCGAATCGTTCTGCGCATCCACCACGATGACCTGTATTCCCTGTTTTTTGGCTTCAGCCATTACCCCATCCTTCAGTGATACAAAGAATGGATTGTTTAGTGTAGATATCGACAAACCTATTTTCTTCTGTCCGTTACTTTTGTTTGGGTTAGGTTTCGCCCATTCCGGTGGCTCCAGAGAGCACCCGGCCAGAACGATGATCATCAGCATACTTATGAGTGTTACAGTCCACTTTTTCATATTCGCTTCTCTCCTTATGCTGTTTTCTTGCGGTCCAGCAGGACGGCAATGGCAATGACGATACCTTTTACAACCATTTGATAAAATGAGTTTACTTCAAGCAAGTTCAATCCATTATTCAACACGCCGATAATCAGAACACCGATCAGTGTACCAACGATGCGTCCGCGTCCTCCAGCAAGACTTGTACCACCCAATACAACTGCTGCGATTGCATCCAGCTCGTAGGATGTACCTGCCGTTGGTTGCGCTGAATTCAAACGCGATGTCAGAATTGCACCTGCCAGAGCAGCGAGCATACCTGTCAGGGAGTAGATCATAATTTTCACGCGATTAACTTTGATACCCGAGATAATGGAAGCTTTCTCATTACCGCCGATGGCGTACGTTTTACGACCAAAAGCCGTTTTATGCAAAACAATCCACAGAATCATGAAGGTAATCAGCATCGTGATTGCAGGTACCGGAATGCCCAGCAGGTAACCGCGGCCAAACAGTTGGAATAACAGGTTATCCCCGAGTCCTGTAATTGGATTACCATTGGTGTACACCAATGTCAGTCCTCTGAATATCGTCATGGTTGCCAATGTAGCGATAAACGGAGCCATTTTACCTTTGGTAATCATTAGTCCGTTCACCATACCCATGACACCACCGAGTGCTACACCAATGATGATGGACAAGATCGGATCGAGACCAGACAACATCATATTTGCTACAAAAGCACTGGATAAAGCCAGGATTGAGCCGACCGACAGATCAATTCCACCCGTCAGGATAACAAACGTCATACCAAAGGCAATCAGCGCATTAATCGAGACTTGACGCAATAAATTCAAGATATTGAGCGGTTCCAAGAAACTTGGATTCAACACCGATACGATGAGAATAAGAATGATTAAGCCAAGCAGCGGTCCCAATTTTTGTATCACGTTTGAGAAACGGAATCCGCTTTTAGCCGTTTTGTTTTCCTGCATTGTTGTCATATCACTGTCCCCCTGTGGCCAATGTCATAATGTGTTCTTGTGTGGCTACTTCCCTTGCAACCTCGCCACTGATGTGTCCCTCATGCACAACCGCGATCCGGTCACTCATGCCAAGCACTTCAGGCAGCTCCGACGATACCATGATGATTGCAACGCCGCGGTCAGTCAGTTCATTCATCAATTCATAGATTTCGCGCTTCGCCCCGACATCCACTCCGCGGGTAGGTTCATCCAGGATAAGCACGCTTGGTCCGATACCAACCCATTTCGCAATAACCACCTTCTGCTGGTTACCCCCGGATAGATTCCTTGCCGCCGTCTCGGAGGATTGCGTTTTGATCTGTAGACGTTTGATCAGTGTATCTACGAAGTCTTGTTCCTTTGAAGTTGAGATGAAACCTTTGCTTGAGAAACTGAACAGATTTGGCAACGCCATATTCTCGCGAATAGAGAAGTCTAATACCAGCCCTTCATCCTTGCGGTCTTCTGTAATAAACCCGATTCCATGTTTCACTGCATCTGCCGGTTTACGAATGTTCGCTTTTTTGCCGCGGATGAAGATTTCACCGCTATCCAACGTATCCAAACCAAAGATGGTTCTCATGATCTCTGTTCGTCCAGAACCCATGAGTCCTGAGAAACCGAGTATTTCCCCCGCTCTCACGGTGAAGTTAATATTCTCGAATAGACCTTTGCTACTTGCATTCCTTACTTCGAGGACAACTTCACCATAAGAAGGATTCCGGACAGGATAACGCTCGGTAAGTTCACGACCTACCATTTTCCGCACCACTTCATCAAAGCTTGTCTGCGGAATAGCTTGTGTGTCTACCGTTCTTCCGTCACGCATGATGGTAATCCGGTCACAGATCGTGAATATCTCCTCCATTCGGTGAGAAATATAGACGATGGATACGCCTTCCTTCTTCAGCGAGCTGATTACACCAAACAGCTTCTGGATCTCACGCTCCGTAAGTGCTGCTGTTGGCTCATCCATAATGATGACCTTGGCATCTGTCATTAGCGCTTTGGCAATCTCGATCATCTGTTGCTGCCCGACAGAGCACTCTCCCGCAGGACGTTCAAGTGGTATGTCTACGGAAAGCTTGGCGAACTGTTCTTTGGCAAGCGCTTTCATTTGTCTTGTGTTGAGCAATCCGAATGATGATGTCATTTCCTTACCAATAAAGAGATTATCCAGCACCGTCATTTCAGGCCATACATTCAGTTCCTGATGTATGAATGTGATACCCAGTTTCTCGGCTTCCTTCGGACTTGCAAAATAGTTTTCTTCTCCGTCTATGGTGATGGTTCCCTGATCACGCTGATGAAGACCAATCAGGATGTTCATCAGTGTGGATTTGCCGGCTCCATTCTCCCCCATCAGGGCATGAACTTCACCATCTTTTAGTTCAAAATCCACTCCGCTCAGCACCTGATTCGTTCCAAACGCTTTATGAATGTCTTGCATCTGAATGTGCATTACGCAACCTCCTTTTAACCGAAATGGACTCCCGATTGTAAAATGCAATTGGCATAAGGTGTGGCTTCACCTGTGCGGATGACCACTTTCACCTGCCGTGTTAATGCTTTGAATTGTTCGTGGCTGACGGAAGCATCGATTGCTTCTACCCCGAATTTCTCTGTGATGAATTGAATGGCTACGGGATTACCTTCGCGAATCTCTTCAGCCACAATGACTTTCTCAATGACCATATCTTCTGCAATCACTTCCACCACTTCGCGAAAACTTGGTGTTCCCAGTTTGAGGGCCAGATCAATTTTGAGTACCCCGTCCGGTACTGGCAGACCTGCATCCGCAATCGCAATCATGTCCGTATGGCCCAGATCAGACAAAATCTTGGAAATGTGACTATTCAACATGCCATTTCTTTTCATTACAAGCTCTCCTCTACTTCATCACGCGTCGGCATGCCGCCCTGCGCTCCGAACTTGGTGACGGACAACGATGCAGCCCGATTGGCGAAGCGTATACTCTCTTGTAACGCTTTTCCTTCAGCCAAAGCAACTGCAAATGCGGCGTTGAACGTATCCCCTGCCCCCGTAGTATCAACAGCCTCAACTTTATAAGTTGGGACTAGAATTTCGTCAGTGCCATCAAAGTACCGTACACCTTTACTGCCCTCCGTGATGAACAACTTGTTTGGATACTGACGTAATGCCTGTGCCGGACTCATGCCCTGAAACAAAATCTCAGCTTCATGCTCGTTCGGTGTGATATATGCAGCGTTGTCGATCACTTCTTGCGGCAATGTTCTCGCCGGAGCGGGATTAAGCAGTAGCGGTGTTCCGAATTCTGCACACAATGCACTCACATGCACAACCGTTTCCTCCGGAATTTCCTGCTGAATTAATACGATATCTGCATCGCGGATCACTTCAGCTGCTTCATCGACATATGCAGGAGTGACTTCCCGATTCGCCGCTTCAACCACTACGATACTATTATCACCTTCTGCCAGAATGATATGAGCCGTACCACTTTCTAAATGTGTAACCGGTTTCACATTTTGCGTATTTACAGCATTTGCTCTAAAGTTCTCTACAATATCTTTGCCAAAAGCATCGTCGCCTACCCGGCCGATCATCGCAACCTCGGCACCCAGTCGTGCAGCGGCAACAGCCTGATTGGCTCCTTTGCCACCAGGAACCGTTTTGAAGCTATCGCCAAGAACGGTTTCACCCGCCCCCGGCCGTCTTGACGAAGTAACAACCAGATCCATTGAACTGCTTCCAATTACACATATTTTAGCCATCTGATCTCACCTTTCTCGTAGTGCCCCGTTCGATGAAACTCACGGGCAACTGTATGTTTTTATTCTCTATTGCAGCTTGTTCCACAAGCTGGATAAGTAATCCCGCCGCTTCTCTTCCCATCTCGTATGCTGGCTGACGGATGGTGGACAATGCCGGCGATAACAGGCTGCTCATCGGAATATCATCGAAACCAATCACTTGTACGTCATCAGGAACCTTTCTCCCGATTCGTGATGCCTCATGCAGTACTGCCATAGCTGCGATGTCATTGCTGGCAATGACCCCGTCTGTGTCCGCATACTTCCTGAATAATTCTTTAGCCCATACACTTGCCTCGTTAATTGAAAATGAGGTCGTCTGGATCACCCGGTAGTCTAACCCAGCATCACGAATGATTTCAATCGCCCCTTCAAAACGATCTTGAGCGGGTCTGATCTGTGACGGTCCCTGCATAACTGTGATCCGGCGACTGCCGCGTTTGATAATCTCCCTTGCAGCTAGTCTTCCACCTTCCCTGCCATCCGCATACACGGATGGACGATCCAGTGAAGTTCTGTCCAGAAACACAACGGGAATCTTTAGTTTTTCATATATCGAAGAATGAGGGTAGTTCGTTGAAGAGATCACACCAACCACGTTGTTCTGGATAAACGTCTGGATGTAATCCTGCTCCTTCCGTTCATCCTCGTCACTATTTCCAAATATCAGTCTGTAATCCTGCTCCTGCTCCTGCATCCGGTCCTCTACGCCGCGGGCTAACTGCGGGAAGTAAGGGTTCGTAATATCCGGCAACAACAGGCCAATCAGTTTGGACTTGCGTTTATATAATGAGCGGGCCACTTCATTTGGTGAAAAGTTAAGCGCCTTCACTGCATCTTCCACTTTTTTGCGTGTGTCCGCATGAACATAACCTCTATCATTAATGACCCTGGATACGGTGGCTACAGATACGCCAGCCAGTTGAGCTACGTCTTTAATTGTTGTCATAAGTTGCTCTCCTCTATGTGTAACCGGTTACAGACATTAAATATCATATTATTTTTAATTTGACAAGCGTTTTCATTCTGGAAATTTCTCCAAGTATACATAAAGTGCACTAGAATTCATCTATATCATGGTTTCTTCCTGCCAGGAGATTGATACTTCATAGATGTAAAGAGCCATCACTCGATTAAAACTGAGAGTGATGGCACCCAGATCAACATAAGAATCAGCAATCTCCTGAACTTATTTAGCCTTTAATTAACAAATTAGATAGTACCATTTTCGAATAAATCAATTCATAGCGTTTATTTTACAACTCCCCGTATACTTCATCTGTCACTGGTTCCAACCATTCCGGTGTACCCGCAGTGATCGCAATGTGTTCAAACCAACTATCTTTAGCGGCCCCATGCCAGTGTTTTACACCATCATGAGTCACAATAACATCGCCGGCTTTGAGGAATTGGGCAGGTTTTCCTTCTTCCTGATACCAACCTTCCCCACCAGTCACTAACAACAGCTGAAATCCACCACGATGGATATGCCAGTTATTTCTGCATCCCGGTTCAAACGTTACATTACCAACACCCACATTCACTTTGGGATCAGCAACCAAGGATTGGAGATAACTTTGCCCTATGAAATATTGCGAAAATGCTTCGTTTTTTTCTCCTACCGGGAATATCACTCCATCTTTAACTTCTTCATGTTTAGCCATTTTATTTCCTCCAGTGTGATCTTATTGATTAATGCTTCCTGCTCCTATGTTGACCTAAAAGTGATTACACACATACGTGCGATATCGCACATTTGTGTATAATATAAAGTAATTGCACTTCCTCTGCAAGGATCAAATGAACTCGATCTGTGTCTTATGGCGCAAGAAGACAACATTTGTGCAATTACTCTCTGGAAAGAATGGTGATTACTATCGTTTTTATCACAGATCGAAGAATACTTAAGTCTCAGGAAGCGATCAAATCCGCTTTTATCAAACTCATGAACGAGAAACCTTTTGATACCATTACGATGCAAGATATCTCTGATCATGCAAATGTCGGCCGCAGAACGATATACCATCACTATTCGGACAAATTTGACTTGCTGGATAAATTAATTGAAGAACATATCGATGAACTAAGAAGATTGTGCAAGGAAGCATCCGATCTGGATTTTATAGAAAGCAATGTACTTTGGTTCGATTATTTTGAAGTTCACTATTCATTTTTCTCGGCTATGTTACTGAGTAAAGGAGCCCCTTTTTTCCGCAATCGCTTCCTTGCTCTCGTCATTGAAGAACTGGAGGATGAGGTGAATGTGACGGAGGGAAAAAATAAAGGACTAACAAAAGAAGTGATTCTCACGTTCTTTGGTACAGCAATCGTGGGTATCGTGGAATCCTATTTCACCAATGGATTACCCCGGCAACCTCATATTGTCGCTGAACAAATAGGGATTTTACTAGAAAGGAATCTATAACATAGACTCCTCATGAACCGTTCCTTCTTGATATTCTTATCAGATGAGGAGCGGTTTATTAATTATCATTACAAAGATTAGCGATATGTGATATGGTCAGTGAGGATATTAATAGATTCATACATACATATGTACATGAAATGTGAGGAGAAGATCGAAAGTGATAGAGAGAAATACCCTTGAGAAACCGAGTAAGTTTAGTGATCCCATTTTTGTTATGCTCGTGGCAAGCCTGTGTTGCTTGTTATGGGGAAGCGCATATCCATCCATCAAACTTGGATATATCGCGTTTAACATTCTGCCGGAAGATATTGCTTCCAAGTATGTATTTGCCGGATACCGGTTTACACTGGCGGGTATGCTGCTCTTGCTCCTGTCTCGTATCGTTAGAAAAGAGAAGCTCCAATTGTCCAAGCCGCAGTGGACCAGCCTCATCATGCTAGGTATATTGCAAACCGGTTTGCAATATATGTTTTTCTACGTTGGCGTAGCCAATACGACGGGTGTCAAAGGCTCCATTATGAATGCAACTACAACCTTTTTCAGTGTTGTTCTGGCCCATTTCATCTATAAAAACGACAAATTAAGCAGAAATAAAATCGTTGGTTGCTTGCTTGGATTCGTTGGTGTAATCATCGTAAACTTCCATACGGATCTGCTTGCTTTTTCCTTTTCATTCACAGGCGAAGGCTTCGTTATTATAGCGGCACTTGTTTTTTCCGTTACGGCCCTTTACGCAAAACGTCTCACCGCCACCATCGATGTTCTGATCATAACAGGTGTCAGCTTATTCGTCGGGGGACTGGTACTTACGCTGTTAGGTCTATCACTCGGCGGTCGGGTCACCCATTTCACCTTGGAATCCACCAGTAACTTAATCTACCTGGCTTTGCTGTCATCTGTCGCATTTTGTCTATGGAATATGCTTCTCAAGTACAACAAGGTCGGAAGAGTGTCTGTCTATAACTTCCTAATCCCTGTATTTGGAGCTTTATTATCAGCGTTATTCCTGGGGGAAACGATCTTGGAATTGAAAAATCTGGTCGCATTACTGTTCGTATCAGTCGGCATTTATTTAGTCAATCGTGTACGTTCTGTGCAGAGCTCTAATAACACTCCAATGAAATAGACTACGCGTCCACTTCCATGGATAACAAAAAAAGCCGCTAATCAGCGGCTTTTTTTGTAAATGTGATTAAGCTATGCTTTCATTTCTTTACGATGAATGCTATACCTTAATATATACTCGTAAAATCAATCAAGTCCTCTTCTTCCTCATAAGTGAATACAATGGCGTGATTACCCAATTGGTATACCATCTCATAACCAACCACGACTTCATTGTAATATTCTGAGGAAGGTTTTCCCATCCATATTTTCACATTCCGTGGTGAAAGATTCTGCTTTTCATTGTACAAATCAAAAACGGCAATACGTGATTTATTGGTAAGCTCGTGCATGTATGAATCAAACCCGACGCCGAATTTAGAATAAAAATAGTACGCTCCCCATTCCCCGTTTGAACGAGAATTGGGTTTCCCCAGCTTTTTTTGCGCATTTTGAAGCGTCATGCCAATCTTAACGTCCGTCCGGCCTGGCAACACACCCTTTAAAGCAGCTTCCTTTAGGCTTTTCAGGTAAGCGCGATCGCCAACACCCGAGTTCGGCCAAGCTTCTGAACGAAGGTTACGTGTATCTTCCAACCGCAATTCCAATTTGTTCACATTCAGCTTAAACGTATCAACCCCATAGACAAATTGAAGGTTGTTGTAATTTTTGAACTGCACTCGGGCACCTGAAAGAGTACGGATTCCATCATCTCTGCTTGCAGAGTAGGAATCGTCGATTTTTTTCCCCTTATTATCGACATATGTTACACGGCGCAATTCCCCGGAACGAACAATATACGTTTTCACCTCATTAAAATTAGAAGTTCCCCAATCGGTGATCATCAGCATGTCTGGTGTACTAGCCTCTTTGCTTTTCACAACAAAGTTCCAGGTTTGAGGCAAAATAATCGTATTCAGATCCAGTTTTGCTGCCTGAACAGTTCCGTATGCTGCACCTTTTTTCAGCAAGGCTGCACGATACGTGCCTGAATAACTCTTGTCGCCTTTTTTATTGTTGGTCCAACCATTTTCTTCGGTCAGCGTTCTCTTCTGTTCATCATAAGCGAAAATATAAACGGTGTAAGCCGTTTGTTTGGCATCACGAAGCGTAAATGAAAGCCGGCTCATACTTTCCAGCTGTTTGGCGGAGATTTGCTCTCCTTTGGCAGCAGCATTAGGTGGTAGCAGAAGCAATGCACTCAGAACATAGGCGATTAAGGTAAGTAAGGCCAGAGAAGCCCATTTTGCGTTGTGTTTAGGGTGTATCATTGATGACTCTCCTTTGAGTAAAAAATAAAATCTAACAGCTCTTTTCTAATTATGAATCGTTCACAATCTCAACATTCAAACAGGTACTTGCTAGAGTATAATCTTGATCAAACTATGTAATGAAATTAAGTTCATGTTCAATAAGCATATCCTCCTACTAGTACTATTTTCCTAAGAATGATAACATACCCTTTCTAATAAAGAAATAACAATCTAATTAATAGATTTCGACTCATATAACATAAAAAAGCCGCTATTTAGCGGCTCTTCAAGTAACTTCGAATACGATATGATTTATAGACAGGAGTAAACCACATTACGTAAGCGTCGTTGAACGTATGGTTCCTGACTGTTCAGCAAGTGCTGTGCATACATGACTGTAAGCTCTGAATCTGGATCAATAATAGCCATACAACCAGCAGCGCCGCTCCATCCAAATTCGCCAATTGGACTCAGTGAGCCGCTTGCTGCTTTGGAGATATGTGTGCGAACACCCAGTCCATAGCCGTATCCATACATATGATCCCAGGAATAATCAGCACGAGTCATCTCGTTCAGGTGGTCCGTTCGCATCAGTTCCACTGAAGCTTGTGACAGAATGCGCACGCCTTGGGGACTCGTACCATGCCCAGTAAGCGCGTTCAGAAAACGTGCATAATCGCTAACGGTTGATAGCAACCCTGCACCGCCGCTTTCCAGCTCCGTACCCACACGGAATCCATTGCCGTCCAAACGTACAGCCTTTTCAAGCTCATCATTATAAGCATACTGTGGAATCAGGCGTGTCTGCTGCTCATCGTTCAGATTAAACGCTGTATCGTTCATGCCAAGGGGGCCGGTGATTTCGTCCCGCAGATACGTACCAAAGCGTTTGCCACTTACCACTTCCACCAAGGCTCCTAACACATCATGGCACATGCTGTAATTCCAGTGTGTCCCTGGTTCAAACAGCAGTGGTTCCTTCGCAAGCGCTCTCGCGAAGTCACGTGTTGGCAATGTTCCGTCGGTGCTTTTTACAGCTTCTTGAATGCTTGGACTACCCACGTCATACGAGAACCCGGCGGTCATGGTGAACAAATCACGTACTGTAATGGCTTTTGTCGCCTTTTCCAGCCGGATCTCGCCGTTCGCCATCGTTTTCTTTACCGTCATCTCAGCATACTCTGGCAGATAATCAGACAGTGGGTCGCTTAGCAGCATTTCACCTCTCTCAACCAGTTGCAATCCTGCCACGCAGGTCATAATTTTGGTCATGGAGTATAGATTGAAGATCGCTCCATCACCGATAGGTGTTTTCTCTTCCAGATTGGCGTATCCATTACGATAATGGAAAACGGTATCATTTCGATGCATCACCAGCACCTCTGCCCACGGTATACGCCAGGATGTAATGCGGTCAATAAATGAAGCAAGCGGTTTAAAGTCCATTTTTTCCCGTCCTTCTATGTAAAATCGTTTATCATTTTGCGATGTGGTACATGTTCACTCCCACAATCGACATATTATTAATATACGACCTTTTACAACGATTGACTACCACCTATATGGCCTCAACCATCCATTTATTGACCGCCGAATTTGTATTACATTTCGTTCATGATTTGGCAGGCAGTGTGAGATAACGTTAATCAGAAACAGTTTGAACTCCTCAATGTCTGACATCCAATCAACATCGATATTCAATTATGCAAAAAAGCCGCTATGTTCGCGGCTTACAATGAGTTCGTTTCACAGCTCGGAACCGTATGAAGTATCGCTACTACTGTACTTCTGCTCTTGCCGTGGAGACAAAGGTCATCAATTCTTCTACGGGTGTGCGAGGACGAGGTTTGGGAACCTTGTTTGTATCAAAATACCCCAGATGAAGTGTGCCAACAATTCTCTCCCCTGGTCTCACACCGGTCTTGAAGTAGAAATCAGGATCGAAATTATATTCATTTGTCTTCCACACTACGCCGATATCCTGCTCCCATGCCAGGAGTTGAATATTTTGAATAAGGGCAGCACTAGCCCCCACAGCATCTTCCCATACCCGTTGTCTCGGATCAGCCTCAATCACAACTAGCAGATGGGCTTGGATAGATTCGCAATAGTCCTTTTGCAACTTCTCTGTCCAGCGCTCCCGCTCATCTTTGGAAAACGTATGTAGCACCGCATCAGCAAATTGCTTCCGACCTTCTTCTACAAATAATATGAAGCGCCATGGCTCTTTACGGGAATGAACAGGTGCCCACACGGCCGCTTCCAGCAAGTGCATGATCGTTTCTTTCGCCAGCGGTTTGCCATTGAACTGACGAATAGTTCTTCGTTCACGAATAATCTTTTCCATTACAGACGTTTCCATAAGGGGGGATCGTCCTCCTGTCTTGTTTTCTTATTGGGTAAGGAAATTTACCGCTTCGTCGATAATCTTGGTCTGTCCAATGGGTCCTCCCGGACCTTGGAACCACAAGCCGTAGTCAACGATGTAGACATTGTTGTTTTTAACAGCATTCAGGCTTTTCCACACTGCGGTTTTTTGCAATTCTGTCGTTTCATTTTCGTCTGATGACAACAGGAAAATATGATCCGGATTAATCGATGGTAACGACTCCATGGAGATTACTTTCATTGAATCTGTCGGGTCAGGTATGGATACAGGAGGTGTCAGGCCTAGATCGTCGTACAGAACCTCATAGTTTCTTTTACTGTAATAACGCACTTCTTTATCGGATAAACGCAGGAACATCACGGTCTCGCCTCCGATGGATTGCTTGATTTTCTCACGGGCTTCTGCAGCCTTCTTTTCGTATTCTTCAATGACCTGTTTGGCCTGATCCGTCTTCCCTAACATATCTCCCATATGTAACAGGCTTGTCTTCATACGAATAATACCTTGCTCGTCCTGCAGCTTCTCTGCCAGCAAGGTAGGCGCAATTTTGCTGAGGCTGTCATAGGCATCACTCATGAAATCCTGACCGATAATCAGGTCTGGCTCTGCCGCCAATATGCTTTCGTAGTTGGGATCAACCTGCCAGCCCAGATTTTCTTTTCCTTGTAGTTGATCGGACAGGTAGGTAGGAAACTGATCACTCCCCTCCTCATTACTGGATGCTGCCTGGGGTACAATACCGAGTGCTAACAAATAGTCAGTTGCAGCCGGGAACAACGAAATAATATGCTGAGGATCACCTTTGATGACAGTTTCTCCCCAAGGATGTTTAACAACACGCTCCTGTACTGCTGATTCGGTGGATTGCGCGACTTCGGTGATTGGAGCATTGTTACCGCTTGTTCCATTACTGCTTGTTGCTGAACTGCCCTGATAAGGGGAACAGGCTGATATTAATAATGTAAGGCTGAGCATCAAAAGCAATGCAACGGGTTTTCTCGATCTCATAGATGTAAGTGATTCTCCTTTTGTGTTGTATTGATAATAATTATCATCATCAATAGGATCATAACCGCGATGCATGGGACTGACAATGGACAATTCTGATTCTTGGATAGCATTATTCTGACCGGTTGGCAAGGCGATACATTTTTGTTTGAACCGACCTGGTGAAAGGCCAACATACTTTTTAAATACACGATTAAAATAGATCACATCCGGAATGCCGATTGCCTCGGCAATCTTCTGAAGAGATGCATCTGTGTGCAACAGCAGCTCCTTGGCTTTGTACATCCGTATCCGAGTTAAATAGGTAATCAGACTGTTGCCTGTCTCTTTCTTGAACGTTCTCGACAGATGCCCTGCACTGCAATCCAGAAGTTCTGCGAGCGGATCGACCATAACGGGCAACATGTAGTTCTCTTGAAGATAACGAACGGCTTGAGCTACCAGATCGGGCTTGGCAGTCTCAATCCCTTGTTCACTTAACTGCCTCATTAATTCATTAATAAATTGATAAAATAACGTCTTTACCTGAAATTTCGAGAACGCATCCGTCCGTTCCCAATGTTGCTCTATTCTTTGGACTTTATCATATAAGTCAATGGGATAGCTTGGGACGAAAGCATATTGCACATGAAACGGGACATGTTGCCTGAGCAGAGCTTGATTCTCACGAGTATTGGATAACGGGAAATTAGCCCGATAAAACATCAAATAAAATTCGAATGAATCCTCGCTCAGGGAGATATTCATCCATACCCCCTTGCCTCCATGTAAGACTTGCATCTGATCGATCGCGTACTTCGTGTCATCCAGCGTAATCGTTGCATTGCCGCGAACTGTATATATAAAACCGCTAATTGGAAATCGATAGGCATGGATGGGTTCGCCAGCGTGCACGACGACGTGACGCACATCCCATATTTTAATTGAGGCCAGATTCCATAACTTCACATGCTCTTCTACGTGCATCTCTTCCTTCACCTTCCACAACCCATTAAGTTAGCAAAACATCAGCAAAATCAGCGGAAATTTTCACTTTTCTCCATTCTATCGATAATCATTCTCAACTACAACATATATCTTCCTGTTCGATAAAATGCTACGCACGAATAAGCCGATCCTTGAAAGGATCGACTTATGTTGTAACGTTCTAGACTTCGCCGCGTCTGTTCTCAACCGATTTCATACGGTTTTGATCATCTGGTACCCGGTCAACACTGAACTCTTGACCAGCTTCAACCTCACCATGACCTGAAATATTCCGCGAAAAATTAGTAAACTGTCTTTTTTGCTCATCCAGCTCGTGTTTTTGCTTCAAAAGCTCTTGCGGGTCCTGCTTTGTCACTATGCTAACCTCCCATACATACTTGAAGTCATGCAATTTAATTCGTACTACAGAAGTTTTCCCATAAGAGAGCTGTACTTATGCATGAATATAGATGAGATGGATATCGTTCCGTTGTTAGTACAGCTAATTTATCCAGTTAAGAGACTAGTTTCAATCCCACAATACTGACGATAATCCCACTAACGATAGCTAATTTCTTTGCATTTTTGGGCTCTTTGAATACATACATCCCCAATAGTACACTGCCCGATGCCCCAATACCTGTCCAGATTCCATAACCAATGCTGATTGGGATCTCTCTCAAAGACAGGGAAAGAAAAATGAAACTTAATCCCATAAACATAGCGAACATCAATGTATGTTTCAATTTGGTGAATCCATCTGAAAGTTTCAGAAATATTACACCACCAACTTCAAATAAACCAGCTAAGATCAAGAAAAACCAACTCATATTCTATACACCCGCCTTTGGTTTAGGTTCATTGGATACAAATTTCAGACCGATGATGCAACTGATTAATATCATGACCAGCACGATTTTGATTGCACTTACGGAGTCCCCCAAAAAAATCATTCCCACAATTGCGGTTCCAAATGAACCAAGTCCGGTAAACACCGCATACGCCGTTGATACAGGAAGTACTTTAGTGGATTTTGCAAAGAAGTAGAAGCTGCCAATCATTAAAATAACCGTGGGGATTACGATCTCGATTTTGGAAAATCCATCGGAGAATGACAAACCTAATGCCCAACCTACCTCTAAAATCCCTCCAAGAATAAGGAATAACCACGCCATAAAACATTCTCCTCTTCTACATTCATGTTGTTGTTTTGTAATCACAACATTCACATTCAATAATGATAGTAATTTGTATCATTTGATATAATAATAAACCATCTTTATTTTATATGCAAATTTAAATATTCGTATCAAACTAACAAGAAAATCCGCCTGTTAAAACTCCAAGTTACGCTGTGAACATACAAAAAAAGCCAACCAGAAGTTCCTGGTTGACCAACTACGTATAAGTTAATTTTGTTTTTCGGAATCAGTGAATATCTTTCTTTTTGAAATTGCCGCCTCTCACTTCAGCTACATCGTATACGACTACAAAAGCAGTTGGGTCAATTTCGTGAATGATATCTTTAATTTTACTCTCTTCCATCCGGTTAATGACACAAGTAATTTCCTTGAATTGCTCATTAGAGTAACCACCGTAAGCCTCGGTATACGTTGCTCCACGGCCTAAACGGTCCCGAATGGTTTCAACCATAATCTCAGGTTGATTCGTAATAATTTTAAACGTTTTGGAGCCGCTCAAGCCCTCTTCAACAATATGTATTACTTTAGAAGCAATAAAATACGCAAGTCCTGACAAGATCGCGCCTTGCAGACCAAACACGGTAGAAACGACAATAAATACAAACATGTTGAGGAACAGGATGAGATCACTGGTTCCAAAAGGTACTTTTCGCGAAAGGAGTACAGCCAGCATATCTATGCCATCCAATGCCCCGCCATTACGTAATGCAAGTCCCATACCAAAACCGATGATAATCCCGCCGACAACCGTAACAAGCAAGGTATCACCTTCAATGATGGTTGGTATATGGTGCATCAGACTGGTGCTGATTGCGAGTGAAGCAATACCGATGATCGAATATAACGCAAAGCTTTTTCCGATTTGCTTGTACCCGAGCCACACAAATGGAATGTTAATAATCCCGATGAGCATCCCCAGTGGTAATCCGAACAGCTGTGATCCTACGATACTCAGACCTGTGACACCACCATCTGAGACATTATTCGGGATCAATATGGCTTCGAGGCCATATGCCGTTATAAATCCCCCAATGATAATCAATAATACTTTGGAGAGGATCTTTAACTTGTTTGACTTTTGTTTTCTGTTTTGATGCATTGCATTTCCCCCTTGATGAACAACCGATAAAAAACAGTCTATAATAAAAATCACTGTTTTGGCAATAGATCGTCATTTGTGTGTGTTAGTTCATTGTCCGATGAGCGTTCGATACGACGAAATTTTATGCTCAAGCATCTCATCTGCTGTGTGAAGTATGTGCATCTGTTTTTGAATCGACTCTTTATGCTCCTCCAGCAGCTTCAAACGATCCCCCGCCGTATGCTCCCCTTCCTGAAACAAGGACGCATATTTCTTAATAATAGCAATGGGCATTTGAGTCTCTTTTAATTTGATCACAAATTGCAGCCACTTCAGGTGTGACTCGTTGTATCGCCTGTCTCCACTGGCATCTCGGAGAGGAGTTACAATCTGTTCCTTCTCATAATAACGCAACGTATGTGCACTGATATGGAGTAATTCTGCCACTTCACCAATGGTATGCATGGTTAACCTCCCCTCCATTTTCCCGCTTGACTTAGAGTAAGCTCTAATCAGTATAATCAACTCGTGGTCACATCACAATAAAAAATGAAATCAGATCCAGGAGGAATTCCCATGAAATATACAGTGATTACCGGTGCCAGTTCAGGCATTGGATATGAAGCGGCTTTAGCTTTTGCAACTCGTGGCAAAAATATAATCCTGGCAGCACGCAGAACCGATGAATTGGACAAGTTAAAAGCAAAAGTAGCTGAAATCAATCCTGATCTGGATGTTGTCATTCGTACAGTGGATCTGTCGATTGCCGCTAATGTGCATGAATTCTATGAGAGTCTTCAGGCTTACTCCATTGAGACGTGGATTAACAACGCCGGATTCGGAAATTTTGCTTCCGTGGGCGAACAACATCTGCCCAAGATTGAACAGATGCTTCATCTAAATATAGAAGCTCTTACGATTCTTTCTTCCCTGTATGTACGTGATTATGCAGATGTTGATGGCACACAGATCATTAATATCTCCTCTGGTGGTGGATATACGATTGTAGCCGATGCAGTAACCTACTGCGCAACCAAGTTCTATGTAAGTGCCTTTACGGAAGGACTTGCGCAAGAGTTAAAAGGTAAGAACGTAGCGATGCAAGCCAAGGTTCTCGCACCGGCTGCAACCGAGACAGAATTTGCGAAACATTCTTTTAATGTAGATGAGTTTGAATATGAAGGCAGAGTTCCCAAGTTCCATACGGCGGAACAAATGGCTGGATTTTTGCTAGAGTTGTATGACAGTGAAAGTGTAGTCGGCATTGTGGATGGGTTGACGTATGATTTTGAACTAAGAGAACCGATTTTTCCCTACGCTGCACGAGCAGCCTCTAAACCGAAAAATTAACCCGAAAACTGAAGTCGAAGCTAAGTCGGCTCAATACCGGTAAACATTCACCTAACCTCACTGATAAACATCATTAAATCTAATCGTTAAACTTCATTGGACGTTAAAAAGGGAACCTGTCTCCAGGTTCCCTTCTTTGTATTTATTTTCAATTCTATATTAATACTTACTATATAATGAAGTAATTATGCCAGCCTCATTTTGAAATCCTGATATCCGAATTCGCGAACAACTTCGCAATCGCCGTCTTTTCTTTTGATTGCAATCGCTGGAAGCGGCATGCCATTAAACGTATTGGTTTTCACCATGGAGTAAATCGCCATGTCCTCGAATACCAGACGGTCGCCTTCTTGCAAAGGCTGATCGAATGAATAGTCCCCAATTACGTCACCAGACAGACAGGTTTGTCCACCAAGACGATACAGATGGGCTTTCTCGCCTACTTCTCCCGAACCGATCAGCGGCGGACGATATGGCATTTCCAGCACATCCGGCATATGACACGTAGCTGAAGTATCCAGAATAGCGATGTCCATACCGTTTTTATGGAAGTCCAGCACAGAGGTCACCAGATAACCCGCGTTCAGCGCAACAGCTTCTCCCGGCTCCAGATATACTTCCAGGCCATAATCGTTCTGCATACGCTTGATGCATGCTTCCAGTCTTGGAATATCATAATCTTCACGTGTGATATGGTGCCCACCACCGAAGTTGATCCATTCCATCTGCGGCAACCATTGTCCGAACTTCTCGACCACTGCATTCAGCGTAGTCTCCAGATCGTCGGAGTTTTGCTGACACAGTGTGTGGAAGTGCAGTCCGGAAACGCCTTCCAACAGGTCTGCATCGAAATCCTCCAGTTTCGCGCCAAAACGCGAACCCGGAGAACACGGATCGTAGATCTCATGTCCTTCTTGGGTAGAGCATTCAGGGTTGACGCGCAAGCCGACCTTACGGCCAGCTTGAAGCGCCTTATCCTTGAATTTTGCAAGCTGTGAAAATGAGTTGAAAATAATGTGGTCGCAGATGGAGATAATCTCGTCGATCTCTTCTGCGCGGTATGCTGGAGCAAAGACATGATTCTCTTTGCCCATTTCCTCATGGCCCAGACGCGCTTCATACAAACCGCTTGCCGTTGCACCGCTCAGGTATTCTCCAATCAGCGGATACATCGCAGTCATAGAGAATGCTTTTTGAGCCAGCACGATTTTGGCACCTGTACGCTGCATAACACCGTTTAGGATTTTCAGGTTTTTCTCAATAAGCGCCTCGTCAACAACAAAACATGGTGTCGGTAATTGCTCGAACCGCATTTTAGCGAACAAGCTCCGATTCTTTAACTTCTTCTGGCAGCTCATCAACGAGTACCGGGTTGAAGTCTTCTACCCATGGGAGACCCCATTTGTTCAACTCTTCCATGAATGGATCTGGGTTGAACTCTTCTACATTATATACGCCTGGTTTGTTCCATTTGCCTGTCATGACCATTGCTGCACCGATCATTGCTGGAACGCCTGTTGTGTAAGAGATCGCTTGGGAACCCACTTCTTTATAACACTCTTGGTGATCACAGATATTGTAAACATAATATGTTTTGTCTTTGCCGTCTTTTTTACCTTTGAAAATACAACCGATGTTTGTTTTACCTACAGTACGTGGTCCAAGGGATGCTGGATCAGGCAGTACTGCTTTCAGGAATTGCAGTGGAATAATTTGTTTACCTTCATATTCAATAGGCTCGATTGAAGTCATGCCTACATTTTCAAGAGCTTTCAAGTGAGTCAGGTAGCTTTGACCAAATGTCATGAAGAAACGGATACGTTTCAGACCTGGCATGTTTTTTGCCAAAGATTCCAGTTCCTCATGATACAACAGGTACATGTCTTTCTCGCCAACTTCTTTGAAGTCGTAGACACGTTTGATTTCCATCGGCTTCGTTTCGATCCATTCACCATTTTCCCAATATTTTCCGTTCGCAGATACTTCGCGAATGTTGATCTCAGGGTTGAAGTTGGTTGCGAACGGATAGCCATGGTCGCCGCCATTGCAGTCCAGAATGTCGATATACTCAATTTCGTCAAAGTAGTGCTTCAGGGCATAAGCGGAGAATACGCCAGTCACACCTGGGTCAAATCCACTACCGAGCAATGCAGTGATGCCTGCTTGTTCAAAACGCTCTTTGTAATCCCATTGCCAGCTGTATTCAAACTTCGCTGTATCATGTGGCTCATAGTTAGCTGTGTCCATGTAATTTGTTTTAGTTGCAAGACAAGCATCCATGATTGTCAGATCTTGATACGGCAAAGCAAGGTTCATAACGATATCCGGTTTAACTTCGTTGATCAGAGCGATCAGTTCGTCAACATTGTCAGCATCAACTTGTGCTGTTGTAATTTTTGTTTTTCCGCCGTCCAGCTTGGCTTTGAGTTCATCACATTTTGATTTTGTACGACTCGCGATGCAGATTTCCTCAAAAACTTCGCTGTTTTGAACGCATTTGTGTACTGCCACGGAAGCAACGCCGCCGGCGCCGATGATTAGTGCTTTTCCCATTTTACATTCTCCTATCCCAATATGTATTTTTTTAAAATTGGTTTAATACGGTGACAACAAGACAACAAAAAAAGCAAGGTGAAAAATGCTCGCAATCGCGCATCATCACACTTGCTTATCGATATACATCATAAAAAAGACGTGAAGTCTCCATGACCAAAAAAGTTCACAAGAACTCCTTTGGCGGAAAGCTTCTTCATGTATATCAATATTGGATCAGAGTCTATATAGCAAATAATTCGCCTTTACCACTCTTATTGACCGTTTCACAAGTTGATGTGCAATTGCACTGGTTGTAAAGTAACCAACTTATAAAATTTGAGCTTTGAACTCAATCAATAAAGCAACGTAAGTTGCCAATCGGCGTTTGACCCGGCTGTCCGTATGGCCTTAACTTCCTGGTGAAGTGGTCAAAATTATCTGCTGGAAAGCTCTAATTCATATTGATAAATTAACTTCCCAAAATCACAGGTCTTACACTATCAGACGTTGAAAAAAAAATCAAGCAATAATTAAAAATTAATTTTTTTCCGAACGAGGACTAAGAAAGAAATTGATATCCTTCGAATACTTTCAAGCCTTCTGCGCTTAGTAATTCCCCCACTACTTCAGGCTTTTGAGGACTTTTCTCAAATACTTCTTCACACGTGATCATAATGTTTCTTCCAGCAATTTCCGCTAATAGATCATGGGCCAAATGGTTCGTTTCCTTCTTTGCGAGCTTGCAGAGCAATCTCAATGGCTTTATGCATGAATTGTTCATCTTTATTCATAAGGTTTACCTCCACCACAAAAATTATGTATCCCACTTTATCTTTTACATTAAGCAGTGTTCAATCCATTAATATGTTTATTGTTCATTCCATTCTATCATCTATACAAATAAAGAGTATGACGAAAATTCGTCATACTCCAATGGGTTACACTAAGTTTATCTATTAAAATTTTACGGGCAATGCTGCCAATCCCTGTGATGACAAAGCAGAGTGCCAATGAATCTCTCCCTGAGGAATACTGAGCTGAACATCCGGTAGCCGACGTAAAAGCGTAGTAAACGCCACGTCCCCTTCTACACGAGCAAGCGGAGCGCCAAGACACATATGAATGCCGTGTCCAAAGGCCAAATGCCGTTTTATTTTGCGTTCGATATCCAACTCTTCAGGGTCAGTGAACTGCTGCTCGTCCCGATTCGCTGATTTCAGAAGGGGAATCACAACATCTCCCTTTTGAATCAATTGTCCATCCAGCTCCGTGTCCTGTGTTGCATAACGAGGACCTGAGGAAGTCGCGGGTCCGTTAAATCGCAGCAACTCCTCCACCGCAGAAGGAACCAGGTTCAGATCTTGTTTCAGTTGTTCCAGTTGTTCGGGATGGGTCAGAAGAAGATAAGAACCAGTTGCAATCAGATTGGAAGTTGTCTCATGTCCGGCAAATATCAATAACGTGATCATGGATATTAATTCATCTTCATTCAGTCGATCCCCCTCTTCCTCAATCGCAATCAATTGACTGATGAGGTCATCTGAAGGTTCTACTCGTTTGTTCGCCACAAGTTGTGAGGTGTACTCTGCGAATGATCGCAAGTGCTGCGCTACGGCAGGGTCCTGTTTACCAAAACCAAGACCTTTGGCAATGGCTTCAGACCATACATGGATCTGAGGTCGGTCTTCCTGAGGTATACCCAACATCTCGGAAATAACGTTGATTGGGAAAGGATAGGCATAGTCTTTTACAAGATCCATCTCTCCTTTTCCTTCGAATTGGTCAATCAACTCATCGGCAATTTCCTGGACGCGTGGACGCAGGCTTTCCATATATCTTGGCGTGAACGCTTTGGAAACCAGGCTACGCAGTCTTCGGTGATCCGGTTCATCAACAAAGAGCATCGACTTTCCGGTAAAAAAGGTCTGGGGTTCCGATGAACCAAGCTCACCTGAGAGATTCTTTCGAATATCATTGCCACTATCAATAGAGTTCATATCTACCGTAAATCGAGAGTGATCTTTCAGCACTTCCATGGCGACGTCCATCCGAGTTACAATCCAGGTTTGCCCTGCTCCACCCATTGGATTAGGAATAGGGACAACGGAACCTTTGGCACGCATCTGTGCAAACATGGCAAATGGATCTTTACTATTTTCTTCGCTAAACAAATTAAATTCTACTTTTTCTGATGTCTGGTTATTCGAGTTATTCATATAAATCTTCCTTTCGAAGTGAAGTTATTCAAATCTATGGAAATATATGTTCATTCCGATTATATACTACTCGTATATTTAATTTCAAATCTCATAGTTTGAATCCACCGTGCGGCCTTGGCTAGGACCATCCGGGATGACAATACAGTTTACGGTTTTTTTCTTCACGATGTCCTCGCG
>OOCB01000063.1_pt1 | contig 157219 bp, 130 predicted proteins | sample 1671351 | NCBI WGS metagenome assembly OOCB01 (sample SAMN06348148, study PRJEB24527) | human gut metagenome | biome: human gut; feature: ankylosing spondylitis patient; material: feces | host: Homo sapiens | place: China | collected 2015-10 | reverse complement strand
AGCGTCTTTAGGCGCAGTTTGGCAACAGGGGGTTATACCCCAAGAGCAAACCACCCGTTGGACGGGTGGTCCTGATTGGTTTTAAGAGTTCGGAGTTAAATCTCGTACGGATAAATCCGACCGGCCTCTCCTCTCATTAGCCCTCACGAAATTCATTCAAATCAATGCTAAGGCTTTTAAGGTTTTTTAATCATCTCTACGCCGTCAAAGGTAAGGCTCTCCATTTCCGTTTCCAATACACCAGCTACATGCTTTGTTTCTTTATATTTAAAGTAATCAAAATCGGCATGTTTTCGGGTTCCACCAAGATCCTGTACACAAAGACCGATATAAGTTCCCGTAAACCGGATATACTCCGGAGATTCATCGGACAGATGTGTGATATCAACCCACCCGCCTGCAGTATTCCAGGATGAATCACTATTTATTGCATAATAAAAGCGGGCGCGATCTTGATCCACCACAGCCTTTAAACGGAGCGTGCTCACCGAATCTAGCGGAATATCCTCCAGCAGTTCGTCGTATACCCCGTATTTGGACTGAATAATTCCCAAGCAGTGCCCTTTCTCTTCATGATAAGTTACACGTAAGTAGAGATAGTCCTGGGTATCGTAGTACAAAATCAATCCTGCCATTTGCTGTGGATGGTCCGGCGCAAATTCCAGACACGTCTCGGCTTCACACTCCAAGGCCTGAAGTCTCCGAGCGATCATGCTTTGCCTGTGCGTTGAACTCATCGACTCCATGCCGTGCAAGCGTAAGTAACCGGGACGTTCCGTCAAGCTGAGCCAAGTCGAATCGGGTGGAATGCGAAGTGTATTCCAATCCTGCCGAAGCTCATAGTGATCAAAGTCATCCATTTCAGCAATCGGCTCAAACGGATGGGACGGGATCATCGGTGCAGGCACCTGAACCTCCGGATATCGGTCACCGCTCGCAAGTCTCAGCCAGCCGTCCTCACTCCACGTACAGGGCTGAAGTGCGGTCTCACGTCCAAGAATGCAATATTTGTGATGAACGGGTCGTCCGACCAGATGAGCCATGTACCATTCGCCGGTATGCGTTTCGACTAGACTACCGTGGCCTGCCTTTTGCAGAGCTAAATCCGGTCTGCCGTATGAAGTGAGGATCGGATTGGCAGGATCGACCTCATAAGGACCTTGTAACGTACGGGAACGTGCTGCGGTAACCGCATGCTCATAACCGGTTCCACCTTCAGCCGTAATGAGATAATAATAGTCCTTGTGTTTATACAGGTGGGGTGCTTCGGTCAGGGCTAATTCTGTTCCCTTAAATATGTTCATGGCCTGTCCGATTAGTTTATGTTCCTGGACGGAATATTCCTGAAGAACGATGCCTGCAAACCGGTTTTTGCCCTTACGATGATCCCATATCATATTGACCAGCCACTTACGCCCGTCTTCATCATGAAACAGGGAAGGATCAAAACCGCTGCTGTTCAGATACACCGGCTCGGACCAAGGTCCCTCGATATCCGTTGCTGTCACAAGGTAATTGTGGGTATCTTTAAAAGCGCCTACCCGGCTTTTGACATCGGTGTATATCAGGTAAAACACACCGTTGTTGTAACTAAGACAGGGTGCCCATACGCCTCCGGAATTAATGTTGCCCTCCATGTTCAACTGCGTTACACGAGTCAGCGGAGAAGCGATGGGCCGCCAATGAACCAGATCCCGGGAATGGTGAATCCGTACACCAGGGAACCATTCAAAGGTGGAAGTGGCGATATAATAATCCTCCCCTGCTCGGCAGATGGACGGATCGGGATGGAAACCGGGAAGGATGGGATTGGTGATCATTTTCTGGATCTTATTCATGGAAGAAACCTCCGGTATGAAAGTAATGATCTGTACAACAACAGATACACAAAAGGTGGATATCAGTACCAGCCCAGCGCTTTTTTGCCGGCTTCCAGGGCGGTTACGATCCGTTCGACATCATATATATTCCCTCTCCAAGTCCCACCGCTGACCGATTGCAATGCAGCCCAGAGCTTTGTATCATCCGGCAAAGCTTCATCAGGCCTCATATCTGGATGAAAGGGCCTTTGTGCCAGGATGAGAGCGCCTTCTTCCGGTGAAAACTCCAGATCGCCTTCTCCGACAAAGTTAACGCTGCCCTCCAGCGTGTTACGATCAACCGCGATGTCAATCAGGTCTCCGTTCCGCAGCTTGCCAATCGGTCCGCCTGCCAGCGCTTCGGGGCCAACATGACCAATACATGCTCCGGTGGAAACACCGGAGAACCGGGCATCCGTAATCAGTGACACGTATTTGCCAAAAGGCAAATGTTTAAGCGCAGATGTAAGCTGGTACGTCTCCTCCATTCCAGTTCCCGATGGACCTCGCCCGAGAAGCACAACAACGTCGCCAGCCAGAATACCTCCGGTCTTAATCGCATGGATCGCCTCACGTTCAGTGGTAAAAACCTTTGCTCTGCCACGATGACGATATACGCCATGTTCATCCAATACTGCAGGATCAATAGAGGTGGATTTGATGACAGAACCTTCTGGAGCGATATTCCCGGTTGGAAATGTTACAGTCGATGAGATTCCAAGCCGCTGAGCGTGCTCTACACTCATGATGACACTGTCTGGATCGATGCCGTCCTGCTCTTTTAACTGCTTCCGCATGAGATGACGGCGTTCCGACGATTCCCACCAGTCCAGTACCTGACCCAATGAAGTACCTGTAACCGTTGGTACAGACTCATCCAACAGACCAAGCTGTCTGAGGTGTAGCATGACCTCAGGTACACCTCCTGCCTGAAAGACACGTATGGTCGGATAAAAGATCGGTCCATTTGGCAGGGCGCTAACCAGCCTTGGAACATTTTTGTTGACCTGTATCCAGTCCTGTACCGTGGGTACGGTTAAACCGGCGGCATGGGCAATCGCCGGTATGTGAAGAAGCAGATTGGTCGATCCGCCAAACGCAGCATGAACGGTCATCGCATTGCGAATGGATGCATCAGTGACAATGTTTTCCATCCTCATCCCCTGTGACTCCATATGGATGAGTGCACGTGACGATTGGCGCGCCATTTCAAACCAGATGGGTTGCCCGGAAGGTGCAAGCGCGGCATGTGGCACTGTCATACCCAGTGCCTCTGCTACAACCTGGGCCGTAGCCGCGGTACCTAGAAACTGACAGCCTCCTCCCGGTGTAGCACAAGCTCGACATCCTAAATCCGAAGCCATTTCCAAAGAAAGTTCCCCGTTGACGTACCGTGCACCGATGGTCTGAATTTTACCGGCATCCTCTCCATCGGTAGGCGGAAGTGTGACGCCACCGGGAACGATTACACCAGGCAATTGCGGCATGCCGGCAAGTGCGAGCATCATCGCTGGAAGACCTTTGTCACAAGTGGCGACACCAAGCACGCCTTTACGAGTTGGCAGCGAGCGAATCAGTCTGCGAAATACCATAGCGGCATCGTTCCGGTACGGAAGCGAGTCAAACATGCCGGTCGTCCCCTGTGATCTGCCGTCACACGGATCGCTGACATATCCAGCAAACGGGATTCCTCCCCGGCTTGACAGTTCTTCTGCGGCAGCCTTCATCAGCAGGCCGACCTCCCAGTGGCCGGTATGGTAACCGAGTGCTGCCGGGCTGCCGTCTTCGTTGCGTATGCCACCTTGTGTACTCAAGATCAGAAATTGTTTTCCGTTCAATTCCCCGGGCTTCCAGCCCATTCCAACATTCTGGGACATGCCGAACAAGTCGCCGCTTGGAGCATTCCGCAGCAAATCATCCGTTAAAGGCAGACGTCCGGCAGCCCCTGGAGCATGTGCTATGATATCGAAGCAGTTGGACGCGGTCTCTCCCATAATCGACGTAATCTGTTCGTACATGATAGCCTCCCACAGTTTATGACTTCACAAAGACCGTTTTGATGGCCGTGAAAAACTCGATAGCCGCTTGCCCCTGTTCTCTGGAGTGTGAACTTGACATCTTCATTCCGCCAAACGGAGCCTGCAGCTCTACGCCGGCTGTTTCTGCATTAATTCTGACCAGTCCTGCATCCATGTCCCGGATGAAAGACAACATGGCTCCGACGTTCTGTGTATAGATGGAAGCACTCAAGCCATACTCGCTATCATTAGCCGCTTCGATCGCTTCCTCCAGGGAATCTACCGCAATCAAGGCCAGAACCGGGCCAAAGATTTCTTTCCGGGCGATGGACATATGGGATTCGACCCCTTCAAATACGGTCGGCTGCACATAGAATCCCTCTTCCAGTCCCGGACCGTCCCCTCTTTTTCCGCCAGTGAGCAGAACGGCACCTTCATCTTGGCCTTTTTGAATATAACTCAGCACGGTATTGAGCTGTCCTTCGCTTGCACATGGACCCATCCAGCTTCCAGAAGACATGCCGTCACCCAGCCGAATTTCCTGGATTTGCGAGAGTAGCTTTTCTTTGAAGGCATCGTATACTTTTCGTTCAATAATGACCTTGCTGGTGGCCGTACATTTTTGCCCGGTCGATTTCAACCCACCGCTGATCGTGGCTTCCACAGCCAAATCCAGGTCAGCGTCAGCAGCGATAATAATCGGGTTTTTCCCACCCATTTCAAGTTGATACTTGGCCCCACGTGCCAGTGCTGCGCCGCCGACCCGTTTGCCCACTTCATTGGAACCTGTGAACGTTATTCCGCCCACATCCGGATGCTCAGCAAGTGCAGATCCGATCACTGAGCCTCTGCCGCATACCAGATTAAGAACGCCTGCCGGAATGCCCGCCTCTTCAAAACACTCCATTACTTTAGCCGCAGTGACCGCAGTTTCCTGAGCAGGCTTCAACACAACCGTATTGCCGTAAATCAAGGCCGGAGCCGTTTTCCAAATCGGAATGGCTACCGGGAAATTCCAAGGAGCAATAACCCCAACAACGCCAAGGGGTACGCGAGTCGTAAACATCAGTGCTTCGCTGTCCGTTGATGGAATGACATCCCCAGTTTTTCGCATGCCTTCTCCGGCGTAATACCTTAAGATTGCTACACCGCGCAGTGTCTCTCCTTTGGCTTCTGGGAGTGTTTTGCCCATTTCCCTGGTCATCGCCTCTGCAACTTCATCGGCCCGGCGTTCCAGCACATTGGCTGCTTGAAATAGATAGTTTCCGCGTTCCGCACCCGATAACCTCCGCCAATCTTTTGCTGCTTCCTTCGCGGCTGCAACAGCCCGGTTCAGATCCTCTACGCCTGAGGTGGGTACGTAGCCAACTACCTCCTTCCGATTCGCCGGGTTGATGCTCGGTTCGGTTTCACCGGATGTCGCCTTCACCCATTCTCCGTTAATGTAATTGCTGTATGTCTGCTCTACCTGAAATGTGGTCATTGCATTCATCCTCCTTGTACATTAGTTTGAAATGACTGGATTAATAAGTGTCCCGATATCGCTAATGGATATTTCAATGCGGTCCCCTGGTGCAAGTGTAAAATCATTAGGGGGCACAATGCTTGTGCCTGTTAATAACACCGTACCGTCAAAGAGATCGTTATCTCTGGCCAGAAAAGAGACCAGCTCATCGAGTTTTCGGTTTAACTCACTTGTGCTTGCCTCGCTTTTGACAACTATTTCACCTTCGCGATATATTTCGCAGACGATGCTGAACGCATATGGATTCTGCACCGTTTCCGCTAGACGAATGGCTGGCCCTATCGAGCAGGAATTGCGCCACATTTTTGCTTGCGGTAGATACAGCGGATTCTCCCCTTCAATATCGCGGCAGCTCATGTCATTGCCAACGATGTATCCCACAATGCTGCCATCCGTGGCAAGCACCAACCCCAGTTCAGGCTCCGGGATCTGCCAATTGGAATCGCTGCGAAGTGTGACAGGCTCATTGGGCCCGATGGTGCGGGCTGCAGTAGATTTAAAAAAGATCTCCGGTCTTTCGGCATCGTAAACTTTATCGTAAAAGGTCTTTGCATCCAGCTTTCCTTCCGTTGCTTCATAATTTCGCGCTTCCCGGCTGCGCTGATAAGTTACACCTGCCGCCCATACTTCCGGAGCTTCCAATGGAGTGATTAGATGTAAGGAAGTCCAATCGTCAGTTAACTTGTTTAATGGTTTAAAAGCGCTTTCAACAAGTTGAACTGGAGAAATCCCCTGCTTTCTTGCTTGATGGATCAAAGTCATAAAATCTGCTTGTGGCAAACGATACGCTTGTTCATCATCCGTAACGGCTGCCAGCCACTTCTGTTGTCCGTCCAGAAATCGAATAATTCTCATTCAAGCTTGCCTCCATTTTTCCCCATCGGGTTGATAATACTACCATAGCACCCGCTATGGTTCATGACGATGTTCTAATCACTCCGACGATTTACCCTTTTCACGCATTTTTTTCTGTTAAGATGAGGTTAGATCCATTAAACTAAAGATAATTTACGAGGACAATCCGATGACAGGATGTTGGTATATAGAATAGTACAAGGGGGTTGGTTTGCTGTGACCAAGCTTTCGGATGCTGTGTATTTAGGTCGTCTACCCGATGTTCGCATGTCTTTTCAATTATTGGGGCTGCATGCAAGAAAAGTAGATTCAAGCTGGACTTATCCGTCTCATGAACATTCAATGTATGAAGTGCACTGGATGATGGACGGGCAGATGAACATGGTTGTCAACGGGCAGTCTTATCGTCAGTCGGTTGGTGACCTTCTGTTCATCCGGCCTGGTATGACCCACTCTTGCACCGGAGCCGGACCGGAGGGGTTCACTTATTTTTCCGTGCATTTCAGCATACACGATACATCCTTTTGCAGAGAACTTAACCGTTGCAAAGACATCTATTATCCGGCAAATTCGAATTTGGCTCTGGGGCTCTCCCCTTCCCTGTCTACCTTGTATAGTTTGGCTACAGAGCATTTGTCTAGCTCGCTATCTTCCTCCAAACAAATGAAGGTACACGCCGCCGTGTTTGAACTGCTCGGTTCCCTGGTCGGTCAGTTATCTCAGCAAGCATCCGTTACGTTGTCGAGAAAAGAAACCATTGCCCATCAGATTGCTGAGCACATTGAGGATTCGGTAAGATATATCCATCTTCACGGGGAAATTCAGGAGAGCGATCGAACCTGGATTCAGGACATTGCCAAGTCGCTGAGCATTAGCCCGTCACAGGTTAATCGTATTTTTCGGCAGGTATACGGCATTGCTCCACGCAAGTTTCTATCCGAAACCCTTCTGAACGAAGCGCAGCGGCTGTTAAAGCAAACCGACCTGAACATAGATCATATTGCGATGATGCTGGGGTATAAGACCAATGCGCATTTTAGCCGCCAATTCAAGCGGTGGACAGGCATCGCGCCAAGCGAATATCGTAGCCATTCGCAGCAGGCAGGAGAAGCCAACGTTGTGGATGACTAAAAGTTTAATCATAAAAACCCCAATTGTCTGAGCCGCATAGGCTGATCGGTCAACAAAACAGCTACTGGATGACCAGCAGCTACTTTGTTTTGTCTGGATTGCTCAGATCATGTGTTTGAGGATTACGCTAAAATAAATGATGCAAGGCTTGCACTTCCAGAACCTCTGTACGTAAAATACAAAGCCTGTATACCATCCGGAATGGTCATCTCGACTGAATAGGGTTTCCAATGATTGGTGAAATGTACCGTGATTGTACCCAGGACAGGACCGTTCCATGCGGTTTTGACCTCAAATACCCCGTGACAATATCCCCGTACCTTGATCGAGACCTGGCGAATTCCTCGGCAATCAAAGTATTTAAAACCTGCCGTTGCGGATTCAACCATATTGGCGATATATCCGACTTCTTCATCACCGTCTCTACCATCCTGAGTGATCTTTGGAAAGCGGCTGTCCAGCCAGGCTCCTGCCCCGAAACCTCCAGTGTACTTCTGATCATCTTTGGTCAAAAGATTACATGCAATATATGCGGGGTACTCGCCTTTTCCTACAAGCGGTCTCCCACTTGGACCAGAGGAGGTCATTTCCACCTGAGGAATGCTGCCGTCCTCTTCAAAAGATATCTTCTCAATACAGCCCTGCCGGTTAAATGCGTCCCCATTGGTATGACGGTGATAGAAGACATACCAGTCTCCGTTGATCTCCACAATGCTGCCATGGTTATTGCCTCCATAATACATGGGTTTGTCAGCAGGTTTGTAGGAGTCGATATGGAGATCACAGTTGCTTACGATGACGCCCTGATATGTAAATCCTTTATTTGGAAATCGACTGGTGGCATAACATAATTCATGCATAACGATGGAGGAATACACCAGATAGTAGGTATCACCTCTCTTCCGGATGGAAGGAGCCTCAAAAAATTCATGGCCCTCATAACCGCTGCCCTCACTGTAAGGCTCGCTCGGTGCTACGAATATGGGTTCTTCCACAATCGTCAGCATATCCGGACCTAGCATCGTGGCCATCGCGCCATGTCTTGATTGGTCTCCGGCCGCACAGAAGCCGGTATACAGATAAGTGTGCTGTCCTTCAGTCATCACGCCGGGATCGAACTGGGGCTCGTCCCCTTCTCTTTCGCCCAGACGAGTGCCGTCGTCATATTGTACATAACCATAGAATTCATATTTACCGGCAGGTGCATCACATACAGCCACCGAAACAACGGGTACCTTATCCAGCACATAATACAGATAATACCGCCCATCGGGACCCAGCGTAACATCTGGCGCATACAAACACATATGGCCATTCGGATTCAGCGGGTCATCTGTTTTTCGGTAGATCACCCCTTCATTTCTCCAATTCCCAAGGTCATTCACGGGTGCAGACCAGCATACATAATCGTTCAGACAGAAGGCATGTCCGTTAAAACGGTCATGTGAACCATACACATACACTCTTTCATTGAATACATAAGGCTCACTATCAGGTACGTACTCCCAGGATGGAAGATATGGGTTGAACCCCTGCTTGTTCATTCCAGCTACACTCCTCATATAATTGTAATAGTACATTCGTTCTATGAAATAAAGATAACTCTCGTATAATAGAAAATAGCTTAAGTAGAGTATGGGTTATTCTTTTTTACAACCTAAAGATAAAGGGGAAGAACCATGACATCTATTTTTTACGTTGAATGTGACGCGGTACATCAGAATCATTTTGTTTTTGATATCCCTGAAGGACATGATGCCTGGTTATTAGTCATTACACAGACCCCTGCCCAGTTTTGGGTTGATGGACAACTTAAGGAATACCCGGCTCATTGTGCTGTACTTTTCAAACCGTATCAAAAAATATATTATCGGGCTTGTTCAGAGCGCTATATAAATGATTGGATTCGTTTTGAAAGTGATGAACCGTTTGTAACCGATACCTCCCTTCCGCCAGGCACACCTTTCCCACTGGATGATCCGGAATACTGTCATAAGTTGTTCCAATTGCTTGTTGCAGAGCATTCTTTTCAGAACGATTACCGGGAATCATCCATCAATTGCCTGCTGCGAACCTTGTTCAATAAATTGCTTGAGTCTTGTGTCCAAGAGGATATTAGTCCTCAGCACTATCCTCTGTTGAAGCTTCGAACGGCAATTCATAACGATCCCAGCCATCCTTGGACCATATCGGAAATGGCGAAGATCATAAACGTCAGCCCGGGGTACCTGCAGTTGATGTACAAGAAATCGTTTGGCCTCTCGTGTATGGAGGATGTTATTCATAGCAGAATACGTTTGGCCAAAGAATATCTCAGACATCATTTGTATACGGTTGCAGAGATTGCCGATCGATGCGGTTACCGTAATGTCGAGCATTTTTGCAGGCAGTTCAAACAAATGACCGGTTCCTCGCCTAAACAGTTTCATAAACGACGTGAAGGTGTCCCGGCTGACTTAACAGAGTTGGGATATAAATCTCACTTTTAAGGGGGATGTACTTAGATCAATGGAAAAATTCCCACTCTGTCCAATGGGCGTTTACACATACTTTAGCCATTTAATCGGTATAAACGTCATCGAGGTTGTTAGCGTTCTCTGCTGTCATTTTAAGTTAAGGTTTTAGACTGTATGATGCAATGACATATTCTCAAGCATGATTGATCAATTATCATATTGTGATACCTTATAATGACATACATTGGAAAGACCAAATCCAAGAGTCTTCCTGATTGGAATCCTGGAGCTTAACCCCATTTCGAACTTTTTGGATTATTTATCTATACTTATATCTCCAAACAAAAGAAGTCACTAATTTAGTGACTTCTTCTGACATAAAGTTTCCTATTATAAATTTTCTTTAACTTAAAAGGTTCTGATTCATCAATCCTTAATTAAGGGTTCTATTGGGATGAAGAGCACGAGCCATTGCATCCATATAACCCTTAACAGTACTTTGACTCACTTCTGTTTCTGGAGCAAGAATTTCGAAAAGGTGGAAGCAACCTGGATAGAGGTGAAATTCTACATCCACACCTGCTTGTGCTAATCGTGCCACATACTCCATCGTCTCGTCTCGGAATAGATCGAGCTGACCTACACAAGTATAGGCTGGTGGCAATCCGGCCAAGCTCTCTGCTCTCGAAGGTATTGCATAAGAAGAACTTCCACTGATATCGTTCTCCTCACCAAGGTACATATTCCAAGCAGCCACGTTGTCCGTTCGGTTCCAGATTGAACCCTCTTCTGTAATCTCATGACTAGATGGCGTGATGTTACGATTATCTAACATCGGATACAATGGCATTTGGAAGATAATAGACGGACCTCCTTTATCACGTGCCATCAGCGCGAGTGCTACTGTCAGTCCTCCGCCACCGCTAGCACCGGCAATCGCAACCCGATTCACATCAATGCCAAGCATTGCTGCTTCCTCCGTCATCCATACCAATCCAGCATAACAATCTTCAATCCCCGCAGGATAAGGGTGCTCAGGAGCGAGCCTATAATCGACTGATACGACAATACATTCTGCTGTCTGAACAAAACGTTCGCACAATTTGTCGTCCATATCTGGATGTCCTAACACGTACCCACCCCCATGAATCCATAACATGGCTGGTAGTAAATCATTCGTTCGTTCGGCTGGCTCATAAATTTTGACCAGCATCTCACCTCCATCCCTCGGAATTTTCCGGCTAGTTGTGTTTACATGCTCTGATTTTTTCACCGATGCAGCCGATACTAAGTTTCTGCTCCACTCTAAATTTTTCTCCAATTCAAACCCTGGAAATTGTGAATATACCTCTCTTAATTCTGGTAATATACGTGTCTCAATACTCATGATAATTCCTCCAAATATAATAATGAATTCGTTCATTTATGTTTTTTAGTTAATCCTTATCTCATTTCAGCTTCCCACTTGGAAATTTCCTCTCGTACTCGCGGTGCAACCTCTTTACCGAGCAGTTCTATAGCCTGCATTACCAACTCATGTGGCATCGTGCTTAAGGGAACATACATCATGAAACATGTAATTCCTACATGCTTGCGCAGATGAATAATTTTTTGAGCAACTGTTTCCGGATCCCCTACATACAACGCACCATCAGAGCTGCGGGCAGCGTCATAGCTGGAACGATCGTAATATGCCCACCCCCGCTCTTTGCCGAGTTTATTCATGCCGTACTGAGTGGACGGGAAAAAGAGTTCTGCGGCTTTTTCCGTATCTTCTGCAACAAATCCGATAGAATGTGAACCTACCCGAAGCTGTGATACATCATGACCAGCATGAGTTGCCGCCTTTTTATACAGTTCTACAAGTGGCGCAAATTTCGTTGGATTTCCACCGATAATTGCCAGAACTAGTGGCAGACCTAGAATTCCAGCACGTATAGCAGACTCCTGAGTACCTCCGCTACCAATCCATACAGGTATAGAATTCTGAACAGGCCGCGGGTATACCCCCAGATTATGTATCGCTGGTCGATGGCCTCCACTCCAAGTTACTTTCTCGGATTCCCGTAATTTAAGAAGCAGTTCAATGTTTTCATTAAATAAATCCTCGTAGTCATGCAGGTTATAACCAAACAGTGGAAAGGACTCAATGAAGGAACCTCGACCCGCTATAATCTCGGCACGTCCATTGGAGAGACCGTCAAGCGTGGCAAAGTCCTGAAACACACGGACAGGATCTGCTGAAGATAGGACCGTCACAGCACTTGTCAATCGAATCCGTTTTGTGAGGGGCGCCGCAGCGGACAACACCATTGCTGGTGAAGATGCGGCATAATCATCACGATGATGCTCACCTATGCCAAACACATCAAGTCCTACCTGATCTGCAAGGACGATTTCTTCCACGACTTCTCGCAATCGCTGTGCGTGACTCATCATAACTCCGGTCTTAGTATCAGGCTTTGTTTCTACGAATGAAGTAACACCTATTTCCATAATTAATCTCTCCTTATATTTTTCTTTCCTTAAGAGGAATGCTCAAGACAACGGATTAAAGCCGTCCAATCCAACTCACCATAACCATGGGTAATACCTTCAGAGAGGTGTTGATGAATAAGCTGACCTAAAGGGAGTGGAGCTTGAACTGACTTGGCTGCCTCGATAGCTAATGCGACATCCTTTAACCCGAGCTTCATTTTAAAACCGGCTGGTTCAAATCGCTGTTCGGTCATGATCGCTCCATAGTTCTGATATACCGGAGATTGAAAAAGAGCATTCACAACATCCATATATCGGGACGGCTTAATGCCGTGCTTTTCAACCATGAGCTGCGCTTCCGACAATGCTTCCAGCATTGAAGCAATTAGAAAGTTAACGCCTATTTTGACAATGTTACCTTCTTCGCCATGATCCCCAATCTCAAATATCTCTTGACCTAGTACTGTTAACATGGGAAGTACTCGTTGTCTTGCATGTTCCGGACCAGCTAAAATAATGCGCAATGTAGCTGCTTTAGCCGCATCCGGGCGCCCCATTACGGTGGCAGACACAAAGTGCTGGTGTCTCTCTACATGCAAAGCGGATAATTTCCGAGCCAGATCTACGCTGATCGTACTGGCAGATACGTGAATTCCATTTTCAGATAATCCGTTCAGCACGCCATTTGGTCCCTCAACAATCTCTCTCAAAGCAGCATCATCAGATAACATGGTAATTACAAGATTGCTTTCTTTCGCTGCCTCTAGAGGTGTTTGGACATACCGTGCTCCCTGTTTTATTAATGGTTCAGCTTTTTCAGGGGTCCGATTAAAGATGACTAATTCATAACCCGCTTTCAACAGGTTTTGTGCCATTGGAAGCCCCATATTTCCAAGTCCAATAAACGATACCTTCATTGGTTGCATCTCCTTATTGTTGATGGATTGTTTCGATAACGGAATGAATGTTCCAGAATGATTAAAAAATTATGGTCTTACAGATACTCTTCAAATGGCACCTTCAAAATATGAGGAATATAATAACGGAACAATCATTCCAATATTGCTAAAAAAAATTATATCCCTGCAATTACAAAGCTAATCATCTCTTTTGCACGTTCTGGATTTTGACCTGTTTTGGCCATAATATTTATGCTTTGATGTAAATTCAGCAATAAATAAGACACTGTTTTGATATCTGTTGTTTTATCTATCTCTCCCGATTGTTGGCCCTTCTCCAAAAGCTCACAAAATGCTTGTTCCAACTCCGAAAAACTAGTCTGTATCAAGACATTTACCTGTTCATCTGGTGACTCCAATGTTGTAGCTGTATTTGTTACAAAACATCCGCCCGGTAGGCTGGTATCGTATGCTGAAGCAATATGATACTCAAAAAATTGAAGAATTCCATCTTTAACGTTTGATGCTTGTTCAAGAATGGTCTGCTTATTGGAACTCCCTTTTTTATAATGCTCCAGGGCATCTCTGTACAAGGTTTGCTTGTCGGAAAACGTATCATAAAGGCTGGATCGGCTAATGCCCATCACTTCCAGTAAATCCGGTATACTAGCAGCCTCGTATCCTTTTTTCCAAAACAACAGCATCGCTTCGTGTAACGCTTGATTTTTGTCAAATTCTTTAGTCCTGGCGATAAGTAACACCTCCCGTTTCAGAAATATAACATATCTGAACTGATCAGTCCAGAAAAGAATCTTGCCGGTTGTTAATCGTTATTAAAAATTTATCCATTGAATAATATATGATCTATATTTTACATCTAACTCCAAAAATATTAACTTTGTTATACACCAAAAAGATCTCTTGAGCAGTGAATGCTGAAGAGATCCTCTTTTTATTTTACTCATAAGCAAGAATTACCCATCACTGAAATTACACTGGATCTGGAGTTCCAGTCCTGCTTCTCGATTTCTTAAATAGCAGTATGGCAAGAAGTAAAGCAATTCCTACAGCTCCAAACCCCAACCAATTTAAATACAGGACAGATGTACGACTGATCACAATCCCACCTAATCCAGATCCCAGTGCAAAACCAAATTGGATAAATGACGTATTTACGCTAAGGGCAATGTCGGGATTACGAGGTGCCAGTGTAACCAGATATAGTTGCTGGGCCGGAGATATGCTCCACGTTGCTAACATAAAAATCATTAAAACCAAGATTAACATTATAAGATTAACTCCAGCTAGAGCAAACAAAAGAAGAGTTACGCCTTGTAACAGAAGGCCTAGACAAATTGTAAACTTTGATCCCTTTGCATCTGCCAATTGTCCGCCCACTTTTGATCCGACAAAGCTGCAAATTCCCGCGAGAAACAGAACACCGCTTATCTCGGTCATGGAAAGAGAAGACGTAGCTTGCAAGAAAGGCGTAATATACGTGAAAAGTGTCGAATAGCCGCCGATATACAATAAAGTAATAAGCAAGGCAGTCAGAATGAGTGGATTTTTCAAAATGGAGAGTTGCATTCTGAGGGTGATCTTTTCTTCCTCTTTGATTGCCGGAACTTTTTTGTAGATAATAAGTAATGGAAGAACACTTAACAATCCAATGAATATAAATAGAACTCTCCATCCAAACATTTCACTAAAAAATGTGCCCAATGGGACACCGAGCACTAGCGAACTGCTTAGCCCCATCAAAATGATGCCGATGGCATTGCCCCTTTTTTCTTTTTCAACCAGTCGTGTCGATACGGCCATCGCTACTACGGTAGCCACTCCTCCGCTAGCCCCTTGAATAATTCGCACCCATAGTAAAGTTTCATAAGAAAGGTCAACAAGCATAAGTCCGTTGCTGGCAATAAACACACTGAGGGCGGACAACAGTAACTTCTTGCGATCCATATTTATTGTAATTGCAATGAGAATCGGAGCGATAATGGCCGCTGCCAGAGCGAATACAGTCACCAGTAAACCCACTTCGGAAGTAGAAATGCTCAAGTCTGAGGCGATCATTTTAATGACTCCTGTAATAATGTATTCAAGGGTTCCGATCAGAAAAACAGCCAATGCCAAGATATATATAATCCATTTATTTTTCACTTTAATCCACTCCGTCTTCTCTAGTTATCTATTTAGTATTGGAATTTGTATTTCTATAAACTGTACATCTTGATCTTGAGATAAGGGTAAATATAATTCTCTACCAGCTTCGTTCTCCTTGATCTGATAGTTATTCTTCTCAATCCATGTAGCTAGATGAACACAGGCTTTACAGGCAAAGGTGGCATTGGAACGATAAGCTATGGTGGCCATCATGGGCTCGGCAGGAAGAGTCCGCAGTTGAAATGGGTCGGGAGGTGATCGCAGCTCACAGCTTAAGAAGTAACCTATTTCAAACTCGAACTCTTCCTCTTGTCCTACGATTTCTTTCCACAAAACAACCTGAGGTCCGTCGATCAGTTGGCGCATTTCTTTTGTTAATGACTGGTCAAACTGATGAAATAAACTCGGGATATCCTCTTCCCTCCCGCACCCTGTCTGAAAAAGAAACTGCCGAGCACCCTCCTCTTTGATTCGAATTTCTTGTCCAGTTTCGACGTGCCCCTCTTCCTCTATAAGCTGCATGCGTTCCTCAATCCGGACGAGTTTGGCTTGTTCCGTATCGATAATCTGCTGAATTTCGCTTCTTTTTAGCTTAAACATGCCTTGAATATTCTCCAATGTAATATGCTCCTGTAACAGCTGTGTGATTTGTGGCAACGTGAACCCCAATTCTTTATAAATGAAGATTCGGTTGAGCTCGAGAAGCTGATCTGCGGAATAGTAACGGTAACCCGTATCGTGATCTACCTTTCTCGGCTTAAGTATGCCAATCTGGTCATAATAACGCAGTGTTTTTAATGAGACTCTACTTAGCCTGGAAAACGCACTGATTTTGAACAACATATCATCTCCAATCTTTTAACATAATGCGAGTATATAGTTTCCCGTACAGGGGAAAGTCAAGGGTGTATATGCTTCTCATTTGCCTAGCTAAATCAATCACCGTCCTTGTCATCACTCTATGTTGCTGTTATGGGTAAGTCAAAGAACCGTTTTTGAATGAAACGTTCATTATTTTTGAACAAAAAAATGCCACTCATCGTGGCATTCTCTCGGTACGCATTCAATTATCCTGCTCAGGCAGGTTTGTATTATTTTCCGGTTTCAGCAAATGTTTTAATGCGTTCCCCGATCTGGTCACGAACCCTTTGGAATACGGCCCATTTCTCTTCATCTGTACCTTGTGCTTTGGCAGGATCATCAAATCCCCAGTGTTCTCGCTTCACAAGTGGAGGCGTCATTGGACATTTATCTGCTGCATCCCCACACAACGTGACTACGAAATCAGCGTTGTTCAACAACTCTGAATCAATGATGTCCGAGGTTTGAGTCGAAATGTCCAGATCAACTTCGTTCATGGCTTCAACCGCTTTTGGATTCAGACCGTGGGCCTCAATTCCTGCGCTATAGATATTCCAGTCCTCACTCAGATATTTCTTGGCCCAGCCTTCGGCCATTTGACTCCGGCAAGAGTTACCTGTGCACAGAAAGTACAGTGTTTTTTTACTCATGTTCATCGTCTCCTCGTTACTTGAATTATAGATTGCTTTTATAGAATGCTTAACCACAGATACAGACCCACTAGCGTAATAAACAGAGTCGGAATCGTGATTATGATACCTGTCTTGAAGTAAGTGCCCCATGAGATTTTGACACCTTTGGTGCTAAGAACATGAAGCCAAAGCAGGGTCGCGAGTGAACCAATCGGGGTAATCTTGGGTCCTAAGTCCGAGCCAATAATATTGGCATAGATAAGCGCCTCCCGAACAGTCCCTGTAGCTGTGGTTGCATCAATGGCAAGCGCATCAATTAACACGGTAGGCATATTGTTCATCAGGGATGAAATGATTGCCGCAATAAAGCCCATACCCATTGTTGCAGCGAACAATCCCTGATCAGCCACAGCCTGAATGACAACGGCCAACAAATCGGTCAAACCTACGTTACGTAGACCATAAATCACGACATACATACCGATGGAGAAAAATACGATGGCCCACGGCGCTTCTTTGACAACCAATGTAGTCGGTACAGCTGAACTGCGGGAAGCCATGATCAGGAAGAATATCGCGACAATACCTGCCACAAGAGATACGGGAATTCCGATAAATTCACTGGTAAAGTATCCAATGAGAAGAACCGCTAACACCACCCACGACAACCGAAACATCTTCATATCCTTAATGGCAGTTACCGGAGGTTTCAATTCACTCGCATCAAATCGTTTGGGAATACTCTTGCGGAAAAAGAGATACAGTACACCTATACTCGCCGCCAGCGAGAACAGATTTGGAACAAACATCCTTCCTGCGTACTCCATAAACGTAATACCAAAAAAATCGGCAGACACAATGTTGACCAGGTTACTTACAACCAGTGGCAAGGAAGTTGTATCCGCAATAAATCCACTGGCAATAATAAATGGAAATACTTTTTTCTCATCGAAATTCAGTGCACGTACCATGGCTAGAACAATCGGCGTCAGAATCAGTGCGCCTCCATCGTTGGCAAAGAAAGCAGAAACCACCGCTCCCAGGATGGAGACATAGACAAACATTCGTACACCATTGCCATGAGCGGCTTTGGCCATATGTAAGGCAGCCCATTCAAAAAAGCCGATACGATCCAGAATTAATGAGATCAGAATGATTGCCACAAAAGCAAGCGTGGCGTTCCATACGATTTGTGTCACATCCCATACATCTTCCAAATTGACCACACCCACAAGTAAAGCAAGGATTGCTCCGCCGCAAGCAGACCAACCAATGGACAGGTTTTTAGGCTGCCAAATAACGAGTACAAGTGTAATCAAAAAGATGATGCAGGCTAACAGCGTAGAAAACAAAACCATATACACCCCCTTTCAGTTCATCTTAATTTATATTGGTATATAATGATATGCTTATATATAGATCAAAAATTAATTACATACTGAAGTAAAGTTTTCATTATTTAACGATTTAAGAATAGTTGCTGTATCTGGCATCAATTCCAGGACAGATGTAATATAGGGTGTATTCTCTACATTTAAAGAGTAGTATACCCACTGACCACGTTTACTTTCTTTAACCAAGCCTTGATCTTTCAGCTTGCGCAAATGTTGACTAATTCCAGGTTGTGACATGTCTAAAATCTCTACAAATTCACACACGCACCATTCACGTTCTTTGAGGAGTGTAAGGATCGTAAGGCGTGTTTTATCACCCAGCAATTTAAGCTTATCCGCTACCTCTTGCATAGAATCCATAGCACTTCCTCCTTTAATCACATATAAGTGTATGCTTATATTATAATATCAAAAAAATGAAGTCAATGTTTACTTGATGATTAAGTCCAAAAAGCGTTGGTTCGAATTCGAATCAACGCTTTTTGGAGTTTGTGATAATTTTTTAAATAAACAGATTATGATTGGCTTGTGATGCTTGTCCAAGATAGTAACCTACACCACCAATTTTGACTTGATCTATTAATTCTTCACGCTGTATCCCCATTAAATCCATAGACATTTGACAGGCAACGATCTCTACTCCTTGTGCAATTGCGCTCTCTATCAATTCTTCCAACGAAGGCACATGATGTTTTTTCATCAAACCACGGATCATCTTCGGGCCTGCTCCGAGCATATTCATTTTGGACATGCCAAGCTTCTGGCTCCCGCGAGGTAACATCATATCAAACATACGGCCGATCATAGTTTTGGATAACTTCTGAGGTTGCGGCTTACGAATAATACTCAATCCCCAAAACGTGAAAAATAGGGTTACTTTCCGTCCACTGGCTGCTGCCCCATTTGCAATAATGAGTGAAGCGATCGCTTTGTCCAGATCACCACTGAAAACAACCATCGTGCTGGCAGGATCGCTGATTGGGGCATCGGATACGGGTTGTGCTGTATTTTTAGTAATGACAGACTCAATCGTACCGCCTTTCAGTCTTTCCAACTGTAAGATTGTGGAACCCGACATTGTCGCCCATGCTTTAACATCTTCATAGAATCCTGGATCGGAAGCTTTCACGCGAAGGGTTTCTCCGTATGAGAGTTGATCCATTTTCTGCTTAACCTGAATTAGGGGACCAGGACAACTTAATCCGCAAACGTTCAACTCATGATCAATACGTTGCGGTTGTATCGACTCAGAGGGAATAGACTTTTTTTCCTTAACGTCCACCGCAGAATCATGATGATCTTGTTTTGCAGTAGTAAATGGAGCAGGATTAAACTGGGCTTGACGGTATGTTTTATAACCACCACTCAAGTTTTTTACGCTAAAACCATGCTGACGCAAAATTTGCGAAGCAGTGTAACCACGTAAGCCGACTTGACAGTATAGCCAGATTTCTTTGGATGGGTCTAATTCATCTAAACGTTGACGAAGCTCATCAACTGGAATAGAGAGTGAATCCGGAATATGACCATTTTGATGCTCGATTTCACTGCGTACATCCAGAAGTATCGACTGCCCCGGCTGACGATCAGCCAGTTGATTATAGGTGAACGTCTGAACACGTCCGGTAATCATATTCTCTGCTGCATATCCAGCCATATTCACGGGATCTTTGGCAGACGAATAAGGAGGCGCGTAACTCAGTTCAAGCTCTGTCAAATCCCGGACATGTCCTCCAAAATGAATGGCTACAGCAATATCATCAATTCGTTTATCCACTCCATCATAACCGACTGCTTGTGCGCCTAAAATTTTGCCTTCCGGAGTAAACAGCAGTTTAAGAGTAATTGCACTTGAACCCGGATAATACGATGCATGAGAAGCAGGGTGTACGATAACGGTTTGATAGTCCATGCCGAGACGCTGTAGTGTTTTTTCATTACTGCCTGTCGTCGCTGCGGTCATTCCAAATACTTTGATAATGGACGTACCTTGTGTTCCTCTATAGGTAGAAGGAAGCCCTGCGATACGGTCGGCAACAATACGGCCTTGTTTGTTGGCAGGTCCGGCAAGTGGTATCGTTGCCTTCGTACCATGAATGGTTTCCGTTACTTCGATGGCATCCCCAACAGCATAGATATGTGGCACACTACTTTCCAAGGCTTCATTTACGATAATATGTCCACGTGCACCCAGCGAAACGCCGCTATCTTTCAAAAAATAGGTGTCCGGCATTACGCCTATCGCAAGAATAACCATGTCAGCTGTCAACACATGACCATCGGCAAGTTCAACCCCTATGCCCTGCTCTAGGGAATGAAATCCCTGAACACGTTTGGAAAACAGCAGGTTTACACCATGATTCTCCATTTCCTGTGCTAATGCGGCTGCTAACTCGGTATCATAGGGTGTGAGTACTTGTGCGTTCCCCTCAATAAGCGTTACATCCAGACCAGCTTCCTTTAGATTCTCAGCCATTTCTACGCCGATAAATCCACCGCCTATGACGATCGAAGACTTGTTGTTAGAAGAACTTATCTGTTCTTTGATCCGATCAATATCAGGAATACTTCGTACGGTATAAATTAGTGGATTGTCCTTACCCGGCAGATCGGGAATCATCGGTTTTGCACCTGGTGACAATATCAACTCGTCATAGCTTTCTTCATATTCACCGCGCTCCTGGGATTGTATCTTAACCACTCGCTTCTGCGAATCAATAGCTACGACCTCACTTCTTGTACGCACATCGATACGAAAGCGATCTGCCATCCCTTTTGGCGTTTGCACCAGCAGACGCTCTCGATCATCGATTGTGCCACCTATATAATAAGGTAAACCACAATTGGCAAATGAGATATAGGGTCCCTTCTCAAAGATAATAATCTCGGCATGTTCATCCAGACGGCGAAGGCGTGCAGCTGCAGATGCACCTCCAGCTACACCGCCAACAATGAGTACTTTTTTGCTCATGATTCACAATCATCCTTTTCAAATAAAGTTTTGATAATCTGTTCAACCCGTTGATCGGCAAGCACATAGTTCACTTCAAGACCATTCCGCTCCGTAGCAACAATACCTGCACTACGAAGTTTCTGGAGGTGTTGTGAGACTGTTGATTGGGGAAGATCCAGACATTCCTGCATATAAGAAACATTACATTTTTTTTTCATCATCAGTCCGCGCACAATGCATAAACGAATGGGGTGAGACAAAGCTTTCAGCAGATTAGCTGGTTCATCGAACTGTTTAATGTTATTGCTGTCAAAAGCGGGAGTGTTCAAAAGTATTCCTCCTAAATCGTTATATCGTAATAATACGATTTATTGATTCTCCTGTCAAATGTATTCTGGAGTTAATGCGTTTAATAAGTTCCATACACGCTCAACCCTACGGTTTTGGCTTGTTCCAGGTGGATGATAAAAATGCCTGCCAAAACCGCTAAAAGCGACATTTGACAGGCAATCATGCTGTATCAGTTCTTCATAAAATAGTGATTTAACTGAACGTTTTATGTTAGAGTATGACCGGCTGAATCAGTCCGTCCTTACCAAAAAGAAGCGGGTCCATACATATTTCGCGGTGATACCCCTTTCCAGATGAAAATCTGGATAGTGGCGTTACAAAACGGTGATAGGCAATCCGTAGTTGACCGGTTTCATTTTCATTAAAGATACAGTGATGACCTGTTCCCAGCATGCCCTTCTCCACATTTTTGCTCAGGATTGGGTATCGATAGGTAATTGGACCATATAATTGCTCTGCCGTACCATAACTCACATGATAGTCTTCGCTACCTGTGTCATCACAGGACCATGTAAAGTGGTATAGTCCACCCTGCTTCAACACGGTTACCGCCTCACGAAAATCATCCAAGCCTGCCAGATTGCTCATTGTGTTCTCTACGACACTTATCATGTCTTCACCAAGCTCCACAATGGCACCATGTCCATTGCCAAATAGCAGATACGGTCTTCCATCATCTTCGACATAGATGGAGGGATCAATAGCTTGACCCATAGTAATGCCCAGACGTTTCAACTGCTCCATTGTGATTAAAGGCTGTGACTCGGCCAGGAATGGACCAATCGGTGTATCTGCTACAGCAACGCCGATGGCACTCTCGCCGTTCAGCATTTTGCCACAGAAATAAAAATAGAACTTTTCGTTTCGACTGGCAATTGCCGGTGCCCAGGCATTACCGGTTGCCCAGGCTACATCCTCTGTTCCCAGATCAAGGATAACACCTTCATCTTGCCAATGCTTCAGGTCTGAAGAAGAAAACACTTTGAACTGTGTCCCCGACCACCCCTCGAAGCCATCTGTTGTTGGATACATATAGTAACGATCTCCAAACTGTGCGACATCAGGATCGGCATATTGTCCGGGAAGCACCTGATGACCATCCCCAAAAGCCGCGAGAAGCCGGCTGCACTCCTCAGCTGTGATTGGCAGGACACTTCCATGCCGCTTTTGAGTTGATCCCATATCGAATTCACCATCAGGGACGATTCGGAATTCTCCACTTCCCAGATCCGTAGTCAGCAGAGGAAGATAACCCTTGCCTTCAGCAAATCGATCAACAATCAGACACCATTCCTCCCGGTCATTGAATTTAAAGATTTGAGGTCCCTCCACACCCGCCACAGCCTCCAGTACCGGGGCTTGTAGCGTAACAAACGCCCCTTTGTCCAGAGAGTCTCCTTTTTCTACCCGTATGTTTTTGGTTGTTTCATCCTTGGAGTATCGATAATAAGAGCCATCCGCAGGAAGAATCGTTGTATCAATAATATGATTATCCCGCTCAATGTATTTTTCCGATGCAGAGAACGTACGAAAGTCTTTTGTGCGAGCACTGTATATTTTTTGTTTTCGTTCTTGCTCCTGTGGTTCCTGCGTCGCAGAAGCCCAGAATACAAGAAACTCATCTGCCATTTCATCATACACAGCTTCTGGTGCCCAGACACATCCAGCGCCCTCAACACCTAGTGTAACGTTCCATGGGGATGACCAGTTCACGAGATTGCTGGATTCCCATATAATTACGTCACGGCTCCCGGCATTAACGGCATGAGTCCATCCTTTGCCGCTTGCGATGCGGAGATCCGTAGCAATCAGATAATATTTATTATCCTTGACTGAACGAACCAGAAACGGGTCCCGTACCCCCTTTTCTCCAAGGTCGGAAAACAGCACAGGCGATCCGCCATTAAGGTCCTTCCAGTGAAGACCATCCTCGCTATAGGAGAAATAAACCTGCTCTCCGTCTGGTTGTTCGCCAATAAAATGTACAAAGAGATACCCATCATAATTTGGAGTTGTTTTGGTCAATGGTAAAGAGCCTCCTGAAATGAAATTGACTTTATACTAACAGTAATATAAAAATGAAAGCGTTCTACTTATGTTGTATCATACTTCAAAAACAGCGGAATGAGTATATTTTGTAATCTCGTATGTAGAAGATCATGTGAATCTTTCGCAGGAAATATATTGCCCTGATTGGAATGTTTGACTTGCTCCTCATGCAAAGAAATTAAAGTTATCGCCGTATTTGTTTATTTTACCTCAAGTATACAAAGTTCTTGGTGTTCATTTACATATAAATGCTAATCTTCTTAATGATGAACAAATGAATATAGATTCATGCATTCATTTTTGTTGTTGAGATATTACGAGGAGGAATCATTGTGAAATTATCCAAAAGAGTATTACCAGCGGTAGCGCTGACTCTGGCTGTATCGGCTTCTACTCTCTTGTCCGGCGGACAAGCAAGTGCCGTTCAAGCTGTAAGTGTGGAGAAAAAACAAATCAAGAACATCATCTTCCTCATTGGGGATGGCATGGGGACCTCTTATACTTCCGCCTACCGTTATATGAAAGATGATCCTTCGACGAAGGGCATGGATAAAACCGTATTCGACCCTTATCTTGTTGGGGCACAAATGACCTATCCGGATGATGATAAACAAAATGTGACGGATTCCGCTTCCGCAGCAACGGCTATGTCGGCGGGTGTAAAAACATACAATGCGGCCATTGCGGTTGACCCTGAGCAGAAGGAAGTCAAAACCGTACTTGAGCAGGCCAAAGAAAACGGCAAGTCCACCGGACTCGTGGCTACATCGGAGATCACTCATGCCACACCAGCTGCATTTGGTGCCCATGATATCAGTCGAAAAAATATGGATGCAATTGCGGACGATTATTATGATGAGTTGATTAATGGCAAGCATAAGGTGGATGTACTTCTGGGTGGAGGGAAATCCAATTTTGTACGCGAGGGTCGTGATCTGACGAAGGAGTTCCAGAAGGCCGGATTCAGCTATGTGACGGATCGTTCCTCTCTCCTTGCGGATAAGAATCAACAAGTTCTTGGACTGTTTGCGGACGGAGGGCTGGACAAGTTGATTGATCGTACTGCTGCAACTCCATCATTAGCTGAGATGACCAATACAGCGATTGATCGCCTCAGTTCGAACGACAAAGGATTCTTTCTAATGGTCGAAGGCAGCCAGATCGACTGGGCAGGACATGATAATGATATCGCTGGCGCGATGAGTGAAATGGATGATTTCGCAGCAGCATTTCAGGCAGCTATTGATTTTGCCAAAAAAGACGGTGAAACACTTGTCGTAGCTACTGCCGACCACTCCACGGGCGGACTTACGCTTGGAAAAGACGGAGAATACAACTTCTTCGTAGACCCAATCAAAGCTGCACTGCGCACACCTGACTTCATGGCAGCACAAATTGCAAAAGGTGCTTCGGTTGAAGATACACTGAAAAGTTATCTCAAACTGGAGTTGAAACCTGAAGAGATTCAATCGGTGAACGAAGCAGCCAAAAGTGCGGATGTAACAAAGATTGATAATGCTATTGAAGCGATTATTGATAACCGTTCATTTACCGGCTGGACAACAGGTGGACATACAGGTGAAGATGTTCCGGTCTATGCCTACGGTCCGGCAAGTCATCGCTTCGCCGGTTTGATCGACAACACAGATAATGCCAAGATCATATTTGATATTCTCAGTAAGCACCAGTAAAAAAAATCCCTAATAAATTTCGGTAAAACTTTGAAAAAGCTTAAGCCCTTGTCTCCAGTTGTTGCCGATGGAGACAAGGGCTTTTAATTGATCATTCGTGTACTTGACGAAGTGTTATATTATCTTCCCTTGACTTTTAATACATTCTTTATACCAGTAGAAAGAATCTTTTTTAACTCGCTTTAATGAACCCTTCCCATCATTGTCTTTATCGACATAGATTAAGCCATATCTCTTTTTCATCTCTCCTGTTCCGGCACTGACAAGGTCAATGCAACCCCAAGGAGTGTAACCTATCACTTCGACCCCGTCTTCCAGAATGGCTTTTTTCATCTCACTCACATGCTGTCTAAGGTAATCAATCCGATACGGATCATGCACTGACCCATCCTCTTCGAGCGTATCCACTGCGCCTAAACCATTCTCTACAATAAATAGCGGGATCTGATACTTATCATACAGCCAGTTTAATGTAATCCGGAGACCTACCGGATCAATCTGCCATCCCCATTCACTGGCAGGCAAGAGCGGATTTTTATAACCGCTTATTTCATTCCCCTCACTCTTGTCCTGATCGGTTGGATTAGCCATAACGACAGAGCTGGAGTAATAACTGAATCCGATATAATCTACGGTTCCTTCTCTCAGAATCAATTCATCCTCAGGAGCAGTTTCAATTTCCAATTGATGCTGCTTCAGGAACCCATAATATGAGCGTGGATATTTGCCTCTGACATGTACATCGAGAAAGAAGTAAGCTTGTTGAAGTTTTTTGACCTGGGCAAGCACATCATCAGGGTCGCATGTAGCTGCGTATGATGTTGGATGAAGGAACATGCCGCCGATCATAAAGTCCGGGTTGATCTCTTTACCAAGCTTGACTGCTTTGGCACTGGCTATCAGCATATAATGCGCAGCCTGGTACATGGTCTGAAGTTTGTTTTCCCCATCGTTCCACTGAATGCCTCCCGGCTTCCATGGCTTGCGCACAATCATATTGATTTCGTTAAACGTCATCCAGTACTTAACCTTTGTCCGATATCTGGTGTAGACTGCTTCGCAGAAGTTTAAGTAAAAATCAATCAATTTACGATTGCGCCATCCCCCATATTCCGTCACTAGATGATATGGCATTTCGAAGTGAGATATGGTGACTACTGGCTGAATCCCGTATGCCAAACAGGTGTCAAACAAGTCATCATAGAATTGCAGACCTTCCTCATTCGGTTCCGTCTCATCTCCGTTTGGAAATATCCGTGTCCATGCGATGCTGGTTCGAAAGCATTTGAATCCCATCTCATGAAACAACTGAATATCTTCCTTGTATCTTGTATAAAAATCACTAGCCTGATGACTTGGGTAATATACATTTTCCTCAATTCCCTGTGTAATTCTTCGCTCCAAGCCATGTGTTGCTGCTGTCATGACATCTGCAACACTGACTCCTTTGCCGCGCTCATTCCATCCACCTTCTAACTGGTTGGCCGCTGCAGCGCCTCCCCAAAGAAAGTCTTCAGATAATTTACTCATATTTACCACCTCTAAGCCTGAATGCGTAACAGTGCTTCGTTTTGGACAACCCGATCCTCAGCAATCTGCTCAACACTCTGATATTCAAAAGTATTGGATATAATGATGGGCACGACCGTATCAAATCCTGCTGCCCGAATAGCTTCATGATCATATTCGATCAGCAGATCTCCTTGCTTAATCACCTGATCCTGCTGCACATAAGCTGTGAAATGCTTTCCTTTCAACTTGACGGTGTTAATCCCTACGTGAACAAGCATCTCCACTCCTTCATTCGACATCAGTCCAATGGCATGTTTGGTTGGGAACAGCGATACAACTTTACCGTCAAATGGCGCGTATACTTTGCCATCGATTGATTCAACTGCAGCACCGCTCCCCAGAGCAAAGATGGGATCGTCGATTTCCGTTATATTTTTAACTGTTCCGTTAATCGGAGAGCCAATGATTAGTGTTCCGGTTGGTCGAGTCAAAGCATGAGATTCTGAGGTCGCCGCAATCGCATTAGCGGCAGCAGAAGCATCTGTTCCATTGCCAACACTTGCAGTAACTGGAGCTGGAATCTCTTCTTCAATTCCCCAGATCAAGACGGCAACCAGTGCAAGCGTAATGCTGATTGCTACCCCGATAATGATGTGTATATAACTGTCAGCGATATAGGTTGGCAAGGCCAGGATACCTGGCAGAATCAGAGCCGTTGCTCCTCCACCCCAGAAATTGATGTAAGCTGCTCCGATACCTCCTGCAAGCATCGCACAGATAAATGGGCGCTTGTACTTAAGGTTGAATCCGAAGATAGCCGGTTCGGTAATACCAAACATCGCCGTTACACCACTGGATAAAGCACTGGATTTGCTCGCTTTATGTTTCAATAAGAGGAATACACCAATACATGCCCCGGCTTGAGCCAAATTTCCAGTCAAGTTCGCAGGTGAAATTACCGAGTATCCATATTCAGCAATGAGCTGGCTGTTAATTGGAGTAATTGCGTAATGCATGCCAAATATAATTAGAAGGGGTCTGAATGTTCCAAACAAAAATGCACCAATGACGCCATTCACCGTATACAAATACGTTACAATTTGAGCAACTCCACTGCCGAAGTAGGTTCCTAAAGGTCCGAAAACAATTAATCCAAGTGGAACCATAATGAACAACACAATCATCGGCACAAACAAAATTTTAAACATATCGGGTATTCGTTTATTAACAAACCGGTAGACGTAGCTCATCACCCAAACCGAAATAATAATCGGAATGATCGTTGACTTATAGTTCACGAGCAATAATGGAAGGCCGAAAAAGCTTAAACTGGTAACACCCGTCTCTGCCACTTTTGCTGCACCTTCCATAATGGTGGGATACATATAAGCCCCGGCAAGGGCCACAGCCAGATATTCGTTGGTTTTGAACTTCTTGGCCGCGCTGACTGCAAGGAAGAAGGGGAAAAAATAGAAAATAAGATCACTAATCAGACTAAAGGTTTGGTACGCACCACTTGTTGTCTCAAGAAGATTCATTGTCGTCAGGATTGCAAGCACAGACTTCACCATACCGCACCCAATCAACACTGGAATGACTGGCCCGAATATACCTGCCACCGTTTCCACGACTCGGGAAATCACATTCTTTTTTTGTTGTACTGCTTTCACTTCAATGTCCTGATTTTCCAAGTCAAGCTTTTCACTTACTGCGTCAAAAACGCTTTTCACTTTTGCGCCAATGATGATCTGTAACTGACCGCTGTTAAACTGGGCTCGCAGGACACCTTCCAGTCGATCAAGCGCTTTCAAGTTAACCTGAGACTCATCTTTTACGTTGAATCTCAATCTGGTTGCACAATGCGTGGCATACGTAATATTATCCTGTCCAATGTTAGCGATAATCTCCTTAGCCAATTCCTCTGTTTTCATATGATTCCCCCGCCCTCTTAGCTGTCTTTACTTGCCTCCGGCAAAGTTGTATAACATCTTTTCACGTAGGCCTGATGTATCTTTGCCGAAGATTTCTGCAATTTTGTATGCAAATGGATAAGGTGTTGCAGGCCCTTGGCTTGTAACGAGATTCTGGTCAGCTACGACGACTTCATCCTTGAAGATGCCGCCAATCAATTTCTCAGCGTATCCTACATAACCTGTTACCTGTTTGCCCTCAATGACCTTTGCATCGGACAGTACCACCGTACCGGAACACATTGCGCCAATGTACTTATTGTTCTGATTGAAGTACTGCACCATGTCAATCACATCCGGATTTTCCTTCAGGTTTTGTCCACCTGGGCGGCCTCCCGGCAGAACGATCATGTCATACTGCTTTACTTCTTCGCCAAAAGGTTTGTCTGCTTCTACAAAGATGCCGTGCATGCCCTTAACCAGCTTATCGCCAAAATAAAACGTGTCACAATTCAGGACGGCTCTTCTCAAAATATCAACAATCGTCAGCGTTTCGCCCTCTTCGTAACCTTCCGCCATCAATACTGCTACTTTATTCGTCATTTCAGTTCCCTCCTATTCAGCATCAAATGCATTGAAATAAACCATACGATTTTTGACAGCCCTACTGTCTCCGCCTAAGGCATCCACTAATGCAAAAGCGAAAGCATAAGACGTCGCGGGGCCGCGGCTTGTAATCAGATTTCCATCTTTAACAACAATATCTTCTTTAAAAGTACCGCTCGTTTCAATTTTCTGATCATAACCTACATAAGCGGTAAAATTTTTGTTCTCCAACACACCTGCTTTGCTTAGTGCAAGAGGTGCTGCACACATGGCTGCTACATATTTGCCGGACTGGTTCATTTCCTGAATAAGTTGAATTACACGGTCATCATCACGAAGATTAGCGGCCCCAGGCATTCCTCCAGGGAGTACAATCATATCGTAGGTTTTAACATCTTCACTGATAAGCGCATCAGCCTTGACCACGATGTCATGACTACCACGAACCATTTCACCCGCTGTACTAATCATGTGACATTCGATATGTGCTCTTCTCAAAATATCAACAATCGTCAGGGTTTCACTTTCTTCAAATCCTTCTGCTAATAGAACTGCAACTTTACTCACGCAGATAACCTCCTGTTAATTATATTTTGGAGCAGACATTTGCATATTGCTCACGCTTACACCGCTATGGACATCGTGAATACATTCATAATTTATCATAGATATTCGCAACCCCAAAGCACATTTAGATTGCTTGTATGTAACTAATAGTTGCAGTATGATGATCTTTAACCGTGTTGCATCTATAGTGTTTACATCAGAGTCACACAGAAGATTACCTCAGGAGGTATGCATGCTTAATAACTATAAATATTTTTTGGTTCTGTCCGAAGAGTTAAACATTTCCAATGCAGCGAAACGACTATATATTTCCCATCAATCACTCAGCAAATACCTAAAAAGCTTGGAAGAAAAACATGGTGTTGCGTTCTTCGAAAGAAAACCTAAAATTGCGCTGACAGCAGCGGGGAAAATTATGCAAGATACGCTTCGTCAAATTGAGCTGCTGGATCAAAACATGGAGAATCAACTTACTGATCTTAAAGAGGATAAGTCAGGCACGATTCATTTTGGCGTTACCGAAGGGCGCTATCCCATTATCGTGCCGAAATTATTAAAAGAGTTTTATGCCCTGCATCCCAAAGTGGAGCTTAAAATTCATCGTACAACCTCACCGCAAATGCAGGAGATGGTGTTAAACAATTCACTGGATCTGTTTCTCTCGGGTGTGGACAATATCGTAACGCAAAATGTAAAGTATGAAACGATTCTGCTTGAGCAGATGTACATGGTGATCTCGGACAATTTGCTCAAGCAGTATTTCCCTGATCAATATCCCGAGTGCATCGAAACATTTAATCAGGGCGCGGATTTGAGTCTGTTTCAACATGTCCCCTTTGTTCTGAATAAGAAAAACTTCAATTCCCGTATTTTGCTCGATAAACATCTCTCTGAACGTAACATATCCCTGCATTGTATTAACGAATTGACGCAACCGGATATCCATCACCTTTTGTGTGCTGAGGATTACGCGGCCAGTTTTTCATTAACGATGTATCTTTCAGGGATTCATGCATTAAATGAGTCTAATCATACGAATTCTCACCTTCATGTATTTCCAATCGCTGATTTTTCCTATCTTCACCCGCTCGCATTGATCTATCACAAATCTAAAATTTTCCCCTCTTACGTAGAGGATTTGAAAAAAATAGTCAAACGTTATTGCACCCCTTCATTACATCAAAGCAATTGAATCATATTGGCGTTCAATTACTTATGTGCATACAAAAGTTGAGTTAGTGCAGTTAACTTGTGCTTGAGTTCAACATCATGACAACTTTATATTTCTGTTATGTAAACTTCCCGTGTATTTGCGGATTGAAGTCAAAATAACGAGGTGAACTGTTGTGAATCATATGATTGTAGAACTTGCCAACTACATAACCCGTCTTCAATATGAGGATCTCTCCGAGAGGGCTATCGAAGTAGGTAAACAGGTAATACTGGACTCTTACGGTAATATGGTATTTGGTCGATACTCTGAAACAAGTGAACGTATTTTGGAATATGCAAGATTGGCAGACTCTATTATTAAAAATGAAGACTTGGTCTCATTGATTGGTGAACAGGATGTCCGCACTAGCACAGATCATGCTGTCTTCATTCATACCATGATGGCACGTTGTGCAGACCTGGATGACGGTTATCGCCACGCCATGGGTCACCCTGGATCTGTGCTTGTTCCGCTCCTGCTAAGTATGGCTCAGCTCCACCGAAACGATGGCAAACAGATGATCACCGCCATTGTTGCAGCTTATGACGTATATGCTCGGTTAGGCGAAGCGATCAATCCATTTATGTACCGGGAAAGAGGGTTTGATGCTACCGGGGTATGCGGTGCTGTCGCAGCAGCAGCCTTGGTAAGTAAATTAACAAATGCAGATTCCAAGCAGACCAAGGATGCGATGGGGATTGCTTCTCTGTTCACAGGAGGTTTAATTGAATATCAGAATGATGGAACTTCAGGGAAAATTTTATGCAGCGGCTGGGCGGCATTGACCGGATTAAGGGCCGTGAGACTGGCATCCTGTGGTTTCACGGGTCCTGATGCAGCTTTGGAAGGAAAATATGGATTCTTCCAGGCCTTCAAAGGAACCAGCGGGCATTGTGACACAAGTCATGTGCTGGAAGGACTGGGAACTGATTTTAAAGTGACTTACATTTATTTCAAACGTCATGCCTGCCAGCGTGGATTACACGCCACTCTGGATGCTATGTTGGAACTTCGTGAAGACTATAGTTTAACACCATCCAAGATCAAGTCTGTTGATGTGAGGACCTCTTCATTTGTATATCGTCTGACGAATCCTAAACCCAAGACCGCAATCGGAGCACAGGCCAGCACACAATTCACTTCAGCCGTGGCTCTCAAATACGGTCGTATGGACTCAGAGGAATTAATATTCAATAGCTTCACCGATCCGGAGGTTCAGGAGCTGGTGCAAAAAATTACAGTAACCCTGGATGATGAAGTGCAGCAATATCTGGCTGATCATCCAACTCATTTTTGCGCTGCCCATGTTGTTATAACAACACATGATGGCAATATATATGAACGGTGGATGCCTGTACCTCTAGGCGATATGGAAACTCCGTTTGGCTGGAATATGCTTGAACAGAAATTCAATCTAATTCTTGCAGGCACACCTTTTGATGGAAACAAACAAGAACGATTCGAGTTTATTCGTAATCTGGAACATATGAATAATGTGGATAAGCTGCTCCGTTTCTAAACGAATTTAAACTGCATTAATGTAAGTTTACTAAATGCGCTAAAAAAGGTCGCTTACCCTTGTTGGATAAGCGGCCTTTTTAACGTTTGGACTCACACATGCCTATTTCGAATTTGCTAATATGCATTATAAACCATGGAGTTGGTTAACTTATACAACACCACTTGTATTGAAGTGAGAGAAATCCGATAAATGCTGATGCCGCTTATAGTGAAACTACAGAAGTAACAAAGCTTTGGAGGAAAATGGCATGTTAGGAAACATTCTGTTGGGTATGGTCATTCCCATTATATTGGGTGTATGGATTCTGCGTCGGAACTTTACAATCCTTATTCTATATTATCCACTTGGTGTGGCTATTTCAGCATCCATCAACAATATCGGGTTTAATTACTTCTGGAATATTCTGCCGAATACTCATAATCAATCCTTGGCTGCTCTTCCAATGGATCTTGGAGTCTATCCGATCGCTGGTTGCCTGATGATGTATATGATCTCAGAAAAAGGCGCCAAGCCATGGTTGGCGATTCTTGTTGCTTCATTGTCGCTGACATTAATCGAATGGGTTGCCAAAATGATGGGGCATGTCATTTATTTTAATGGATGGAACATTCTTTGGACCTTTTTGTCATACCTCCTGCCATTTGTTCTTGCTTATGGTTACAGTAAACTATTGAGGTATACGAAGTGAAGTTTTACTGAAGCTTTTCACTAATAAGGCAGGACAGATGATATGGGTTAACGCTGATGGGCATACGTGCATATCTTAACTCATATTTGTCTTGGAGGGATTCGTAATGTATGTGGCATATCCTTATGGTTACAGGTACACTTTTACTCCGGTATGGGCAACATCATCAGCCGAAGCACTTGAATTAATCAAAACGGCTGTGCAAGGAGAACGAAACGATGAGGTGTTCTATGATTCACTGATTCAGTTGTCACCCGATGCCAATCAGGCTGCCATCATCACGAGCATCCGCAATGATGAACGAGGACATAATCAAATGTTCCGCCAAATGTACAAGGATCTGACAGGTCAAGAGATTTCGGGCGTAAGCAGTGAGCCAGTTGAGACGGTCACCTCTTATCTCGCCGGACTGCAAAAGGCGTTTCAGGGTGAATTGGCCGCCGTGGAAAAGTATAGAAAAATATGGTTTGGTCTCCCTTATGGCATATATAAAGACACGGTTTGGGGAATCATCCTGGACGAACAGAAACATGCGGATAAATATAACAATCTGATTACCTACAATTTGCCGAGATAGTCATGTATGGGATGAAAAACGTGCGTATTCTTTTAAAAATGAACAATTGAAAGCAGTAAAAAACCAGTGAATGAGTAAAGCTCACTGGTTTTTTTGCTTTGCCGAGTCGCTCTTTTATAATCCTGAGTTTAAATGCACTCTTCCAACATATCAGGTTCCACATGAACGTGAACGGTGTATACGTCATGTTCCTCCATTAACTCGTTCTCCACGTCTGTACAGATATCGTGTGCTTGTTGAAGGTCCAGCTCAGCATCAACTGTTATGACAACGTCTACTACAACGTTATTGCCATAGTTCCGCGCTCTCACGTCTTTAACTGTCTCTACGCTGTCAATTCCGGCAATCGTTTTTTTGTACTCCTGAATCAGTTTTACATCAAAACCATCCGTCAGATGATGTGTGGCTTCCTTGAAAATGTCCCAAGCGGTCTTGCAGATCAGGAAACCTACAATGACAGCCGTTACAGGGTCCAGCCATGGGAGGCCGAACTGGGAACCCACGATCCCAATGACCGTACCGGTGCTCACCCAGGCATCGGAGATATTATCTCGAGCTGCAGCCATGACTGCCTGACTTTTAATACGGGAAGCAAGTCTCTTGTTATAGCGATAGACCAGATACATGACAACCGCGCAGAAAATGCCTGTGTACGCAGCGATGATATCCGGAGATTCATGTGTACCCTGAAACACAGAACCAATGGCTTGAAACAGTACTTGTAAACCTACTGCCATCATAATGAAAGAAGCAACAAGTGACGCAACGGTCTCTGCTCTCCAGTGACCATATGTATGATCTGTGTCTGCTGGGCGTTGGGCAAGCTTCAAACCGATCAGTACAGCTATTGAGGCCACAATATCGGTCGCATTGTTTAATCCATCCGCCTTGAGTGCTTCTGATCCGGCCATATTGCCAACGATCAGTTTTAATACGGTCAAACATATGTAGGCGATAATGCTGATGATAGCTCCGCGCTCCCCCAGCTTTAGATTATCGTATTTAAGTTGATCCACATGATATCCTCCTGCAATCTTCAATTCAAGCACGTGTATGATGGTACCATTGAAGATTTGTGTGGGTCTAGAGAAACGTTTTGAGTGTGACGAAACATAATCTGAACGCGGCAATTTTTTTACGAGCATCCAAAAAAGTTGGATTTGGCAAACTTAAGTGATTAATGGGTGGTAAGAGGAAGGTGGCCGACTGCCTTCCCTTGTAACCACACTTTCTTGCACTTAGACACAAAGAGCCAAATGGATCGTTTTGATCCACTCGGCTCTTTGTGTTATTTTACATTAATTTGTATAACATCACTTACCGTTGTTCCACTTCCATTCATAATTCACTGCCCTCATTCAGAAAGTGTCGGTTCACCTTGCACCTCATTGGCAAGCATCTCCGAATCATCAGAATGCCGTTCGAACATAACTGCGTCAACCCTCGTATAGATCATATCCGCAGGAAGCGTTGGTGGGTCTACCGTTGTAGGCGTAACTCTGGTTAACCGGACATACTCGCTGCCGTCGCCCGTAAAGTCGAACGTCCCCAGATTAACCCAACCCGATGATCCGGTCGTTGCATCGATATAGGTGACCTCGGTACCCGCTTTATGTTTCACTTCCACTTTGACATTGTTATCGTTTGCTGTCGTATGGACGAGTTTATAGATCGAGACCGTATATTTACCTTCTGGAAACTCGCCTTTCCACGTTGCTGATGAGCCTTGAACTGTTGAATAGCGGGATTTAACCCCAATTTTGTATCCTGCTAAATTACTTTGGCTCCATGACCCTTCTGTCGTGTATAACCCAGTTGTATTTGTACTATCGACGATAACCGTTAAGTCCCTGATCGTGATGTTCAAAGGTGGTGTGGTTAAGGTCACTCCGTCAATCGTAACAGTAGCCCATACCTCAATGTGATCCGTGTTCCCATCAAGATTAAGAAGGGTCAACACCCCACTGCTATTCACTTCAGCCAGATCCGTACGATCAACGAAATACTGCACATCGGCCTGTGTAAGATCACCGACCAAACCGTTATCCAAATAACCTGTTACGCTCAGCTGTGCGGTTTGAGTCATCTGCAGCTCGTTCCGATCGGACAGGATCACAGCAGACTCCAATTGCGGTACCCTGTTTGGGTCCACCCACATGATTGCATCGGCAACGACTCTGGACTTGTTGGCCTTATTGGTTAATTCCACGTACCCGCTATCGCCTTCAGCAAAAGGATAATCCCCTAGGTGCACCCAAGTACCATTCGCTGTTGTCTCATCAACTGTCACCGTCTCGGAGCCGCCGCTATGATAAACGGTAAATGAGGCATTTGTTGCCCAATTTTCACTCGCAGCCGTGATTTGCGGAATCTTGTAATACACACTGTAAGTGACACTTTCTGGCAGCTCAGGCCGCCATCTCATTTTGCTTGTCGCTGTGCCGGTCGTAGATTTGGCATACACATAGTTATCATAATAATAATCGTTAGCCGTCGTATCCCTTATCCAGACGCCTTCTGTCTCCGCCTCTGTATTATCCACAATGATGGTTGAGCTATCCTGCCCATCGGGTTGGACTGGAGTTTCCGTTACCTGATCAGGCAGATAAAGTGTCCGCTTGCGGGTTTGTTTCCCCTCCGATTCCACGTAATACGTGAAAGTTTGGGATAAATCATTCACTCGTATAGACCATTCCATCGGGTATATCGTATCGGGTATGGTCGTATACGTAGCTCCGCCATCCAATGAATAATGGATTGTCGCTGGTTTTGTCGTTTTGGCCTGCACATAAGCATCATAGACCGTTTCGTCGGGCTTAACCATCAGCATGCCTTTAACCGCATCAATTGGACTGTGGGTATCAAAGAAATAACTTGCATCCGATGTATCTGCCGTTCTGACCTGATGCAGCGGTACATCAATATCGAGTCCCTCTACAATGATCGCGGTGATGCCCTTGCCTGAAACCGTGGCTTGAATGATTCCACCACTCATTACCGTTTGCTCTGGTGTGCCATTGTCGCGGATGATCGTTACGGTATAATCCTGCGCCGGATTGAATCCAATGATCTGTTCATTCAATTCAATCGGAGTCTGAACTTCTTCAGACGATGCATTGCTTAATCCGATGTAGAATTTATCCCCGCTCTCACCCGTTATCCAATTCAATTGAGGATGGTTGGTCTTAATAATCCCCTTAGGCATCCAGAGCCAAACGTCCGAATTACCATAAAATTGACCTGGTTTATTCCCATAGAGGTGATATTTGAACCATAAAAAATTCGTTTCAAATACGGAAGGAAACGTAATGCTCCCGTTTGATTTCAATGATTGTTCGCTGATCAAATAATCCATCGTTTGCCCGAGTTGCCCAGGGATATGGTGATAATAGATGGATGTAGCCCCGCTGGGGCCTTCCAGAGGAAAGTCCGGTTCAAGTTGGCTAACGGCGAACCCTTTATAATAATAACCTGGATAACTGGAATATCGTCCAATAACCGCATTATGAGCAATATCCTGTAGCAGTTCATCCCCTGTATAGAGCGACAATCTCAGCATGAACGGAGCTTCCTGAGCATTCATCCGATAATAGCCGGTTGTACTTCCTGCTTCAAACGTCAATCCGCTCGGTGAAATAAGCCAACGCTCCGCTTGAACACCTCCGGCAATATCTTCGGGAAGCTTGAGCCTAGGATATTGAAATTTACCACTTTCCGGCCAATGAAACGACTCGGCGTAATTATATGTCTCCGGCTGAGGAATTGTAACATTACCTTCAGGAACTGGACGAGCAACAAACATGGTCGCATAGCGTTTGGCTTCTTTATAGGCGGCATCCAAGTATTTGGGATCCTGAGTTTCCTCATATAGCTCCAAGATCTCCATCCACAGCTTGCTATAATAATAAATGAACTCATTTTTACTCACATCGACGGATGCAGGCGTATCAATATGTTGCGCGATATAACTGTCGGCTGCATCCTTCGCAGCTTGCAAATACTGTGCATCTCCCGTCATCCGATACATCATCAGGGGCTGAATGACAGGCCCCCGGTCTTTCTGATCCGGGTCACGTACAAGGTACTCTTCCTGAGCGAGTGCACCAATGCCTGCCGAAGTGCCCATCATCTGATTAACAGCCGCTACGCTTGAAACATCAAAAGGCAGAGTAGCCATTTTCCATAAGGAAGGCACACCGTATACTTTCTTCTGCGTTGGCGACCAACCGATACCATTTCGCGATACGCCATACTGGACGGACGGTAGTGCTCTCGTATCGTAAAGCTGGTCATCCCCAGTTAAATAATAAGCTCCCAAAAGAACCGCATTTGAGCTTGTTCGGACGCTATCCTCGTTTTCGATATCAATAAAACCCTTGGCACGGCTCCACCACCCGCTGGGTGATGGGACATAATTAACAGAGTCGTCTCCTTGCGGCTCAATTTTAAGGAGATCAATCATATTAAACATCGCGTCAGTAAGCGACTGATCTGACACATTTTTCCGGTATGCCGAATAATCGTACTCATTGCGAAGAATATCCACGTAGGACTCATATAGATTGCTTTTTTGAGCGATTAGCCCCATATGAAATTGATAGGTGTTTTCTGCGGTCATTTGCGAATAAGTCCCTAATTGAGGCGCATACAGGATTGGCTGCACGCTGCCTTCGTTGTTAACCAGGCTCATGCCAAGCCGTTGTTTCGTAACACCTCCCGTCGGTTCAAATTCAACCGGAAGCTCTGCCGAAGGTACAAATACGCCATACGTCAATGGATTTCCTGAACCATCTTTTTTCTCAACCAGGCTCATCGGAGCGCTCAGCTCTCTTAAACTTGTTGATTCCACCGTACCTACCATTTTGGCATGTGACCTGAATCCATTTAACACTTCATTGATGCCCGAGACTGCCTCTGTTGTGAAGGACTGATATCCAATCACATAATTGCCGTCGCGGCGAGGTGTAAAGGCAAAAGAAACATCTGGTTTATCCCCTGCCATGGACCAGTTCACTTCAAAATCGTAATCACTGCCATGCGCAGAATCGGTTAATACCGCCGTCTGGCTGTCTGGAAAATGGACCTCGTCGAATGTAATCCAGCGTTTGTTCATCGTATCGTAGTAATTGGTTCGGCTGCCCGCATTCCCATCTAATAAAACCCATTGTTCCTCAAGTCTTTCCGATTCATTATTGATTGGAACCCAGTTCCCTGTCTCCATGTTTTTGTAGAACATGTCACGAACGATGGATTTACCTTCATCCCATGCTGCCTCATAGAAGGTTGCCTTATAGTTCGCATTTTCGATGCTGCCTTTCTCTGTGTAACTGAGATTCGCTAAGGTACGGCTTCTTAGCGGGGGGAGCGGTGGTGCTTGTTGACGGATATTCCCCTCGAACTTGACTGCATCAGCCCGCGTAATAATTGTACCCGTAGAAGGCTGCGTTCGAGTCAGCCTGACAAATTCGCTATCATCACCACTAAACTCATACTCCCCCAGATCCACCCATCCAACCGATGGACCTGACGAAGGTCTTAGATCCATAAACTTGACATCTGTTATCCCGTTATGAACAATCTCAATTTTCACATTACTGTCTGCTTTATCCGCCCAATCCAGCTTATAGAACGATATCCTCGCAGTCCCTGCTTCCAAGCGTGGATTCCAGGTGATGCTTCTACCTACAGCGTCTGTAAATTTGGAACTGGAATTATTGTATCCCTTCACTCCAGCGCTTGTGCTCCAATATGGAGCGGAGAATCCGTTATTAGCGTTGCCGGAATCAACCGTAACGACATGATCAATTGTGAGGCTCCCATCATCAATGATGATTGTCTTATGTGGCTCTTTCTGCGTTATATTCCCTTCGAACTTGACCGCATCCGCGCGTGTAAGGATCGTGTTTGTGGTGCCGGTAGAACGGGTCAATTGAACGAATTCTTCACCAACTCCAGAAAAATAGTACTCTCCCAAATCAACCCACCCTGCTGGAGCGCCAGATGAGGGTCTTAGATCCATAAAGACTACATCCGTTGTTCCATTATGAACAATTTCGATTTTTACATTGCTATCAGCCTTATCCGCCCAATCCAGCTTATAGAACGATATTTTCGCCGTTCCTGCTTCCAAGCGTGGATTCCATGTTATCGTTCTGCCTGCTGTACTCGTATATTTGGTGCTGGAAAGATCATACCCCTTCACCCCTGTGCTTGTAGTCCAATTCGGAGCCGCATATCCATTGTTCTTGTTACCCGCATCAGGTGTCACAACATCATTGATCTTGATACTCCCGTCATCGATGATAATCGTCTGATAAGGTAAGGTCTCCGCATAAGCGGTCCTTATTCCGATCAGGCTGGAAGGAACTACGACCGTCAACATGAAAACGATGAAGAAAAGCAGCTTCCTTTTGACCATACAATTCACAGCCTCTCCTTATAATGATAACGCTTCCATAAATGTGTTGCCTTCTGCCTAATCCCGCTCTGTCATTTTTATCTTAGCATGTTAGATTACGGTGAAATTTCTTTCATTTTAAGAATTTCTTATACGATTTTAAGTAAAAAAAGAAACCTACATCCTAATTGATTGCTCAGTTGCAGTCAGATAGAATATAGGTCTTCCAAGTGTCCCAAGTGAATCCATCAATTATAATGGCGGCTGCACCAATAACAACTTTCCAAGCTGAATGACCGTTTGATCATACCAAGCTGGATGCTGCCTAATATGCTCCATACTTCGTTCATTGCCACTTGCCTCAAACACGGCCGCTTTGTCAGTTTTCTCGTGATCGATCTCGAAGCGAACTGTATGTTTCCCATTTGGTAGTTCCGGCAAGAAAACATATTGATTTCGATTATGATCGTTATAGGGTGTGAATCGATCAACAAGGAAGGGTTCCCCTCCATCCACCGACACCTTCAATCGGCCAGAATCCGGCCCCCCGATATCAAATAAGCCGATGTGGGTTCCCTCAAACTCCACTGTGATCGCCTTTCCGGCATCAACTGCTCGCCATAGACCGGGGAACAACCAATCATACTCACGCACTAAAGGAAAATCATCAGAGGTCATGTAAGACCACCCTGCGGAAAAATGAGTAAGACGATCCAGTGGCAACATGGTTGCATACTCCCAAGGATTGGCCGGGACCAAGGGGTCCTGCGGCAAGTGATGTTCGACTTTTCCCACGTGATCTCGAAGTTCGCTCATTTTCTCAAACGAACGAATGATGGTGTCTGTGTAGATCTGGTGTCCTTCGGGAATCGTCGGATGGATCGAATCATGCGTGAAAATAACGGCTCCGGGGATGGACACGTCTGCTCTTGAAGTAAAAATAAGCTTTCCATCCGAAACCAATTGACTGACCGCTACGCCCAGATGAATGGAAGGAATGCCGTAATAGTCGGCGACTTCCTCTTGCATAAGAGCGCCCTTCTGGTACTCGCCGGATTGAAATGAGGTCAAGTCCCGCTCCTTAACCGTATATACAAACAGGATATCGGTAAACCGGCTCCGCTTGCGAATCTGTCGGACAATGCCTTCGATCCGCGCCTTGGATTCGGGCACTCCGCCATCGTTGCCAACGAATTCAACAAATACGAGATCAGGCTGATGACGCAGTACATCTGTCTCCAAACGGGCGCAGCCAAGGTCCGATCCTGTCCCATCAATGCCTGCATTCACAGAGCGGATATCCGCATTGGGATATTGCCCCCGCAGCCAATCCGCCGTCATGACTCTGTATCCTTCAGAACGTGTATTACTGCCGCCGAAATAAACGATGGTCACGGTTTCTCCATTTTCCAACTTCTGAATGACATTAGGTAGCCCTCTTCGTGGGAAAAATTCCTTCATCACGACTTCACCCGCCCTCACTTAGCGTTTTTAGGAGCAAAAAGTTTTACAGCAAACACTTCATAATATGGCGAACCATACGTTGCAGAGAAATCAAACCGGATTTGGGTTACACCTTGTGCATGCACCTGATGTTTATTCAATGAAAGATAATTCCCACGGACTTTAATTTCACTCTGGGTTCCGTCTTCCAAAGTTAAAGTCACATCATAATCTTGAATCAACGACTCGATTGGATCGTCGAAATGCTCCAAATTCAGCTGCGAATTGAAAACAAGATGAATCTCATCCAGATTCTTGGGGCTTGCAAAACCAAATTCCAACCATTCCTGTCCTTCCGTACGTTCCGAAATCCAGCCGTTAGGCAGACCATAAGGTCTAGAGAAGCCGTTGACGACATTCGCGGGATTATACATATCCTGGGATGGTATCAGGTCTTTGAAGCAAATGCTCTTATTAAGCTTCTTCAGCCTGGATGGCTCTTCCGGTCTATAAAGGAAGCTCACCGCTCCAGTCATTTTCTCTTCATTGCCATACACGGCAAGGCTCGCCGTACCTTCCAATACGATGTAGATTTTGTCGTCTTCTGGCTTCTTGCAGCTGAGTTCCAGTGTAATCCAGTCATCGTGACCCGCTGAAATCACCAAGTTGTAGCCCTTCAGTTCGTTGGCGGGAATATAGTTTTCCTTCCGCTCCCCGCCAAACAGCTTCACTTGCAACGTTTCCAAATGCTCGGATCTATTTTTAATTTTGATCTGCACGCTTTCAGCCACGGATGTCATAATCGGCAAGACCAAACATAACGCTTTCTCCAAGGAGATCTCTTCGGTTGGATAAAGTTGTTCATAGCTTCGCTGAGACGAGGCACGAATCGTTAATCCGTCTGTGAAATAAGGATCTAACGGCTCTTGAAGCCCTACAATCGTTTGCCCGTCGCGAAGCAGCTGCGTCTGAAGCTCATCCATATGTGCTTTGACGATGTCCCCAGGGTCTGTATCATATTTTACGCATAACGCAGCAGCCGTTCCTACCGCCTGCCCCATACAACCACAGGTTGCCATGACCCTTGTAGATCCAAAAGCCACATGAGTAGCGCTTATATTGCGGCCAGCGAACATGAGATTAGGAATATTGCGTGAAAATAAGCTGCGAAAAGGGATATTATACAATCCCGGCACAAAGTTCCACGCGGTGGCCGGCCCTTCATCGTAGATGCCTTTATTTGCATGCAGATCCATGTACCAACCTCCGACGGATACCGCATCTTCGAAATGAGTCTTTTCTGTAAGATCGTTCTGAGACAGCATGTGTTCCCCTATAAAACGTCTCGACTCCCGCTTTCCCGGAATCGGGCATACATAATCCAGGATAAGGTTGTCTACATCATCAAACTCACCGCTATTTTTGATATAATCCCAGATCCCGTATACCAATTTCCGCAGTTCCAATGCGATGTCTTCATTATTCTTGATAATATCCATATGTCCGCCGTATTCCAGCCACCACAATCCGCCAAGCCCGTTGATTTTCCTTGGAAAAGATCGATGGTTTAATCCTTTTCTGATACTATCAAAAAACTCCAGCTTCGTAATATCATACGCAAAGCCTGGCCTTTTGTAAGGAACGGAATAGTTTACGTCACGGGCTTGAAACAGAATCGTATCACCCATCGTGTAATGATCTGCCACTTCTGGAGCGAGCTCCTCCTGGTATTCATGCTTCGCCTCTCTTCCCCATCGGAAGTGAGCACCTGCTTGGTATCCAACAATTCCATCACCGGAGCAATCGATATAGGTTGGGCTTTCAAAACGAAATTTTCTTTCGGAAGCCAATTGAAGGCCCTCCACCCATTGAATTCTGCCGTTCTCCATGCCCGTTTCATGCACACATGTATTCAGAAATAGAGAAATGTTGGGTTCATCATAAACCATGTCAAGCAAGACCGTATCCGAAAGTGAAAGCATAAGCTTTTTGTTGTATAACGGATTATAATGAAAGATCTTCAGTTTAAGTTCTTCCACCAACCCGCCTTCGCGAGCATAATAGGATGGACTGTTTCCGAGATATGCCGACCCGTTAATGTGAACTCTGACCTCGCTACTCGCATTTCCACCCAGAACTGGCCGATCATTGATAAGTGAAACCAGCAACCCTTGGCGTGCGGCAGCAATGGCAGCGCATATCCCGGCAATTCCTCCACCTATGACGGTTACATCTGATTTCATAAGCTCCATTTTGATAACCTCCATGATTAGATGCTCCTATCATGGTAATGGTTTTGACCCCTTTTTTTTTACAGGATTTCGCGAAAAAATCATACATTTTTTTGTATCCTTATTTGAATTCCTACCGTGTCATTTTTATCCGATATTGCTTAGGTGTATCCCCCGTATATTCTTTAAAAAGTTTGCAAAAGTACCCTTCATTGACGATGCCTACTTCCTCGCACAATTCCAATAATGAATAATCTCGAACGTTTAACAACTCGAGGGCGAGATGGATTTTTTTACGGTTAATGTAGCTGATCACGCCTTCGTTCATTGTTTTTTTGAATAAGCTACTAAAATACGATGGTGCTAAATTCACTTCCTCGGCAATTGCCTCCAACGTTAAACGTTGTTTCAGGTTTGTCTCTATATAATGCATTGCACTCATAATTTCTGCACGATGTAATAGTTGGCCCGCATGCACGTATTCGAATGTGAAATCGCCAATATAGGCGAGTTGCTCCTGAAAAGCCATAAATTCCATGGGGAAGTCTGGAACTTCCGTGGCCATCTTATTCCCCGATTTAAATTTCACGGTAATGTCTCTGTACAAATCTCTAATCATTGGCGCCATGATCGACTTGTGGATTTTATGGTCCGTAACAAATTGCGACAGATCGGCAAGTGCATTATCCAGCTCTTCCTTGGAAATCTTCCTCTTCAGGCGTATAAGAAAATCAGCAAGCTTCTGCTGAAAATCTGCTTTTTTGTCATTATGGTATTGGAACCGATGCATCGGTGTTTTTACGACTTTTTCGGTATGATAATAGAAATCCTCACTCACATTTTTAGCTTCCGTGTACGCCTGTTTGATCGATTCCCAGCCTCGGTGCGGACCACCAAAAGCGACAGATACCCTTTTATTCAAATATTGATGCAAATGAGAGATGATCTGCCCTCCCAAGGATAGGCAAGCATATTCCGTTTCCATATCACTGCGGTTATTTTCCCAGGATAGAAAACCAATAAAACGATTATCCGACAGATCCGCAGCTACCCCACTACTACCATTCATCACTGTTTCTTCGATGATATTTGTTATCGCATACTTCAAGATGTTTTGATCTGCGGCCGCGTATTCGTTTCGGAAACTTTCATATGTATTCATTTCAACGATGAAACAGCAATAGTTGGCTTGAAAGAAATGAAACTGCATGCGATTGGCAAAATCCGATGCCCGATGAGAAGGAATTTCACCTCGGATCAATTCGTTAAAAAATTGCTTGCGGACTCTGTATTTATTTTCAAGCACGGATACGTTTAATGAGTGAAACTCCGCCTCTTTTTTCTCAAACTCATTTAAAATTCCGGCTGCCTTATCCAACGCTCGATTCAAATCGGCTTCGCGCAGCGGAACCTTTACAATGTACTCCAATACGTTGGCTTGAATCGCCCGCTGAGCGTATTCGAAGGATGAATAGGCGGTCAGAAGTATGTATTGGGTATGGGGGAGCTCTGCCTTGAGCTCCTCAATCATGGAGATGCCATCCATACGAGGCATTACAATATCGGATATGACGATATCCGGTTTAAGTTTTATGATCTCCTCGATCCCATTCAGCCCATTATTCGCTTTGCCCACCAGAACAAATCGTCGATCCCTATGAGAGAGTTCATTAAAAAACAATTCCAATCGTTGAATGATCAGGTCTTCATCGTCAACAATGAAGCAGGTATAGTCTCTCCCCATTATGCATCTCCTTTTGGCAATTCTGCCGGGAATACAGCGCGTATACGGGTTATTTCCTTAGGTATGCTAATGATATCCAGCCCGAATTGATCTCCGTAGTGGAGTCTTATTCGCCCATGAATATTGTTCAGCCCAATTCTTTTTCTTTTTACTTCCTCTTCACTCGGTTCTGAGATTAAAATATGTTTTATTTTATCAGCTGGAATTCCCTCACCTTGATCAACAACTTCGATGATGACGATGCTGTCCTCCCTGTACGCATGAATCGTAATTGGCCCCTCAATTCCCCCTCCGTTATAACCATGGAAGATACTATTCTCCACAAGGGGCTGTAGCAGCATTCGGAAAACTGGGAAATCCATCAGTCCTGCTTCGATATTTTCAATCAAGTGGAAGTTTCGGTTATACCGAATGTTCTGGATCTCAATATAGTCTGCTACATTGCGTAATTCCTGGCGTAGGGAAACCTTCTCTGAAGCGTCGTCTATCCCGTACTCCAATAATGAAATGAGCGACCCGATCACCACATCTACTTTCTCTATTTGTCCGAGACGTATCACATTGCTGATTGAACCAAGTGTGTTATACAGAAAATGTGGGTTTATTTGAGACTGTAACACTTGGATTTCCAGCTTCCGCTCAAGTTCATTATGAAGCTCGGCCCGGCGAATCAGTTCCACAATTTGCTGTAACATACGATCGAATGCTCGTGAAAGATCTCCAAACTCATCGTTTCGATTAATGGTTATTGTTGTTGTGAGGATGCCTTGCTCTACCTGCTTCATTTTTGTTTTGAGCGTATAAAGTGGTTTTCTTATATATTTGGCAACCAAAAAAGAAATGAACAAACTTAAAAGAAGACCGGCAGCGAGCAGCTCGAGGTAATAGGTTTCCAATCTGGACAACGCTGCTTTTAAGCGTGATTCATCATTGATCGAGATGATGGTCCAGTTGAACTTCTCCGTTGGTTTTTTCAAAAGGGAGACCGGAATACCATCGTTGGTATACAGTTGAAGGTTTGTTTCTGTCGTATCCAGAATTTCTTCCGCTGACGTCTCTCCGATCGAAAAAGAATGATCTTGAATATTCAGAGGTCCTTTATTTTCAGAAAATCCGGCAATGATCTTACCTGACGCAGTGATCAGAGCCAGATTCATTTGTTCCTGTTTATTAATCTTGAACAAGGTTTCTTCAATGGCATTTAGATCCAAATCAACCGCAATGGCCATAGGAAACGGAGCACCGTTCAGATATCGAACCATCGTAACGGTCCAGCCAGAATACTTCGATTTGTAAGGTTCACTAACAAAGGTAGTCCTTCTATTTTTGTCAGCCGCATCAAATAAAGGTGCTCTTTCAGATAAAGGTTCATCGAATATTCGAGTAGGTGTACTTCCACCCAGAATGGATAAATCACTTTTGATCAAATAAATATTACTGACATAAATACTGTTGAGTTCATACAGCTCTCTTAATTGCTTTTTAATCACTTCGGTATTGTCAATGTTGGCTTTCACTGATGTTTCAACTGAGAAGAGAATCGTCTGGAAGGAGGAAAAATTAACGGTAAAATACTGGTCAACCTTGTCTAATATTTGATTGGTGTAAAAAATGTCATTGGTTCTTATTTCCTTTTGGACATAGCGATAAGACAATTGGCTTATCAAGATGATGCAGCCTAATACAAAGGCAAACACGATAAAAAATAATTTTAAAGGCAAGCTGATTCTTCTTCGCATCCATCATCTTCCTTTTAGTCCCGTTTTAAACTAAGAATAGCATATGCTAATAAAGAGAGGGGCTACGAATAGCCACTCTCTCTTCGTTTATTTTTACTTGATAAGGCCGGCTTCTTTAAATTGCTGGATTGCTGTTTCCTTATATTTCTGCATGTCAAACTTGGTATCCAGCGTCTGGAGGAAATTGTCCCAGTTGGAAAGAGGCTCTTTGCCCGTCATAAATTTAACCAAGCTTTCATTAATGAAACGTGTGCGGTCAGCATCCAAGGTATCGCTAGGGTCAGGGGTCAATAAATTTCCGGGCAGCGTTGGCCCCACATATTGCTGATTGTCCTTGAAAGCTTCCGCTGTCTTCGGATTCTGGAAGCTGAAGTACTCCGCATCATCACCACGGCGCGGCATTCTATAATGATCAACCCACAGGTACTTTTCTTTCATTTCCTTTGATAACTCGGAGGTTTTATTTTTGATCTTGCCGTCTACGACATCCCAATGGATGCCTTTGATTCCGTATGCAAAGTTTGGATAAGCTTCTTCATCCGTAAAGAGATAATTCAGCATGGACAAGATCCGAATGATTTTATCCTCGTCCGCTTTTGCGGATATGGCCCATGAATTGCCTTGGAATGATTTTCTCTCTACAATTTGATCACCGTAAGGACCTTTCATCGGAGGAATAACGATCCATTCCGGCACCTCGCCACTAATTTCTTTCATTTTCTGCTGATAATCCGGCTCCAGTCTGCGAGCATCTCTGATCATGAAGCCAACTCTACCTTTAAACATCTTTTGGTCCAACAGATCAGGCGAATTCATCGTCACCCAGTCCGGGTCAACCACCTTGGCTGCCATCATTTTATTAATGTAAGCAAGCGCCTCTTTCATTTTGGGATCGATAAACAGAAATACCGGTTCATTATCTTTTATCTCAACGGCTGAAGGAGGATTGACGCCAAACATCCACATCAAGCTATCAAAGCCATAGGTTTGCAGATTACCTTCTTTATTCATACCGCCGATGAATCCGTACGTATCGTTTTTGCCATTCCCGTCCGGGTCTTTCTCTGTAAGGGCTTTCATAACTTCGAACAACTCATCAGGTGTCGTTGGTACCTCCATATTCAGCTTTTTCAGCCAATCGTTACGGATAAAGAAGCTTCGACTGATACCGTTTACATTATCATAGCCTGGAACTCCAATGGTTTTTCCTTGATAGGACATTGCCTCCCATGAGTCGGTGCCAAACCGTTTCTGTAGTTCAGGGAATTGGTCCATATACGGTGTTAAATCCGCAAGAACTCCTTGGTCGTAATATTGCGCAAGATCAGCACGACTTTTCAAGAAGATCAAGTCTGGAATATCCCCGCCTGCAATGAGTGTATTCAGTTTGGTTGTTGCTTGCCCAGCCTGAGGAATCATCATCTCCAAGTCGATGTTCATCTCTTCTTCCAACATTTGGCGTTGAATATCTTCATCACGTGGAGGTACCGGAGCAGCAGCATTAAAAGTGCCTTGGTTAAACATTGAGATTTTCATTTTGGTTGCAAACTGGCCAGACTGGCCTTGCGAATTACTCGAAGTTGTCGATGTAACTTCTTCATTCCCCCCACATCCTGACAAAAGCGTTCCAAGTCCTAAGATTGCCGATAGAATAGCAAATGAAATCTTTTTACGCTGCATATTGACCTCTCCTTTGCTTGTATATTATCACGGTTTCCCCGTAATAAGTTAGGTTGGAACACCTTTTATCCTTTAACGGATCCCAGGAGTACACCTTTGGTAAAATGCTTTTGCAAAAATGGATAAACGATCAATATCGGGACTGTAGTTACAACAACTGTAGCCATCTGCACAGCGAACGTACTGACAGCCCCGGAATTGGCGAGCGAATCAGCGCTTTGAGTTGCAACGTTAAGCAGAATGTTGCGCAAAATCACTTGAAGTGGCATGTAGTTGGAATCATTGATATATACAATAGCATCAAAATAACTGTTCCAATGCCCGACTGCGTAAAATAAGGAAATGGTGGACAGGACGGGTAAGGACAGGGGTAAAATGATCCGCCATAACGTCTGAAGTTCACTGGCACCGTCTACCCTCGCTGATTCCTCAATTTCACCAGGTAATTGTTCAAAAAAACCTTTGATGATCACCAGATTAAATGCACTAATGAGATTTGGAATGATCAATACCCAAGGACTGTTTAACAATCCCAAAGAGCGGATTAGTAAATAAGTCGGAATTAATCCCCCACTGAACATCATGGTAAACACAATGAAGAGTAAAAATGGACTTCTTCCGGGCAAATATTTTTTGGATAACGGGTAGGCCGCGATTACCGTAAAAAACACGTTTAACGCAGTCCCTACAATCGTTCGGAACAACGTAATTTTATACGCCTGCCAGATCCCATGAGAAATGAATACTTCTTTATAGGCCAGAAAGGTAAAGGATTCTGGTATAATCACAATCCCTCTTCTTAATACTTCCGATTCTGGTGTTACGGAGACAGCAACCACATATAGAAAGGGCAGCACGCACAGTAGGGATAATATAATAAGAACTACATAAACGACGGTTTGCCAGACTTTTTCCCCGATTGTCATATGGATCATTCTAAAGACCACCTCACCAGATTTGCCCATCGAATTTTTTGGCGAGCTTATTCGCTGCCAACACTAAAGCAAATCCGATGACAGCTTTAAACAATCCTACAGCAGTAGCCAAGCCAATCTTAAGACGCTCCAACCCTTCCCGGTATACCCATGTGTCGATAATATCGATCTTCTCCTGGTTAAAGGTGTTGGCAAACATGAATATTTGGTCAAAACCCGCATCCAGAATATGGCTTAATTTAAGAATCAGCATCAGAATAATGACTCCTCGAATACCAGGTAACGTGATATGCCAGAGCTGTCTCCATTTGGATGCACCATCCATTCGAGCCGCTTCATACAAGCTTGGATCGATTCCTGCCAAGGCGGCAAGGTACAAAATCGCCCCCCATCCAATATCCTTCCATACTTCAGATAAGATGATCAGCATTCTGCCCCAGGCAGGTTCGGTTAGAAACGAGATGGGTTCAACACCTAAATCCTTCAAAATCATGTTAAAGAGACCATCGCCTGGGGCTAGTAATGCTACCATAATTCCATACACAATGACCCATGATAGAAAATGAGGTAAATAAGTGATCGTCTGTACGATTTTCTTAAACCATTGGCTATACACTTCATTGAGGAGTAAAGCAAGCACGATGGGCGCGGAGAAACCGAACAATAGCTTATACAACGATATGACGATCGTATTTTTCATGATGTCCCAGAAATAAACGCCGTTCATAAAATCCGTAAAATTTTTGAATCCCACCCATGGACTATCCCATAGCCCCAAAGCCAGGTTGTAGTTTTTAAAAGCAATCATGATTCCCGCCATAGGAATGTATTTGAATACCGCAAAGTAAATTAAAGCTGGTAATAAGAGAGCATACATCACTTTGTGCTTTTGTATCGTCCTTATCCATGTCTTTCGCTTTTTGGAGATGGGAATGGCGTCCGCTGCCAACTTTGCTTGCATTTCATCACCTCGTCTTTGTTTGTATTTGTATAATAGCACCCGCCTTTCGGATAAATTTCTGAAATATCAAGAATTTCTTATAAGATTTTAAGGAAGTGTGCCTGGGCTCGTTCCAACAGCTAATTCCGGCAACTGAGACAAGAACTTGTTCTACTAAAATAAAAAAAAGCCGCTATAATAGCGACTTTCAAATGGCGTATTTATACTTCTCCCCAAAAAATCTCAGTTTCATAATCGAATTCAACAATACCCTCTTGATTATTTTTATCAAATAAATTCCGTAGTTCTGTCATCATTGGATCGTAATTTGCATGCCCGGGTACAGGGCTGTAAGAAGATGATAACAACCGGCCTTTCAATCCCTTGAAATCGAACTCCTGACTCATTTTGAATCGCATTTCATTCATTGAACCTTCCTTGAAAAAAGAAAGCAATATCGCCTGAGAAATATTTTTATGATTAACTTTTCCGTAGTCGGTTCCATATGTATGGAGCAGTTGATTGTACTCTTCACGAAATGGAGTACCGTTAGTAAGACGTGAATTCCAGATGAGTATTACTTTCCCACCCGGCTGTAGAATTCTGCGAAACTCGATTTGGGCTGCGGAGCGATCAAACCAGTGAAATGCCTGAGCGCAGACAATAAAATCAACCGACTGATCAGGTAATCCTGTAGATTCTGCAGAACCTGATGTACTCTGAAATTTCGGATTACTTTCTAACATTTGCTCGGCGGCTTCCCGCATTGCCTGATTTGGCTCCACCGCGATTACATGGCTTCCGCGTTCCAGAAGTAGTTTTGAAATGATGCCAGTACCTGAACCGATGTCTGCTATATTACTGTTCACATGTAAACCAACGACGTCGTACAAATAGTCAATAGCCTCTTTTGGATAACTCGGGCGGTATTTCAAATACGAATCGACCCGGCTCGAAAACCGTTCTCTATTGTTCATCGATCGTCACGCTCCCATCACTATTTTGACATCCTATATACTGGCTTCAGTAATAGCTTCAAAATCTTACTGCCCCAAAAAGCAAATACCGTCGTTCCGGTCCATGAGCTGCGCTTATCTTGGCTGTATTGATCGTTGATCATATAGGTTCGAGTCGAAATAGGACTCTTCAGACCGAACTGTTCCCATTTCTCGGGATCATTCGAACCTCCAAGTTTTCTAAGCATATTTGCCGACTCATGATCTATTTTAGCCGGAATTTGCTCGAATGCTTGGGTGATTTGCGTATGAAACTCGTCGATTGGGTTACGACTGGTAATGCTCTCGAGATGAATGCTTTCACGAATGTAAGAAACGTATGCCAGATGGTCAGCCCAGAACTCGTCGATATAAAAAAGCCGTACACGCCGCTCCGATGGACTCATCAGTCTCTCAGCTTTCAAAATTCCGAACCGTTCTTCATATAGAATTCGCCTCTGATCCTCCACCATATCCGAATAACAGTTCAATTCCCGCTGAATATCGAAGTTTTGACCTATAATAACGCGCTGAATATGCTCGATTTTGCTACGGAGCGCCGGATCATCAAGAACCTCGTCCTGATTTGGGGCGCGAAACAGTCTATGAATGCCAAAGCGAAGCATCAACTCGTCCTCCAGGCTAATATAAAATACGGAAGACCCAGGGTCACCTTGGCGGCCACAACGTCCGCGCAACTGGTCGTCAATCCGCATGCTTTCGTTCACATATGTACCTATCACGTATAATCCGCCCAGTTTGGCAACCACTTCTGCCTGTGCGGGATTACCGTCGCCGAGACGAATGTCGACGCCGCGCCCTGCCATATTCGTAGATACCGTTACCGCGCCTATTTCTCCCGCTTTAGCGATGATTTCGGCTTCTTTTGCATCGTTTTTTGCATTCAGAACCTGGCAAGGTACGCCAGCAACGGAAAGCGCCTCCGCGAGCATATCAGATTCCTCGACGCTTGACGTACCAATAAGAATGGGGCGTCCTACCCTATGGACGGAAGAGATTTCTTGTACAAGCGCCTTATATTTGGCTTCTTTATGGGTGTAAATTCGGTGTTTGTGGTCGATCCGTATGTTTGGCTGGTTTGGCGGTATTTGCACGACTTGCATCGCATAGATATCCTCAAATTCCATTGCTGAAGCATGCGCCGTAGCCGTCATTCCGCAAATTCCCGAATACAGGCTAATAAAATGTTGAATGGTGATCGTGCCGAGAATTCTCCCACCTGCCTTCCACTGCAACCCTTCTTTTGCCACCAGCGCAGCTTGCAGCCCGTCCGGCAAATACCTGTTTTCGGCCACACGACCTGTATGTTCTTCGATTAGCTCAATTACACCGTCCCGGACGATATAATCGACGTCTTTTCTTAATAACGATTCCACATGCAGCGCACAATTCAATGACGTTAACCAATGACTGTTATGGCTATCGTACAAATTGCCACATCCCAGCAGCAACTCTGCTTTTGCAGCACCCGCTTCATTCAAGTAAACGTTCCGCTGGAACTCGTCAAAATCGTAATGCTCTCCTGGCTGCAGCTGCCGGGCCACTTCTGCGAAAAGAACGCCATCACTTTTGGAAGCACTCGAATCGCCACTAATGACTAACGGCACTCGTGCTTCATCAAGAAGCAATGAATCTGCTTCGTCGACGATGACGTAATGGAAAGGACGATGCACGGTATCAGCTTCATTAAATGCGATTGTGTCGCGCAAATAATCGAACCCTGCTTCTTTAGCTGTAACATAGGTTATGTCCTTGGCGTAAGCTTCCCGTTTCTCGAACAGGCTCATGCCCGCTTGAACCGAGCTTACCGTTAACCCGAGGAAGCGATAGATCGGTCCCATCCACACTGCATCTCGATTTGCCAAGTAGTCGTTAAAAGTAAGCACATGAACGCCTTTGCCTGTCAAAGCGTTGAGATAAACAGGCATAACAGCAGAGAGTGTTTTTCCTTCACCGGTATGCTGCTCGATCAAAAATCTTTCGTGCAAAGCGATAGCAGCCATAATCTGGACATCATACGGCTGTAATCCGAGTGTTCTCTTCGCAACCTCGCAGACTAGAGCATAAGCATCAACAAGCAGATCATCCAAAGGCTTGCCTGATCTTGCTTCTTCTTGCAGCCGAAGAGATTCCGCTTGCAGGTGCTGATCATCCCAAACTTCCAAGTTCCGTTTCCTGATAAGCTCCACTTTGTCTCGATAATCCTTCAACAAACGCCGGTTATCTCGCTCTTTGAATTCACGTATCAACTTGACGACTACATTCATCGGAATTTGATTCCTCCTTAGTAGAAATAAGTTGTGAAAAGAAAAGACTCCATATGGAGTCTTTTTTGTCGATGATTAAAGTGCCACCAAACCATTCGTTATAAGAGAAACCTACATTACTTCTCCGATGGGAGTGGTGTAAAGAGTAGATTGACCGGCAGGTTGCTTCCTGGTGCGGCAGAGAATAGAATGGTCACGCTCTCTCCAGTTGAACCGGTGCGGTAAAGCACGCTTTGTTCACTTGAATTGGCAACCGCAACGTTACCTTCGGCAATCGATACCAACTGATTGTTCACTAGAGCTACTCCGGAGTACTTCCCTCCACGAGGGTTAAAGGAGATAAGTGTACGCGGAGCAACATTGGTCAGCGTAATTTTGTACAATACGCCGAAATTACCTGCATTGGATGCGTCTGTGTAAGCCATCGGATCTGTTCCTACCAGATTGGGATCGCTTGAATTGTCACCAAGTGGCAGACGGGCAGGTTTGATTCCCACGTGCTCATCGTACTTTATAATGCGAGTCGCATTCGGGTACGTACCCCGGTTGTGTACTCCGTCACGATCCAGCACAGGTAGCAATGACAAAGCCTCGAAAGGATCTTTATTTTCTTCCACCAGGATAACGTTATAGTCTAAGGAATAATCACTATAAGCGTCCGAATAGAGGGAGATTACTTGTCCTTCTTTCATCGGCGTTTTATTAAGTTCGGTCAAAATCAGTTTGCTTTCCCCAGGTTGAAGGTACTCTTTCTTTTGATCCGCTCCAGTCTGAATCGACTTGAACCATTTATCAATAGACAATTTCCCAGCTACGGTAGCATACGGAGTAGGTCCGGCAAAGCCCATATTCTGTTGTTCAAATACTGCCGGATTTGGGTTGTTATTGGTTGCAATCACATACATTTTTACTCTTTTGCCTGTATTGTTCACGTGGTGAATCATGAAACGGGTCTGCCCCAAAGATGATTCTTTATATACAATGCCTTCCGTATTCACAGTTTCCGGACTGTTACTGCGAATCAGCAAACTTGGCTCATCCATGTACGTATAAGGCACTTTCTCCATCGTAGTCACTTCGCCGCCGTTAAAGGTGAATTTCTGTCCTACCGGCGTGAAGAGTAAATTAAAATCGGTAAATGAATATAAGGTCTCATTGGTTATGGTGATGACTTTGGAGTACGTGTTCGTAGCACCGTGATTGTCAGTAACTGTAAGTGTCACCGTTTTTGGACCCGGTTCAAAGAACGCAAGTGAATTGTTCTCCCACGCCGCTTTAACAATATTATTTTCATCATCTGTACTTTGGTCTGTGTATGTTATTTTTTCGCCCATTTTATACTCTTCTTTATCCGTGGCGAACATGGCTACAGGAGGAAGATTAGGAGCCAAAACTTCAATCGTAGTTGAATAGGGATCGCTCCATTGACCATTGGAATCCTGTACTTGATATGAAATCGTATATGTACCTGCTTGATCAAATGAATCCTGGCGACCAGTCCAGCGTTCGTCAACGATATCCATTCCATTAGGTGAACTGGAAGAAGTCACGTAGTCTACTTGATCACCCGCAAAAATTTCCTTTTGGGAAATGGTAAAGCTTGCAACAGGTTTTGTATTAAGATTCAACACAACCGTTTTAGCCGACTGATTCACTTTATAGGTGATGTTCAGAGCTTGAGTAATGGAAGTTAACGGCACCATGAATGTACTTTTTTGCTGATAAGCAGGGCCTTTCATCGTTCTGGTCTCTCCATTTACCGTATAGTCCTTGCTGTTAGTTTTGAATCGGAGTTCATCTTCACCACTAATAATGATGGTTTCCTTGGTTTTGTTATCGTATTTGACGCCGTATCCCACACGGTCAACCAGCGCACGGATTGCAACATAGGATACACCGTTTTTTACAGCCATTGGCTGTCCAGCAAGATACGTTTTTCCATCCTGCTCCATTTTGTTGCTATTCATGTACAACGTCAGATTCCCACCTGCTGCTGCAGGAGACGTTCCATCAATGGATGGTTGCTCTATCTGAGCTGGCGTAGCTGGCGTTTCAACCTTCTCAGGGGTTTCCTCTTGAACTACAGGTTTTTCACCCGTTTCGTTTGTAGTCGTCTCTCCCCCATCCAATGCAGGTTTCTCGCTATCTGTTTTGGGTGTTGCCTCAGTGCCGGTTGAGGTTTGAGTGTCCTTGGTTTCAGTGGGCGGAGTATTGATAGATTTGTTATTGCTCTCCGTTTTCACTTCACGCTCTGCAATCGGCTGCTCTTGCTTTAACACCTCAACTGATTCTACATTGGCTGTGTTTACTGACGCGGTGTCACCTTGCGGTGCTGATTGCGCATTCACAGAACCGACTGCAAATGCTTGAAAAACGGCTAAAGCGGTAAAAATGGATAATTTCTTCTTCATATTCATGTGTTGTCTTTGGCTCCTTCTACTCTCTAGTAATGTATAACCCCTCAAAAAGTCATAGTATTAGACGCTAGATTTAGGAAAAAGTTTCTAATTGAATTGTAAATTATGGATTTATGTGCAACTATTTTTTCAATGTTTGGTTATAAGTTCTTTGAATAAGAAGCGTCTGTTGCATAATAGTCTTGATTTTGCACAAGATAATTCATGTCGCATTTTATAAAGAGGTGGATCAATGACCCCAACCAATCAGGCTTTTTCTGAATTAAAAATGAATATTTCTTATGTGGAACAGTCCCTCTACTGTACTGACGATCTGAAACAACAACAGCTTCTACTTAATGGTGTTCAGAGTGTGCTTCTCTATATCGATTCACTTGTAGATCAGGAGATCATTCAAACACATGTCTTAACAGCACTGAATGGCCAAGCTCATTCGGAAATCTACCCATCGTTCACCACTTTAGAAAGTCGAAAAGATACGGATCTGCAACGTGGAATAGATTCACTTATTCAAGGGAAATGTCTTTACATAATCGACGGGCACCCGGAGTTTTACATTCTTTCTACCGAGAAAATATATGTCCGAAGCACAACCGAACCGGAGAATGAAGGCGTTATTCGAGGGCCGCACAATGGATTCGTAGAGCAGCTTTCGGTTAATTTGAATCTGATCCGTAGACAAATTATTAGTCCATCCTTAATCGTTCGATATTTTAACGTCGGCGAGAAGACACATACCAAAATTGCAGTTGTATATCTTCAGGACTTGGCCAATCCGGAGTTAGTGAACGAAGTAAAAGAGCAAATCACGTCCATATCTTCAGATATGGTGCTCGCTCCAGGTTTTATTGAAGAGTTTATGGAGGATAACCCCTTCTCTCTGTTTCCCCAGCAGCTCAATACAGAAAGACCTGACCGGGTTATTGCCAACTTGATGGAAGGACGTGTCGCCATACTTGCCGAAGGAAGTCCTTCAGCTCTTATTGCTCCAGTTACGTTTTTTGCTTTTTATCAAAGTCCGGATGATTATCATGGTCGCTGGATTGTCAGTTCCTTTTTACGTTTAATTCGCATGATGAGTTTTGTCATTGCTTTTACATTACCTGCTGTTTATATTGCAACCATCTCTTTTCACTCCGCTATTTTACCGATCGAACTGGCACACACAATCAAGAAATCATTGCAGAACATCCCCTTTCCTGCACTTGTAGAGGCAATGTTGCTTGAACTGATCTTTGAAGTATTAAGAGAAGCCGGGGTCCGACTTCCCAGCCGAGTGGGCCAGACCATCGGCATCGTTGGCGGTTTGGTTATCGGAGATGCTATCGTTCGTGCGGGGCTTGTATCCTATACAATGATTATTGTGGTTTCACTAACCGCTATCTCGTCGTTTTTGGTGCCTTCACATGAGATGAGTTCGGCAGTCCGTATTCTCCGCTTTCCAATGATGATTGGAGCGGCGCTTTTTGGATATATCGGCATCGCATTTGGTCTGGTGATTCTAACCATTCACCTCTGTAAGATGGAAAACTTCGGATCGCCTTATTTTGCTCCAGTGGCCCCTTTCCGATTAGCTGACATGAAGGATGTATGGATTCGATTTCCCATCTGGGCGCTTCGCGGGCGTCCTCATGATGCCCGCCCGCAGCGGCTGAATCAGCAGAAGTTCTCTAGGAGTTGGAAAAAACGTGAATAAGGAAACAACAATCACTCGGGGACAACTATTCTTGCTCATTTTGAAATTTGAGATCGGTGTAGATATTCTGTCCCTCCCTTACCGTATACACCTTATCTCTAAAGGCGGAGGATGGATTTCTGTTTTTCTTGGAGGGTTCCTGATCCAACTTGTCATACTGTTGTGCTGGCTTTTGATGCGAAGATTCCCGAGTTCATCCATTTATGACATTGTAACGCTGATTACGGGGAAATGGATTGGCAAGTTGCTGATCATTGCCTACGTTGGATATTTCCTGTTAATGGGTACTTCTGTTCTGGTGAACGCCTACAGTGTGATTAACCGCTGGATGCTGCAGGATACGCCTCGGTGGGCTATATTAGCCCTCTTCTTGTTCAGCAGTATCTATTTGGTTCGGCAAAAATTACGAATCATTGCCCGAGTACTGGTACTCATCTCCTTTTTGGTCTTGCCCATGATGGTATTGATCAGTTATGGACTCAAGGAAGTTAATCTGTTATATCTTTTGCCTTTAACCGAAGCAGGATGGCCCAATATCATTAGTGGATCAACGGAAACATTAATGGCTATGTTTGGATTCGAGTTTTTTCTCGTTGTGTTTCCTATGGTTGAAGGTAGCAGCGGTGGCAAACTCAAGTCTGTTGCTTTAGCAAGTGCTGTAGTCGTGGTGTTGTATGCATTCACCGTGTTCATTTGTTCAACGGCGTTCAGCCCCCAGCAACTTGACTTAATGCCTGAACCGGTCATATATCTGCTCCGCTCTATCCCACTCGGGACAATGGATCGGGCCGATTTCCTGTTCCTCCCTATCTGGTTAATTTCAATTTTCGGGGCCATATGTGGCTATTACTATACGGCATCCTATGGTATAAGTTATCTCTTCAAACAAAAACACCATAAAAAAGCGGTGCCTTATGTCGTTCTTGCTTCTTGCATAATTGCGTATCTGCCACAACAGAAGGAAAAACTTGAGTTAATTAGTACGATAGCCAACAGATCGGCATACTTTTTTCTCATGATCCTGCCTCTGCTCCTGTTGGTTCTATCTTATATAATGAAACGAAAAGAGAAGATGATATGAGTAAACGGGGGAAAATCCTCATCCTGCTGACCCTGCTCATGGTGATGACGGGATGTTGGGATCAGGATAGTTTAAAAGATGCAAGACTGGCTAATGCTTCGGCGTTTGACATCACCTCAGAGGGTGAAATTAAACAGACGCTTGAAATTGTCGATGATTCTGAGAGTCAACAAGGGAGCAGCGGTAATGAAGTCCACTCAGGCACCGGGAGATCCGTCCGTCAAAGTACAGATAGAATTCGTGCTAAAGTGACTGGTGATATCCGGTTTTTCAAATATGGGATGATCTTATACGGCAACAAACTCGCACAAAATGATATCTATCCCTACCTGGACGTCTTATATCGGGAACCCGATTACCCAACCTCACATGTGAAAATTGCGATTGTGGATGGCGATGCCGGAGATCTGTTACACCAAAAAAAAGTTGGCAGCATATTAATTGGTGATTTTATTACCAAAAAAATTAAGAGTCTGGAGGAATTATGTATTTTTCCGGAAATGACGTTAGAGACCCTTCTCCCTCCCATGCTGGATCCGGGACAGGATTTTACACTGCCTTATCTATATAAGGATGGAGAGGAGATTGATGCTCGGGGAATCGCCCTGTTTCATGGGCAAAGGTTCAGTGGCAGTCTCAATACCGAACAGGCTCCCCTATACATTATTATGAGTGGTAAATGGAATAAAGCGGCGCGCTTTGTCAAAAAAGTTCACCCAGGGCCTTCCAACAACCCACGGAACTATGTCACTTATGAAGCGAATATCGCACAAATTAAGCGCAAACTTGCGGTAAAGGTGGCAAGTGATAGCCAAATTGATGTGAACCTCCGTATCGAACTTCCAGTAACGATCGTTGAGTATGCAATGAATCATCTTCAGGAAAAGGACACGATTGAACGTCTGAACAGCCAGTTATCCGATGACATGACTCAGGACGCAGAACAAATTATCAAGACACTTCAGCAAAGTGGTTGTGATTCCTTCGGTATTGGCAGACATTTAATTGCCCATTACCCGGACTTATGGAAAAGCCTAAACTGGAATAAAGAATATGCCCAAGTTCGTTTTCACCCGGAAGTAAAGGTTACAATAGTCGGCAGTGGCGTTTTAAATTAATAACATGCTGTCGTGCAATTGGGAAAGCTCTCTTCCATTTGGGAGAGAGCTTTTGACTGTTGACTTAAAAAGAAGGATTTGCTAATACTCTAGTCGTTAAGAAGCACTTCAGTGAAAAGTTTTATCGTGCCTGGTTGAGTATAACATCGGCAGCGAAGCTGAGCTATAAAATAGGTGAAAGAAGACGTGATATTCCTTCTTTAAATTTTATAATAAGGGACCTATTTCTATAACGATCAGAAGTAAGTTCTGTACTTAACTGGCTATCTTGATGAAACAATTCTTGAAGTTGTTTCGCAACTCGCTCGTCATATACAATTGCATTCACCTCAAAATTCAACCTAAAGCTCCGGGAATCAATATTCATCGTCCCTACTGAAGCGACTTCTTCGTCTACTACAATGGTCTTTGCGTGTAAGAATCCATTATCATATAACAGAATCTTGGCTCCATAGTCCAATAATTCACCAGCATACGCCCAAGTCGCCCAATATACAAACGGGTGATCGGGCTTATTGGGAATCATAATGCGCAGATCCACCCCGGATAGGAGTGCGATTTTACATGCATCCATAAAAGTGCTGTCAGGAATAAAGTAAGGCGTTTGAATATACACACTCTTTTTGGCATTTACTATAAGCTTGATGTACATATTCTTCAGGTGTTCCACCTGTGAGTTAGGACCACTAGACACAATCTGAACTGGACTTGAACCATCAAGCTTTGCTGTGTTGAAGGAGAATTGTTCGTAACTTACTTGATGGGATTTGCTGGCGTGTTTCCAATCCAAAATAAACCTTCCTTGAATATGATTAACGGCATCTCCGTGCATTTTAAAATGTGTATCACGCCAGTATCCAAACTTTTTATCCATGCCTAGATACTCATTCCCCAGATTAAATCCGCCAATATAAGCAATCTCCCCATCAATAATACAAAGTTTTCGATGATTTCGATTATTCATACGGAAATTTAATGGCCTAATCAGTGACGGGAAAAAGACCTCTACTTCTCCACCGGCAGAGATCAGTTCTCTGAAAAACTTCAATGAAAGTTTCTTTGAACCAATTTCGTCATAGAGAACTCGCACTTTTACGCCTTCTTTAGCTTTTATGGTTAATTCATCTCGTAATTTCTTCCCTAAGGAATCCGGTTGAATAATGTAATATTGGATGTTAATCTCTTTCTTGGCATCCTTGATATCAGCAAATAAAGAATCAAATTTCTCTTGTCCATCATCGAAGATGAATATCTCATTGTCATTGGTTAGGATTGCATTGGATGATGTGAGATTCAATTGAATCAGGTCAGCATATTTCATGAGCAGGGGGTTGTTTTCCTTACGTTGCTCCTTCAATGTCACTAACTGGTTCTCGACAATTAACTTTAGGGAGTTTCTCTCTTCAGCTGAGAGTCCGTAGAAATTTTTCTTTTTGAGGTTACGTCCCAGAAAGAGATAAACGATAAAACCTAAAATAGGAATGAAGTAAAATATCATGAGCCAGGCCCAAGTATAACCAATGTCTCTCCTTTCAAAAAACAAAAATACCGCTGAGAGTAATATGTTTATAATCATAACGAGTGAAAGTATCAGCGTGACCATACTGTTATATCTCCTGCCTTCCATTGACTTTATGTAAATAATAAAAAGTGCTTATTACTTAGCTATTCTCGAATGAAGCCGTCATCACAAAGAATATGATAACATACTTGAGGAATACTAAATCTATTAAATGATAATCACTAGACATTGAACTAAAAAAGAATCCACTTCCTATAAAAGAAGGGATTCTTTCACATTGAATATCCTATACTTAGAATCTGTAATTCAAAGAGAACGCAATTTTGATACTTGTTGTTCCCGCACCGGCTCCAATGAGACTTATAGAATTAATTGTTGGTGCAGTATAAGATCTACTGCTACCTGGGGCTACGACAAATCCAGGAATTTGAACACCGTCAATAAGCAAAGCAGCGGTGGGTGAAGCCCCCACTCCGTTATTCTCAATTAGAATAGTTCCGTTTATCAGAAACGTTGAGGAATTTTCGTATATAATTGTTGGTGTCCCACCCGTATCTGACAAACTTATCGTAGTACATACGGCATCGTTTACCACCGCTGGAGAAACCGTATTATTACAATTACCAATTTGAGCCATTTGTGAACCTCCTTAAAAATACTCTTTCTATAAATATATGTGGGAAGATAGTTGTGGTTCGGGCTATTCCAACTTTGTTTCCATTTATTCCTCATCCTCTTCTTCATTTAGAACTTGATAGTATATATCTATTCCAAATGTGCCGCTTGCAGTATTGTTTAAGCTCTTTTCAATCTCCACTTCAATATGATGCATTCCGGCACAGCTAAAAGCACAGGTGTTACCCGGTAGAACAGGAAGCGAACACGTTCCTTCATTATGTATTATGTTCAAAAAGACAGATGAATTACTTTGTTTATGATTAAAAATACTTACTGTACCATGTACTTTTAAGGTTGAAGATGCTGACCACAGCGTTAAAACCTCTGTTATGTTTGCTGAATTTATATGGAACTCCCCACAAATAGTTGTTTCAGCGAGACGAGTATTCACTCAGACTGCTCCCTTCCATAATTCTTCCTTTCATTTATTTTATTAGTGATCTGCTGTTTTCATGTATGATTATGCTCCTAATGAACAACAAAAAAACCGCTACATTAGCGGCTTTTAATAGTACTATGTTCGTGACTTTAAACGATATACGACCGACTATCCAATCTCCCCTGCTCGTTAGTTCCTTACAACAGGAATCCACATTTCACCATATACCAAACCGTTTTTCTCTCCCATTTCAACTGTTGTATTTGGACCGCCAACATAGGCATAATCTTTTTCTACGGGGAGGGCTTGACCAAAGGCAATGCCAGTAAGCATATTATTGAGCGCATCAGCCGTTTCAGCTTCGCCCTTCACAACCAGGTATTCTCCCTTAGGAAATTGGATTACTCTCGTTGCTTCTGGCAAAGTTTCTGCTGTCATGACACCAGCATAATGCATCATCTGGTTATTTACTGCTTCGTTTACTGCAAAAATGTAGTCGTTTGTTGCCAGAGACTTTAGTTTGTCCAGGCTTCCATCCTCTTTCACCGTGGACCAAAAATCCGCCTTCTCCTTGCTGATGCCAACATAGTCTGTATAGTCGCTCTTAAGATCCGTTCCAATACCTAACACGATAAAGCTCTCTTTTTCTTCGAAATGATAATTACTCATGGTTTACACCGTCCTCTTTAAATTTTCAATTGATTTGTGTTTTCACTTGATAGGTTTATAATAACCTTAAATCATGTCAGAATATGATACTGTTTAGGGGGCCCAATGAAAAAAGTTGAACGCATAAATATCATCACCCGGTATATCAATAACCGTGCACACTTTACCATCTCTGAAATCATGCGAGAATTTAATATTTCTCGTTCAACAGCCATTCGAGATATCAGAGAAATTGAATCCATGGGAATGCCACTTGTCGCTGAAGTTGGGCGGGACGGGGGTTATTTTGTCATGAACAACTCCCTCCTGCCCACGGTACGGTTTACCGATAATGAAATCAAAGCGTTATTCATTGCTTTTATGGCGACAAGAAATCAACAGCTTCCTTATCTGAAGAGTCGTCAATCTTTGGCTGAAAAATTATTGGGCCTTATCTCAGAAAATCAGCAAGATGACCTTGTACATTTGAATCAAATATTGCTTTTTGAAGGAACCAATCCCCATAATCCAGACTTGCTTGATCTATCAGACCTGCCTCACCCTACTTTGGAGAAACTCATCCAAATTCTTCTTATAGAACGTTATTTGTTAGTTACTGTGCAAGAAGAGAAGAAAACAAAGTCCTATCCCATCGTTCTCTTGCACCTTCATCATCAAAAAGGCCATTGGATCATTGAAGGTTTTGACTTGGAGGAAGAAAAAAGACGAATCGTATCCGTTGACAACCTCATCCATGTCGAAGCATACCCGGCGAAAAAAAGACTGAGTACAAAAAAGATTGTAGAACAACTCAAACGAAATACGCAGGAAGAAGTTATCAACCTTGTCCTGGAACTTGGTCCAAAGGCGATTGCGCAATTCAAAAAATACCATCCTTTAAAGTTTTCCATTGCCTATACAAATCCATACCAGACTACGGCTCTCCTAAAGGCATTTATGAATGTTCATAACTCAGAAGAGTTAACCGAAATCACCAATTGGTTGCTTTTTCTAGGAGAAGATATCAAGGTGAAGGAGATTCCGGAAGAAGTCCTGAATGCTGTACAAGATAGATTAAGCTTATATCAAATGAAGCAGTGAGCAGCCCCCTCCTACCTAGTCTCTCCATTATCTAACAATGCCTTACCTGAATTCAGGCTGAGGATTCAGTACGGAAAACCAAAAAAAGCCGCTGTGTTAGCGACTTGTAATGGAATCATATTCATTCATGTCTCACGCCAATGCTTGGCGAGCTGTTCCTTCTATACTAGAAGTCAGCATTAGACTGGGCATGATTAGGTGTATGCTGCGGGACGTTTTTAACGAGTAGGAAATAAGTAACAATCGCAATGATGCTGGTCATTAATAACGTGAGTCCTAACGGGACGGCAGTGTCCTCACCCGCGATGCCGACCAGAGGAGCAACCAGTGCACCAAGAAGAAAAGGAACAACGCCGAGCAGTGCTGCTGCACTTCCGGCCATCTTAGCTTGACTCTCCATGGCAAGTGGGAATGCCGCTGTAGACGTAATGCCGATCGAGCATACGAAGAAGAACAATGGAATCACCAATGCGAAAAGTGGACCATGAGCCAGGGTTACGACCAAAGCAGCCACACTTGCTATTATAGCAAGCCATAGTCCCGATAATAGCAGCGTCTGCTCAGGGATACGTTTAGCTAGTCGACCCACGATTTGAGATCCGATGATCAAGCTGATGCCGTTCGAAGCAAATAATATAGCAAATACAGTGGGTGTGACGCCATATATATTTTGGTAAATAAATGGTGTTCCCGCCACATAAGCAAAGACCCCTGCTGTCATAATTCCCTGTGCCAGCATGTAGCCTACAAACTTACGGTCACGCAGAAGCATTCTGTAATTACCCAATTGCTGTTTGAAGTCAGGAACTATACGTCTTTCGATAGGGTGTGTTTCTTTTAAGCTCCACTTTGTCATGATTAATAAGAAAATTCCCAAGAATGAAAGGCAGATAAACACGCCAATCCAGGTTGTGAATGAAAGAACCCCACTTCCCGCGATGGGTGCTGCCAGAGGCCCCAAATTCCCTACAAGCAACAGCAAAGAGAAAAATTTAGTGAGTTCATGTCCACTGTATAGATCTCTGGCTATCGCACGGGAAATGACAATTCCAGCTGAAGCTGCAAATCCTTGCGTGAAACGAAACAAAATTAATAGTCCGATATTCGGAGCAAAAGCACATGCCAAGGAACAAATAATATAGGCTGCCATACAGATCAACAATGGTCTACGTCTACCGTACGCGTCACTCAAAGGACCCATAACAAGTTGTCCTACACCGAGTCCTAATAAACAAGCAGTAAGGCTAAATTGTACAAGTGATGCCGTTGTATTCATATTTTGTGCAATCTCCGGAAAAGCCGGTAAATACATATCAATCGTAAATGGACCTAATGTAGAAAATAAACCTAGTAGTATTGCCAGTCCAAAAACATTCCAATTCGTGCTCTTCGCCATAATAAATAAAATCTCCAATTCCTTATATAATTTGCAAGCCTAATCGAGTATAAGACATAGAGTTAACTGTAGGTCAAGTCTTAAGACTATTAAAACCAAAAAAAGCCGCTTATTAAGCGACTTTGAATGGAAAACCATTTAAATTGTGTAACTCCCCCGGCCTGAACCCATATGACTCATGATCATTTCGGCAGCTCGCTTGTAACCGCCTGCCTGCCTTAAAGATTCACCAATGAGGTAAGCCTGCCGTCTATAAAGTGAATTGTGTAGTACTTCTGTTAATGCCTCTCTCAAATCAGTTGCATTGAGGTTATGTTTATTTAAAGTAATACCCGCGCCCAACTCCTGTACCCGATTGGCGACAAGAGGCTGATCCGATGTTAATGGAATCATCACCATCGGAACGTTGTAATATAACGCCTCACTTGTGCTGTTCATTCCAGCATGTGTAATAAAAACATCGGTATGCTGCAGCATGTCCAACTGGGCAATGTATGGCTTGACGATAAAATTAGGAGGTATTTGATCAGCCAGCGGCTCCATATCCGTGTATTTTCCTGAAGATAAAACAACATTCACGGGTAGATCCCCTAATGCTTCAAAACAAAGCTGATAGAAATCCAAATTTTTATTTAAAATCGTACCCATAGCAATGTACACGGTTTGCGGGTACCGTTCACGAAGCACCTCAAACGAGAAGGTCGGAGCATCTTGACGTGTTATGATCGAAGGACCCGTGAAAATAAAACGATCATCCAGCTTTTCTGCCTGCGGCTGAAAATAACGGCTGGTGTAAACGAGCTTTAACTGACCTACATGTGCCGGAATCTCTTCCATGGCTGGAATACTCACTTGAAGCTCTTCAGCTAACTTCGTTGTGATCTTCATCGTAGCCTCATAAAGCTCCTTCGTCTCCGTCTCATTCAGAACTGAGCTAGACCCCAGAGGCTCCACAAAAGCAAAGGACGCAATCGAGCACACCGCAGGAATTCCCAGTTTTTCTGCAAGAATAGTCCCTCCCCATCCCATCAGGGAATCAAAGATCATATAATCAAACTTTTGATCCTCGATAACCTGTAGCACATTGGGGATGATCCTCCGGATAATACCGCTTACCATCATATAAATGAACTGATAAGAATGCTTGTATTCCTGGGGTTTCAACACCGGATCATGAGAGAAGGCATCTTGTGGAAACGGATAGGTAATGATCTGGGCACCGGTTTGTTCAATTCGGGAACGGTACTCCTCCGTGCACACATAGATGACTTCCTCACCATTGTCTATCAACTGAGTAACTAATCCTAACGATGGATTCACATGTCCTTCAGCTGGAGTAATGACTACTAATACACGTGCCATCTTACCCACCTCCCAATGCAATTAGTCCCCCCGTTCTTCATGATGTATTTAACGACGCGGTCGTCATCCGTTACATGGAGATGTTATCCTTCACTTGGCTGATTGGATGATGTTCTTGATGAACGAGTTTGGTAATTCGTAGTGATGCTAAGAAACTTAACAAGACCCATAGTAATTGCAGTGTTAACACGATCAAAACACCTGTCGATATGCCCCACTGTAACGTTTCGGACAAGGCAATCAGAGCGCCACCAACTCCAATGCTTACTCCCATATAGAAGGAATCCACAAATTGCAGATTCGCAGACATTTCTCCCTCTTTCCTGGGCAAGGCATGTTGTAAAGCAATGGCTGCCGTTGTAGGGTTGGCCAATCCAACACCAAACCCTGTAATCATTTGTGAGAGAAGGATGAGTATAATCCCACCGTCCGTCAAAATAAGAGCCAGGATCACAAGCGCAGTTCCAACGATCATAATCCCAATGCCCGTCATGACCCTACCCTTTCGGGCCCGACCTTGATCTCGTGCATCAAGCTTGGCTTGTAACCACGCTGCGGCGGACCAGCTTAGAGAACCTGCTGCTACAATGAGGCCAGCAAGGTCAGCTGATAACCCCTTCACTTCGGTTAGCGCCAAGATCACAAAACTTTCCGTTGTAAAATAACAAGCAACATATAGCCCTCTCGATACCAAAGTAGCAGGCAATCCTTTTTTTACCGAAAAAGTCCCTACTGGCAGCAATTTACGCATTGGTGTGATCATGATGACTAATCCAGCCAAAGTGAGTACTATGCCTCTCCAATCGGTTATCATACCAAGTCCTGTGAGTAACAGCCCCGTTCCAACCGCAAGCAGAATCGCATACATAATCTTTGAGTCGGTTGCTCGCGCTGGACCTGACAGATCTTGCTGAAGCTGCAAATTACGGAAAGAACGGAATGTGAGACTGAGCGCTATTCCAATCAAGGGTAAAACGATCCAGAAAACATATCGCCACGAGATGTAGGAAGCTATAAGGCCTGCTGCATAAGGTCCGATTAAGGTAGGCAGGACAAATGCCATGGAGAATGCGGCCAGGATTTGAGTACGAAGTGTATCTGGATAATGTAACGTCACACAGGTATAAACACATGTGATCAGGGCCCCCGCTCCAAAACCTTGAAGGGCTCTTCCGGCAATAAGCATGTGCATATCGAAAGAAATAGCGGAGACCACAGTTCCTAATACAAAAACACTAAAAGATATCAGCATAGATGTAAAAACACCGCGCTTGTCAATCTGCTGACCCATAACCAAAGTTCCAATAAGCTGAGATAACAAAAATGCGCTGAAGATCCAACCGTATAAATGAATACCCTCTAAACTTTGTGCCATTTTCGCGGCAATCGTTGTGATAGCCAGTCCTTCAAAAGCTACGGTTGCCAGAACCAGCATAATCCCAATTGTAGGCGCCCTGTACTGAGCATCAAAAATCCCAATCTGATTGTTATTTGTCTTCCACACCTCCATAATTTGATGGATATTATGGTAAAATAAACCTTTTTACTCCCTGAATATACATGAAGTGTTATACTTTGTAAAGTTAAATGTTTAAAAAGTAAGATTATGGTCTAGAATAGGGTTCCCCATGTTCAATAGGAGATTTTGCTTGAAAATATGCCATCTTCATTACAGTCAATTTGGAGAAGTTCATCCTCCAGGATCCAGGCATCTGTTTTTTCAACAAAGAAATGGAATCCTCCAATGGATTGAACCAATGCGGGATCGACCGGTGTAGCACTCGCATTTATGCCAATTGTAAAAGCATCGGAGCCTCCTCCGACATATTTTGCGTAAATCCTTACATATTGGTCCTCTTCTAATTCCCATTCATTCTTAAATGAATCGATTGCTTGGTCAGATATTACAAATGAGATCATTGCTCTGCACTCCTTCCTTCAGTTCAGTCACATTTTTTCACTTCGCCACGATAATTGGCCATTCTGAAACTGGCCCCGCATCCACACGAAACTTTGGCATTTGGATTATTCATGGTGAATCCGCCTAACATTCCGCTCTCTTCATAGTCAATCTCAAGACCATCAATATATGGAATACTGTTTGCGTGAACCAATATTTTAAATTGCTTTTTATTTAACACAATGTCTTCTTCTGCCCGCTGTTCATCCACGATAAGGGTATAAGATAAACCACTGCATCCCCCTTCATCAACGCCTACTCTAAGAAAGGCATTTTGGATATCCGCACTTGATAAGATCTCAACGATTTTGTCCGATGCTGTATCACTGACCTCAATGATCATCTTTATTCCTCCCGGTGGTATCATTTTGAAATTCGGTATCCCAGTCCATTAGACAGGGTATGAATGCTGCAAGAGCAGCTCCTTTTGGCGTAAGTTCATAAATAATTTGTGTAGGGCGTGTCCGTATTGTTCTTTTGACCAAATGATCATGTTGAAGACCCTTTAAACGTCTGGAGAGGATCATTTCGGAAATGGAAGGAATGTTATCGAATATTTCACCAAATCTCTTCGGGCCTTGAGACAGAGCACATAAAATATGGATCGTCCATTTCGTTCCGATGATGCGATAAGCTGTAAATAGTTTATGCGGATCTTCAGTGAGCAATGGTCTGTACACCCACTTTCTTATTCATCTGCGTTGTGAGATCCGAGTGCTGGCAATGATACTCGTGACGATCAACAAGAGATGGAAACCCATGGCTACAATTAAGCCGGATTGAAGTGACATACCGCCAGCCTGACACACGACAAGAATGGAACCACCAATGCCGATCACTACACCAGGTGTAAAAGAATCTGCAAATTGCAGATTTGCCGAGGTTTGGCCCACGCCTTCTTCCCCCGTTTGGGAAAATGCGACAACACCACTAATCGGATGCGCCAATCCAATACCAACTCCTGCAATGATCTGACCAATAACTGCAATGGTAACGGTCACAACAGGTACCCAAAATACGATGGCAATCCCTATGGCAAGTAACAATACGCCAAGAATAATTCTCATATGACGTCCACTGCCCTGATCTGCCGCATCCCACCGTCCTTGCAAATACGCAATGATACACCAACTTAATGCAGCACTCGCCACAATTAATCCGGCCTGAGAAGGTGTAATTCCTTTCACATCGATTAGAGCCAATACCAAGAAATTCTGTGTACTAGTATAGGCAGCGAAGAACAATCCACGTGTTGCCAAAATAGCTGGCATTCCTCTGCGCAACGTAAGTGTTCCCTTCGGTAGCAATTTACGGAGAGGAAATATCATCAAAACTAGGCCAATCACGACTAAAACAAATCCCATAATGCTCGGAAGCCTACTTAGACCAACCAGGAAAATCCCTGTACCCAACGTTAAGAGTAACGCCATCCAAGTGGATGAAGATCCGCTATCCCCTCCCGTCTTCTGCACTTTCAATTTCCTAAAGGCAGGTAAACTAAGCAATGCTGAAACCACCAGCACAGGTAAGATCCCCCAGAAAACAAAGCGCCAGGACCACTGATCTGCGATAACTCCTGCTACATATGGACCGAGCATGGACGGAAGAACATAGGCAGTACCAAATGCTCCAAGAATTTTGGCACGTAACTCATCCGGGTAACTTAACGATATAGCTGTATACACACAAGTCATCATAGCTCCGGCACCCAAACCCTGTAGAGCCCGTGATCCTATCATGGTATACATGTCGCCTGCGGTTGCGGCAGCGATCAACCCTACGATAAACAACAGAAGTGCAAAAGTGAACGGTGCTGCAGGTCCTCTTTTATCAATGATTCGACCGACGACCAGCGTTCCGATAATCTGCGCAAGCAGATATGTACTGAATATCCATCCGAACAGGCTAAGGCCGTTCAAGTCTCCAGCAATCGAAGGAGCAATGGTGGTGACGGATAGACCTTCGAATCCAACGGCCATCACTGATAAAATAATCCCTATGGTTAGTGCAAAATAACGCGGGCTGAAAATACTTTGATGATTAGACGACATGAAATGTGACCTCCAAGAAAATTGGTATGTATACATCGTATCCGGATACTTAGTAAACATTTTTGTTTATAATGTCTAAGCTACAGTTCGGCTTTGACTTTGTCAACATTTTTGTTTAAAATGTAGTTAGTCATGTAGACTCAGTTCGTCACAAGGAGGTGCACCATGAGCGGAAATCAAACCAAAAAAGATGTCTCGACCAGTACCCGGAGAGCAATTATTAATCTGTTAAAAGAGCGCGGGGGAATGGATGTTGTCACTCTCTCCTCTCAGTTTTCGATATCTGGAATGGCTATTCGTCAACATCTGAATGCGCTAAAAGGAGAAGGGTTGGTTACCACTATGGAAGAGGCCCGTCCCATGGGTCGCCCCACCAAGTTATGGATATTAACTCCCGCGGCTAATCGTTTTTTCCCAAGTGGATATTCCGATTTATCCGTCAGTCTCATCAATTCGATGAAAGAGGCTTTTGGTACTGAAGGGCTGGACAAGCTGCTGGATGTTCGAAATAAAAATATGCAAGAACAATATCTTCAGCATCTTGGTGATTCATCAGGAGTTAAAGAGAGATTGGAGAAATTGGCCGAAATTCGTACCAATGAAGGTTATATGGCCGAGGTTAAGGAGCAGGATGATGGTAGTCTCCTATTCATTGAGAAGCATTGTCCGATCTGTGAAGCGGCCGCGGTATGTACCGGGTTATGCAAGAATGAGTTACATTTATTCAAAACAGTTCTAGGAGATAATGTTCATATTGAACGGGGAGAATACATTCTAGCCGGAGGAAGAAACTGCGTATACACCGTTAGGCATAATAAGCCATGACCAAAAGAGCAACCTCATTGGAGATTGCTCTTTTGGTTTGGTTTTTGAACTGATTATGTAATTTTGAATTGAGGTAGAGTATAGTAAGAGTGTCGAAAATATACTCTAGGAGGCTACTGCCATGTCACAAAAAATCTGGATGAACCTGCCGGTGAAAGATGTTGTGCAATCCACTACCTTTTTCAATGAGATTGGATTCCATGGGGAGAATGTTGGCAACGAGAGAGCCCAGCTTGTCATAGGCTCAACAACGATTCTACTGTTTCCAGATGCAACGTTTGAGAAATTTACGGGTGCCAAAACTGCAGATACTTCCCATAGCGCAGAAGTGATATTTTCCATTGGTGCTGACAGCAGAGAAGAAGTTGATGCTTTTATTAAAAAAGTCGAGTTAGCTGGAGGAACCATCTTTGGCAAGCCGGGTGAAATAGACGGCTGGATGTACGGCGCTGGATTTGCCGACCTGGACGGTCACCGCTGGAACCTGCTGTATATGGATGAGAGCAAAATGCCGAAACGGTAATGTATAACGGCTATCACTACATCCGCCTCTTATCCTTCAACTTTGGAGCCCTCGAATGGGCCAGTCATGGAGATTCTGAAGTAATTCGTTACAATACTAAAGATAAGGAACACGATTCCTCCAACTACAATATATTGTGTACTTATTCCAGTTACGATTAGTCCACATACACTAGCACCAAGTGTTGTTCCCAGGTTGGAAGAGGTTAGAAAGATCCCATTCGACAATTCGGGTGCCTCTGGTGCTGCCGATACCACCCAATATTGAGTGATATTGCCTCCTATGCCTCCTATGATCCCCCAAATGAAAATAAGGAAGGCTGTTGGCACACTAAATTGTCCGAAGGTGAACAACAAGATGTATACCGTTATTAATGCAATGGGATACATCTTGATCGTTCTCAAAGGGAAATTAGCGAGCAGTTTCCCTGCTATCATGTTCCCAACGATATTGGCCAAGCCATATAGAAATAGCAACACACTGACGGTGTTCCAGTCATATCTTGTCACGGTTTTCAGAAACTCGGCAAGGTAACTATAGACCCCAAATACAGCTCCGTTCATGAAAATCACGCCAGTAATGGATAGCCACATCGCGGATCTTCTCAATACATACAGATGAGTACCCATAGAGATTCTTTTCGTAACTGGCATTGAGGGCACAAAAAGAAGTGTTGCTACAAATGCAACGATCGTTACGGCGGCAAAGAACAACATCGCATAGAACAACGATGTGCTGGTGGCAATCAAGCTCGAAAGGGGTACTCCAAGTACCATGCCTGCCGACACGCCTACAAATACTTTAGCCACTGCCTTCGGCGCTTCTTCCTTGGGGACTGACGCCGCTGCGACCGTAAATGCCAATGAGCAATAGACCGGATGGAAAAAAGCCGGAACGACACGTGCAATGACCAATACCGTAAAGTTTGATGTGATGGCGGAGACCAGGCTGCCCACAATAAAAATGCCAAGTACAAACAACATGACATGCTTGCGGTTCATGCCCGAAAATAATAAGGGCAAAATGGGGCCAGATATAGCAACCGCAAGCGCAAAAAGACTCACAATCAAACCAGCGGTTGAGATACTGACCTCGTAATGTTCTGCAATCAAAGGCAAGATTCCGATTACGCCCATCTCCGTATTTAAAATACTGAATACCCCAAAGGTCAGAATGAATACAAGCAGGTGATTTCGTTTAGTTGTCATATGCCATGGATTTAGAGAGATCCCGGTAAGCATTGATCTCTGTCTGAAGGTTGGCCATTTTCTGCTCTGCAATGTCTATCGCGTCGGCTCCTGCAATGAAGCGTTGCGGCGGTTGGGCCTCGTCAATTGCCGCCTTTACTGCGGCATGTGCATCAGCATTCTCGCAATCATCTAATGGGACAACCATTACATTCTCGGAATCACCGATCGCACGAACCACTGCATCGGGATTCCGGCCGGTAGCAACAACCTTGTGTCCAGCATTTAAAGCAGCCTTCGCAAAAGTTGTGCCCATACCTCGACCAGCGCCAGTGATAAACCATACTTTTGTCTTATCCATATCATTCATTCCTTTCAATTTCTTCTCCAGTTGCCTTGCTTTTTAGTTTAGCGTTTATACACCACATAGCAAATACTCATATCTTATAACAAGTTATGCTTGAAAGGCATTTCTGTAAGGTTTATTGTAGAATATAAAGGATAAAGGAGGAGTTACGATGGAGATTAGAGTATTGCGTTATTTTCTTACGGTCGCCAGAGAAGGAAGTATTACACGCGCTGCTGATTTCTTGCATGTTACGCAGCCCACCTTGTCCAGACAATTGAAAGACCTTGAACAAGAGTTGAGAAAGAAATTATTTATTCGCAGTAGTTACAGTATTATTCTCACAGATGAAGGTATGCTTTTAAGAAATAGGGCTGAAGAAATTGTGGGTATGGTCGATAAATTAGAGGCAGAATTTGAATGCATGGAAGAAACCATAAGTGGAGATATTTATATAGGCGGTGGAGAAACGGAAGCCATGAAACAGATTGCAAGAGTGGCAAAAGAAGTTCAGAATGAATATCCCAATATACGCTATCACCTATACAGCGGTAACGAAGATGATGTAACCGAGCGGCTTGACAAGGGACTCCTTGACTTCGGTATTCTAATCCAGCCAGCGGATGTCTCCAAATATAACTATATCAACTTCTCGGACAAGGATGTTTGGGGAGTGGTTATGAGAAAAGAAAGTCCACTCGCCTCCAAAGATACGATTCGATCTACAGACTTATTACATGTTCCACTGATCTGTTCACGACAGTCAATGAAACAGACATTTTCAAAAAATGAGTTTGCGGATTGGTTTGGCGAAGATTTTGACAAATTAAACGTCGTTACTACATACAATCTTGCATATAATGCTGCCATTATGGTTGAAGAAGGCATTGGTTATGCATTAACACTTGATAAAATAGTGAATACGTCCAGTGAAAGCGATCTTTGTTTCAGACCTCTAGAGCCAAGACTTGAATCTGGCTTAAATATCGTTTGGAAAAAACATCAGGTCTTTTCGACTGCTGCGGATTTGTTTTTAAAAGAAATTCAGGCTAAATTTTAGACTGATAAAGGGATTAACGTTAGTATAAGAAGAAACCCACCGGAGTTTAATTCTCGGTGGGTTTCTTTATGACTTGTTCAATCCCGAGCAAAATAAGCTTCAAGCCGAACTCGAAAGCTCTGTCGGTTCCCATCACCTCAAACAGACCGTTCTTATACATCCTGCTAAAGAGTCCAGCTTCCTTCTCACTCATAGAATCCAGAAGATGTATCATCTCTTCACCCTGAAGTGCTTCCTGGTCCTTAATAACAGCAGAGATATTGCGCTGATGCTGATAATCGTCGAGTACGAAATAGAATACATAGTTGACCAGTGTAAGAACGGCCTGTAATTTCTGCTCTTGCTCTAGCGGTGTTGATTCCATGCAGAGCAACATGCGGTTGGTGAAGCGGATCATGTCCGGTTCATGGGGCAACGTCATCATCATGAGCTGTGTGGAGCACGGGTATCTGCTGAGCACACTCCGTACCGTCACCGCAAGCCCCTCCATCTGCTCCTTCCAGTCCCCTTCAGTATGAAACTCGTCAAGAATAATTTTCGATATCTGGTTGGCCAGACGCTGGTAGAGCGTCTGCTTGCTCTTGAAGTACCAGTATAGAGATGGAGCTTGAATCCCCAGCTTGTCTGCCAAGCGTCTCATGCTGAATTTCTCGATGCCCTCTTCCCCGAGAAGCTCCCACGAAATTTCCAAAATCTTATCTTCTGAAATCTGAGGCTGTTGTTTTTTCATCGATATCCGCCCTTTTATCTAACAGTGTAAGTTTATGCTTTACAGGTTCATAAGTTCATGATAACATCTAACACTGTAAGGTTCAATCTAACAGTGTTAGATTAGATCAATATTAACGAAGAAAGTAGTGACCCACATGGATGCAGAAAACCTCCATTACTTTGAAAAAGCACCAATCGCCAAAGCCGTAGCTCACTTTGCTGTCCCAATGATGCTAGGCACGTCAATGAGTGTTATTTACTCCATCTTGAATGCCTATTTCCTTGGCACACTGGGTAATACGGCAATGTTAACCGCACTCGCATTAACTTTACCTTTATTCGCGGTCATCATGGCCCTTGGTAATTTAATTGGTATAGGCAGCGGCACATTCATCTCCCGTTTGCTGGGAGAGAAAAAAGTAGATGATCTAAAGCATGTATCTTCATTTGCCTTTTACAGCAGTTTAGTTCTCGGAATTATTGTGATGGCCGTTGGGCTCCCGCTGATTGAACCAATCGTTCATGGGCTGGGGGCAACGCCAGAGTCCTTCGGATTTACGAAAGAGTATGTCACGATTATGCTTATGGGTTCACCCTTCGTCATCTTATTCTTCACCCTGGAGAATATCGTGCGCTCAGAAGGTTCAGCAATGACTTCTATGACCGGTATGATTCTCAGTGTTGTTATAAATATTATCCTTGATGCACTATTCATTTTTGTCTTCCATTGGGGCGTGATTGGCGTTGCATCTGCTACCGTCATCTCCAACTTGGTTGCGAGTGCATTTTACGCTTACCATATGAGTTATAAGAGTCAATTCTTAACCGTCTCCCTGAAATGGTTCAAGGTTACGAAGGACATCCTGAGCAATGTGTTCAAAATCGGTGTTCCCGTCTTTGTTATGAGTGTCTTCTTGGGTGCAATGTCGCTTATTCTTAACCTTTTTCTTGTCGAATATGGGGATCAGGCCGTTGCGGCGTATGGAATCTCATCACGTTTATTGCAATTTCCTGAGTTTATTCTGATGGGTTTGTGCGAGGGAGTTGTGCCGTTGATTGCCTTCTCATTCACAGCGAACAAATTACGCATGAAACAAACGATTGGATTCACGATCAAAGCTATTTTGGGCTTAGCCGTCCTGTTCGGTGTTATCGTTTATCTGATCTCTGACCACTTGATTGGTTTATTTACGACTGACCCGCAATTAATTGAAATGGGTAGCTACATTCTTCATGTGACCTTCTTATCCTTGTTTATTACAGGAATGACTTCTTTGTTTATGGGGATCTTCCAAGCAACAGCCCAAGGAACCGCCGCGTTTGTTATGTCCATAATTCAAGGGATTACACTAATTCCTATATTGTATATCGCTAATCAAATGAATGGCTTTCATGGAGTGATCTGGTCGCTCGTTATTGCGGATGCCGTGGCGTTCCTAGTTGGGGCCATTATGTTATATGTTTTGCGGACCAGATTGCAACCGGATCTGGAACATTTGGCACAGTAGTTAACGTATAACACGCAAAAAGGCAGGATAAGGGCGCTCCCTGACCCTGCTCTTTCATTTCCAAATGACAAATATCTATCTGGTGATACGAAGAGATCGTAAACCGTCTGTTATAAGGAAGAAGTGGTCAACATATGTTCTATTTCATCCATATACCCATCCACTGTAATGCTTCTCGGAGCAAACAGAAATCGTAGTGATTGTTTCCATTCCGAGCCTGCAATAGAGGTTGGTAACATCGAATGTTCTGTATTAGAGAAGATTTTCACATGAAGCAAGGAAGATGGCTGAATTCCTTTACGGTATGCTTGCTCTGTATCAACAATGTCCACATTCACATCATCTTCTCCAAGCAGAAGGAGTACCGGGGTTTTGAAATGATGCAAATCCGCCGTGGCATCTGAAGCAAAATTTTTCTTTATGAAGTTCCAGCGTTCTTTGGAAATCAGATCATGCTCTCGAGCAATCTTGGTGTACTCTTCATATGTGCCATGTTTCTTTAAAATCTCTTTAATCTGGTTTTCATAATCGACCTGATTTTGAATCTCCTCCGTGGAATGACCGTCTTTCGCCATTTGGCTACGTGTGTTGTATTCTCCCTGTTCCAACCAGTTTATCGCTGGTGATACCAAGATACTGAAGGCGAGATGTTCTTTCCCAGCAAGCTTAGGAATCACCCAGCCTGCTTGGCTGGCACCCCATACGCCTATTTTGGAATCATCAATGATGGATTGTTCTTTCGCCCATGCAATAGCTTGCTGTGCCTCCACAACACGATCATCCATGCTTTGATCTAGCCAGTTTCCCTCTGAACCCCCGATTCCCCGTTTATCTAGCGACAAGGATGCATACCCGATCGATGCCAGTCGCTCCCACAACGGTTTGTATCCCTCACCATGAGTAGAGTCTATCGGACCGTCACCGTGAATAAACAGTACTAGACCTAGCTTGCCTGAATGGTTTCTGGGTAACGTGAGCGTACCTGTTAACTTACCCTGTGGAGATTGAATTTCAATGGTTTGTTCCTCCATGTCAAAATCACTTTGATCGACTATGTACAGTCCTGCACCAACCATCAGTAAGATTGCCACAATAACTGAGATGTATCGTTTTTTCCAATTAAACATAACTATCTCCTTTGTAAATCATGTAATGCCATTGGTTTTCGCCTAAGAGCAGGCCGGTCAGAAAGCTGTTTGTGCTATACTGCTTGCGAAATTGATAGCGTTCATATAACTGTATCGCTTGATGATTCTGACTTGCCACATGCAAGCTAAGAGATGACATTGATTTGGATTGCAACATATATTTCTGTGCCAATTGAAGCAACTGCGTACCAATTCCCTTGCCTTGGTGCTGTGGATGTACAACCAGATCTTCCACATAACATTCGCCTAATGTAGGAGTATGCTTCAGCAGATGTAAACCAGTTATTAACTGAAGCAGTTTCCACATGCCAACTCTATTGCAGTGGCTCCACCAATGAGGATTGGCACGAACGCTTGTTATTGCTGCTCTGTTATCTGCTTCCTTCCATTTCAAGCACATGGTGCCAACAATCTCCTCATTTTCACGAGCAATGATACGAAGAGTACTTTGTTCCATGGGCGGATGATTGAGCAACTGTTCAAATGCGTAAGCCAGATCAGTTATGGACAATGAAGTGATCTTTTGAAATTTGTGTCCAAAACCATAAGCCATGAGTTCAGCAACAGCTTGATGAAACTGGGGACAAACGGGTTCTATCTGAATGGAAGTTTTCACTGTGTGCCTCCCCTAATCGATCATTTGTAACAACAGCTCATAATGAAGCTTTTCTGGTGTGAATAAAGATAAATAAGATTTTTCTACCATAATAAGTGGACCGTGATAGGGATAGCCCTGATCTTCTGCGTAAGCATAAAATTCGTTGATATGTTCTTTAAGTTCAGCTTCAATTTGTACATATACATGACGAGAAAGATATTTTCCTCTAGGCAAAACTAAATCGTTCGCTCCCTCCTTTTGTGTATAAATTCCTACGGTGTCCGTCTCATCGTACGCATAATGGATGTCGGCTTCAAATAAATTGGGAATGTTTCCTTTATGTTGGGTCAGTTGCCTTGCTTGCAAGTAATCTTGCGCTTCCATATGGAACCACAGGGATAAGTGAATCTCCTCACGAGTAACAATATAATAAGTCACTTGATCCTCAAGCGGAATATGCTCTTGCTCATGCAACAACTTGCTGATAAGGTGCTTTGTTTGCTGAAGCTGAGTGATGGCTTCTTCCGTGTCTGCCAACGCTTGGCGAAATAATGATGTGATTTGAACGGTTGTCAGATTACTCAAACATTCCTTGATCATTTGAACAGACAGTCCCATTTTGCGAAGCAATAAAATATGAGATAGACGGTAAATTTCATCTACCCCATACATCCTGTATTGGTTTTCTGCTATATAAGCAGGGTGTAACACCCCTTTTTCTTCGAAGTATCGAATTTGATGCACAGAGACTTTCATCAGCTTTGCCAGCTCGCTTATCGTAATTTCATCACTCAACCAATTCACCACCTTTGCTGTTTTTCATATTACAAGCATAAACCTTAGGCCTGACCTAAGGTCAAGTCTTTATTTTAGCCTCTCCTGATAACAAAAAAACCACGGCACCAGATTCGGTACCGCAGTTTATTAATCAATCATCCTATTGGATTTGTTTCATGTAAGATTTGAATTCCTCGGCAATTTCTTTGTATTTCGTATGATGCAGGTAATGAGAACCTTCCATTGGGATCATTTTGCCCTGCGCGGATTGTTTGGCTTGTGCTTCATGTAGCGGAATCCACTGCGGGTTTTTCTCGTTATTGGAAAGAACAAAGAGAAGCACTGGCAGATCACGAGGATACGTGAGTTTTTCTCCATTTTTGAAATTGGAACCCAGATGTTTAAGCTCATTTACTAATGTCGGATTTGTCGAGACTTGATTCGAAATCAACTTCATCTGTTCTTTGGTATGTTCATCATAGTCAAGTGATGCATATGAATCACCACTCACTTTATTGAGTACTCTCATTAAGCCTGATTTTTGAAGGAATTTCATTAAGTTTAAAGGTAATTTAACATCCATGCCAGGTTGATTCGGAACACTGCTATCGATCCCGACAAAAGCAGAGACTTCATCCGGATACGTGTTCACATAAGTCGCCGCGTACAGTCCCGTGATGGAATGCCCCATCAGAATATAACGATCTATACCGAGCTGCTGTACAGCTTCATGAATTTCACTAACAATATTCTCGGTGGTTCTCTCCTTTTCGGTTTGGTCGCTTAACCCATAACCGAAAGGCTCAATCGCCACAACTTTGTAATCAGAAGTTAATTCATCGATTAACAATTTGAAATCAAGTACTGGTGACGGTGTTCCTTGTCCGGGAAGTAGCACGATGGTTTGTTCGCCGCTACCTTGAATGGATACATTCATATTCTTCCCATCAACATTGACATATTGGCCGTACGATTCGATTTTCTTTTTCTCTGCCCCATTACTTATCGTATGAACGACAAACGTGATGCCCATGAACAGCACCAGCGCGCCGACAATACCACCTATTATTTTCAACCATAAGTTCCGTTTTTTACGGCCCTTAGTCCCCGTTGTTGTTACATCCACTGCTTCTGCCATTTCCATCTTCTCCTGTCGTTTATATCTGTAGAGCCGCTCTTGCGACATAGGTATAGTGTAACCATGGAAGATGTCCCCTTCGTGACGGGAATATGAACGGAGTATGAACTACATAAAAAAAGAGAGCTGCTTGTTGAGAGCAGTTCTCCATAGGATAAGACAGTTTTAGTGGTCCAGGAACACAAGTTGAATGAAGAACAATACCGCAAAAATGTAGAAGATGGGATGAACATCTTTACCTTTTCCACGAAGCAGCTTGAGTACCGGATAAAAGATGAAACCTACGCCGATGCCTGTTGCAATACTGTGCGTCAATGGAGTAAGGATGATAATCAGGAAGGCAGGAAATGCTTCTTCGAGATCATCCCATTTGATTTTGCTGATAACGTTAATCATAAAGTATCCAACAATAATCAGTGCCGGAGAAGTGATCGCCGGAATGCTTGAGATTACACTTACGATCGGTGTGAAGAACAACGTCAGCGCAAGCAGCACACTTACCGTTACCGCTGTCAGTCCCGTTCTTCCTCCTGCAGCTACCCCTGTGCTGGATTCGATGTAAGCCGATGTTGGACTTGTTCCGAGCAAAGCACCTGAGGTTGTTCCTACGGCATCTGCCAATAATGCGCCACGCGAGCGTGGGAATTTACCATCCTTAAGCAATCCTGCTTGTTCAGCAACGCCGAGCATCGTGCCTGTCGTATCAAACAGCGTGATCAACAAGAAGGTAAATATGATTGTATATAAGCCATTCGAGAATACCCCTGCCAGATCCAGTTGCAAAGCCGTTGACGCGAGGCCTTGCGGCATGGATACAATCGATTCCGGCATTTGGAATATTCCCATGATCCAGGCAAGTATCGCTGTTACCACCATTCCGATGAACAGGTAACCTTTCACATTATAAGCCATCAGTACAACGGTAATAATCAATCCGATAATGGTCAGATAAGCCATTGGCTCAGCCAAGTTTCCGATCGTAATCAAATTCGATTCTGAATCGGCAATAATCCCGGCATTTTGCAAACCTACCGTTGTAATAAACAATCCGATCCCTGCGGTTATGGCATGTTTTAAGCTAGCAGGAATTGCATCTAGCAACATGTAACGGAATGAAGTCAGTGATAAAATAATAAACAAAATCCCTGCTATAAATACGGCTCCCAGTGCAACCTGCCAAGATACGCCATACCCGGCAACTACGCTATAGGCAAAGAATGCATTCAGGCCCATACCCGGCGCAATGACGATTGGATAATTGGACCATATTCCCATAATCAGAGTTCCCACAATACTTGCAAGTACAGTTGCTATGAATACTCCGTTAAAGTCCATGCCTGTGCTGCTGAGTATTCCTGGGTTTACGATAACTATGTATACCATTGTGAAGAATGTTGTAACCCCTGCGATAATTTCTGTGGGGATAGTCGTGCCACGTTCTTTAAGTTTGAACCATTTGTCCATGGTAAAGCCAGCCTCCAACTTTCAAATTATACTCCAAAGCTAAAAACAAAAAATCCTAATCTTCATATAGGATTGTAATATTGTCGCTCCTATATTCGTTGTTAGGATTTAAAGATTCAACAGCTAAGCTCTAAACTAAACATAAAGATACTCATATCTGTTATCAACCTGAAGTCCATTTCGTATTCTAATAAAAATTACATGCAATGTCAATGAATTAACGATTTGTTCACAGTTATTTACGAACTATACAGACATTATCTCTTTTGTTCATTCGTTTTTAGAATAGAGTAAGTACGTATCGCTCAATGTCTGCGATATATGAAGAAAAGACTGCCAGCAATGTTCACTGACAGTCTCTTGCTTAATTCGTAGTAGGTTTCTCTTCATATTCGCTGGATAATTCTTTAAGCGATTTGATTTTGCCATGGGGATGCTGTTCTTGCTTTCGTGACTTCCAGGCAGCTTCTTTTCTTTTCTTCTGGTCAGCCATACAAGATATCCTCCTCTGGGAACTGAGATGTATACTACTTCTTTATGATGTCATTCCTGGACAACTTTATTCTGCATGCATAGGTAATAAGAGAATTAGGCAAGCATATAAGACAAAATATAGAGAATTCGAAAGTTAATTGGCAGGACCCAGATTAATCAAGCTGACCTCGGATAATGAGACGGTTGTGTTGCCATCTTGCTCACCATCAATGTTACCCAGATCAAATGAAATTCGAGTATTCGCATAGCTGTCTTCTGTTGCATCAAATGTAAACGTGAACTCCTGTTCTTCTGGAGTCAAATCAACTCGTGCCCCAAAGAAACCATGCCATTCATAGTTGGCAGCGGCATCGACCCATCCAACTCCCAAACCCAATTTTCTGGACTTCTCCGCTTTGGCTTTAAACGTTAATTTATATTTAAAACCTTGCTGTATGCCGAATCCTTCATTGATGACTTGACGATCCCATGGATGCTGTCCTGCATGACCAATCTTGGCTTGAAGCTGTTGATTGCTAACTTGCATCTCAAGGTCCGCTGCATTACCGTCCGCATGGGTAAACCAACCTTCCTTACCTTTGGAGAAGTCTCCATTAGGAATAAGATTAACATGAGCAGGCTGCCCTCCTTGATCTGCATTCGGATTAACTTCATATAACTGAACGTTATTGATGTGAATCGAGTGTTCACCTGTAGATAGCGGATATCCTAATCCAAATGCAAGCATAGCTGCCGAATCGGAGCTATCCCCCATGGTGATTGTGTAACTATACGACTTTTGATCCGCGGTTAATTCCACTTCTTCTTCAAAATACTTCACAAAATCCCCTGCATTCTGAGAAAGAACCGCTTGCATGGATTTAGGACTTGAAGCAGATGCCTCGAAGGTAAGTCGGTACGTTTTGTTTGCATCCAGTTTGATCTGACCTTGTTGTAACAAAGCATCCCACCAATGTTCACTTGTACCAGGCAATTTAACCGTTAATCCTTCGCCCTCGTCATGTGATGCTGTCAGATCATTAGGAATTAGCTCCCAATGATTCAGATCAGCTGTTAGCTCACTGTTCTGAATTTTGTTTTGTGAAATATCCACCCAACGTGTATTATAATCTGCTCCTTCAAAATTCACATAATAGGGTTTGCCTGCTGTCAAGTTGACCCCTGGGAAATACACCGTTTGATATGCTTGCCATCCACCCGTGTCTCCGAGACTCAGGTCTGATTGTGCAACCGTTGTCCCTTGTTCATCCTGAATGCTGAACTGAACCTTGGAATCACTTTTTCCACTGGCCATTCGGGCAGACAGAACATATACTCCGTCGTGAGCTACATCGATTTTATATTGCAGCAGATCTCCCTGATCCATGTAACTTACATGTTTTCCTCCTTCTACGGAGTCCTCCAGTTGTAAGCCCTGCATCATCCAGGCTTCGGTTGCCGGTACATGTGCGTAGCCATTCACTGACAGAGGTTTGCCGCGTTTCGTCAGACGAACATTGTCCACATATACCTTACCTTCAGAACTGCCGAATAACAGTCTTAACTCGGATTGTGCGATTGGTGCTCCATCTCCAATGATGATTTCTCCAGTAAATGTTTTCATTTCTTGGTTCAAGGAGAGGTTTTGTCCTTGATGAACCTGTACCGTATGCCCATTACTACTGGCAACATCAATGTCGATGCTTCGCGGTGTGTCTGCCTTGGCATCTAAGGAGAAACCATACGTTGTATTCGCTTCCAACTTCAAATCCGGTTGGTTCACCGAAACTTGCTGTGGGTCATTATTCGTTTGAGTAACATCAACAACCAGCTGACGCTCCATAATCGGGAATTTCGAAAAGTTATTTACACTTATACTGGCTGCCGCACTGTCCTGAATGCTGCTTGACCAGAATCCCAGACGCTCCTTGCCTTGATCGAATGTGCCATTGTAAATAAAGTTGCCATCAGGTAGCGCGTTTCGTTCGACAGTTAACGGATCAGCTTCACCCACCTCGATCAGTCTGACATTGGCCAGGGAAACGGTTGTATCATCCAACCCCAGATTAAATTCGAATCTGGCATTGTTATCCGTGCCATCCCGCATATTGAAGGTATAGTCATAGGATTGCCAATCTGTCGTGAGTGCAAAGGTGTTATCACCCGAATAATTGGTCCAACTTTTTTCAAATTGGTTCAGTTTGGACATGATCGTACGGTTAGCAGATGCTTTCGCATCAAATTGTATCTTGTACTTTTTGTTTTTCTTGATGTACATCGGCATCTGAGTGAGTTGAACCGAGTAGTTTTCAGTACCCGATGCATCAATGGTAACTTCTGCTGCCTTCCCTTTCTGCTCATCCGTTACAACTTTGACACTGCCAGCTCCATCAGCATTTGTGATGAATTTCCACTGAAGAGGAACTCCATTGTCTGCAGACCCTTCCGAAAAACGATCATTGTAGATTTGATTGCCATCGGCTTGTGGGTCACGTTGTTGTGCAGGCTCGATGGGATTTGTTGTTACATCAGGCCACGTGTCTAGATTTTTGTAAGAATATACTCGGACAAAGTCAACATTCATCTTTTCGGAAGTGAAGTTGCTTTCAGGTGCCCCCGGCCAGTCTCCTCCAACTGCCAGATTCAGAATCAGATAGAATGGACGATCAAATGGTGCAGGGAACGTATAATACTCGGGTTGGCCAGCGGCCTTCGTTTGCCAGTTGGTCACTTCATGATGCAGCTTTCCATCCACATAGAAACGAATCATACCCGGCAACCATTCCACCTGGAAATCGTGATAATCGTCAGCGAAAGTTTCTCCCTTCGGAAGAGTAAGACTTCCCTGATCATGTCCATGGGAGCCGTCAGGCTTCACACTGTCATAATGCAATGTGCTATATACCTTGTTATTACTCTCTTTGCCACCAATTAGCTCCATAATATCGATTTCTCCAGAGGCAGGCCATCCACCATAATGTGCTTCATCTGTTGGCATCATCCATATGGCAGGCCACATGCCTTTATCAATAGGAAGCTTCGCACGTACAACTACTTTACCGTAGGTCCAGTCGCCTTTTCCCATGGAGATCAGTTTGCCAGAGCTGTAATCTTTACCGTTTTTCGGACCCTTTTTTGCTTCAATCTGCAACACGCTTCGATTCTGATCTTTTGTAATGCGAGTGTTATCGGGGCTATAATATTGCATTTCATTGTTATAAACGAGTCCTGTATCCTGCACGGTCCATTTGGAAGCATCAATCGAAGGCCCGTTAAACTCATCATTCCAGACCAGCTCCCATTGATCATGCGGAATCGTTGTTGCTGGAACCGGTTTTTCGCCCGCAGGATTGCTTGGTGTTGATGGTGTAGACGGTGATTGCCCGTCTGGAGAAGATGGTGTGGGTGTACTTGTCACATTTGTTGAACCACCAGGCTGCGATGAAGCAGGTTGTTGTGCTTCACCCACCATGGATGTGCGCAATCCTTGTTTTACTTTCTCTCCGTTGATCACAACATCATCGGCATCTACACTCAATTTTTGGATCGAACCTTTGGTATCCATTCGAGTCTGACTCGCTTCTGCATGAATATTCATGGAATCAATCAGGCTGTTTGAAGAGATCTCCAGAATGGATTTCTGCTTTACATGCATCTCCTGAATGTTGCTTTCTTCCGTAATGGCAATTCTGACGGGTTCCCCACGTTTGTCAACGACTACTCGCTTCAGCTTGGAGTTGTTAATGTTGATGGAATGACTGCCTCCGCCTTTAATGATGACACTTCCTGTAACAGTTACGCCCTGAAGAACAACAGATCCCTCGCCTATGCCTTCTGCCAGCAGCAGATTTCCATTGACAATCATATTTTTCAACGTGACATCCGTCGATTTAATAATCAAGTTGCCATCTACCCGGGACTCATATGTTCCAGGAGTGCTTTTTACATCTGCAATCATCGCTGACAGTAACTCTGCCGTCTCCGCTCGTGTAATCGGGGCTTTGGGATTTAATTTGCCTTGGAAACCTTTAAGAATATTTTCGTTCACCAGATAGGTAAGCGCTTTCTTTGCATAACCGGAAATATCATCTGCATCCTGAAATTTCAATTGTTCACTATCTTCATTTGTAGCCGCTGAAAGTTGAAAAGCTCGATCTACCATAACCGCTGCATCTTGGCGTGTAATCGGTTGTTGTGGTGACAGATGTTCACGGTCTGTCCCTTCGATGATGCCAGAACCATTCGCTCGTACCATCACGTCATAGTACCAATCGTCTGAAGTCATATCCGCATATGAACCAGTCGCCGCATTACCGGTGAAACCAAAGGCCCGATCCAGAATCATGACGAATTCAGCTCGGCTAATGACCTGACTGGGCTTGAACGTACCGTCCGTATAACCTTTCAATAAATTCAAGTCTTGCAAACGTGTAACTGCAGATTGTGACCAATGCCCCGTCAGGTCTGTATAGGGAACAGAGAAGTGCAGGCTTTTCGCCTGCACATTTCCCACCTCCGCTTGACCCTGTACACTTTCTGCTCCAGCAGTTGCTGGATAAACGAGAGAAGCCATTAAACTCCATGCCACCATACATGCCAGTCCTTTTCTCATCCTTCTTCCTCCCTCAGCTCAGTTATCCTTGCATTTGCATAGCCTATTCCTTAACTGCTCCAATAACGATCCCCTTAACGAAGAAACGTTGTAAAAACGGGTATACCATCAGGATCGGAAGCGCGCCGATAAAGATCTGTGCTGCGCGTACGGTTCGCTGCGAGATATTCTCCAACATGGAAGGATCGACGTTGATTTTGCTGAGATCTTGCTGAACGATAATGGTCTGTAATAGAGAAGCAAGTGGATAATTTTTAATATCGGACATATAGATCATGCCGTCGAACCAGGAGTTCCACTGATACACCATCGTAAATAAGGACAAGGTTGCGATAGCTGGAAGTGAAAGCGGTACGTAGACCAGAATCAACGTTTTGATATGACCTGCTCCATCCAAATAAGCTGCTTCCTCAAGTTCTTTGGGCAGACCGCGGAAGAAGTTCATCATGAGAATAACGTTCCACACGGACAGTGCGCCAGGCAGAATAAGCGCCCAGATTGTATTCATCAAGCCAAGCTTCTGGATCAGAATGTAACTTGGAATCAAACCGCCGCTGAACAAAATGGTAAATACGAAAAACCACGTATATAAGGAGCGACCTTTAAAACTGATGTCTTCCTTCGACAACGGAAATGCGGTTAAGAGCATGATGACCATACCAATGATCGTCGCAATTACAGTCCGTTTAAGTGATACGATCAAGGAGTTGATGAAGTTTGAATTCCCGAATGTTTTCACATATGCGTCGGTTGTGAACCCGATGGGCCAGAAGGTAACCAGGTTTGATGATGCTGGCGCCATACTGCTGAATGAAACAGCCAATATATGAATAATTGGTAAAATGCAGAGTATCGATAATATCCCAAGAAAAGTATAGTTAGCGATGCTGAATATGCGGTATCCTTTTGTTTTATAATACAAGCCCTTTTCTCCTCTCTAGAAAACTCGATAATTAGCTAGTTTGTAAGCCATTCTGTAAGATATAACAATCAAAATGGTAGCAACCACAGATTTGAACAACCCTACTGCTGTGGCAAAACTCATCTTCCCGTTCAGAATCCCGAGTCGATATACAAAGGTGTCAATGATGTCGCCTTTGTCATACACAAGCGGATTGTACAAGTTGAATACCTGATCAAAACCGGCGTTCAGGATATTGCCGATAGAGAGTGTCATCAGTACGATTGTAATCGGCATTAATGCCGGAATCGTAATGTGCAGCGTCTGTTTAAATCGGTTGGCCCCATCCACCTCGGCAGCCTCGTAGAGCGCAGGATTAATTCCTGAGAGAGAAGCCAGAAATACGATCGTACCAAAACCAAATTCTTTCCACACATCACTGAGGATCAGCGTTATCCGGAACCATGTACCGTCTCCCAGGAAGAAGATCGGTTCTCCTCCAAAGGCTACGACAAGCTGGTTGACCATGCCGCCCTGAGGAGACAGGATATCAAGCAGAATACCACCGAGAATAACCCATGATAGGAAATGCGGTAGATACACAAGCGTTTGACTTACTCTCTTGAATGCCGTCAAGCGTACTTCATTGAGCAAAATGGCAAACAGGAATGGAGCGAATAGTCCTGCGATGATTTTGAAAAATGCAATGACCAGCGTATTCCAGATCACCTGACCTACGTCCGGATATAAAAATAAATATCGGAAATTGTCCCAACCCACCCATTTGGATTCAGAAAATCCCAAGTATGGTTTGAAATCCTGAAAAGCAATTACAATGCCGCCCATCGGTATGTACTGAAACACCAGTGCCAGCAATACAGCTGGAATGAGCATCATATGCAAGGTCCAGTTCCGTTGCATATTCCAGCGCTGTTTAACCCTGGTGGAGCGCCGTTTATGCGGCGTTTCTAACGTATGTTCCTTCACTCCTGCATCCCCCATGTTCTAAATTTTGTATTTTACAAGTCATCGTGAACTTGTATATTAAAATTATAGCAATGGAAATTTGTGATCTATATCCTAATATTGCAACAACGATATCAATATTTTAATAAGATTAAGGAGGTTGGACTTTGTTCACACGCTTGAATGTCTTTACCAAAATTACACTGTTGTTTGTGATGCTGCTTATTCTGGTGCTGTTTCTCTATACATACTCGAACCGGGAAAGCGTGCGTGTTATCGAACACGAGATTCAGAACAATACGATGAATCATCTTTCGACATTTGCTGATTCAGTAGAATCCAACATTTACCAACTGTCATTGTATGGGATGTCTATTGGGCAAGATTCGAGTATTCAGGAATATCAACGTCCCGACTACAAGGACATTCCCTATGAACGTGTGAAAGTTGGAAGTGCCATTCTGGAGAAAATGAATCTGTACAACGCAGCAAGCAAATGGCATTCGACCATCACACTATACTTCCCAAGGATGCAAAAAGTGATATCAACGGATTATTATGCTTACATTCCGTACAGGGATGATGAATTTAAGGAGCCTCTCTCGCAATCCTGGACCTATGCTGACAATCAGTTTATCTGGTACACTACCGATCCAACGACAGCGATGGCGAGACCTGGCAAAGCCAGATTGATTACCAAAATCAGTTTTCCAGTTCATCACTTAACTGCACTTCTTAATCAAAACAAGTTAAATAATAAAGGTGACCCGTTCATGTTCCATCCCGATTATGGATTAATCAGCAATAGTTCTGGAAAGGAAACCTTGAACGCAATCCTGCCTTCCCTGAAAGAAGCAAAACTGCAGGCCAGCGGTGGATTCAGTACAACGTTGAACAAAACGGAATATTACGTCTCTTATATTCAATCCAAGAGCCTCGGCTGGTATTATGTTGACTATGTGCCTATGCAGCAAATTTTGAAACCGATTACGAGCAGCCGGAATCTCTTTTACGCTTCAATTGCCGTTCTGATCGTGATGAGCGTTGTTGTATTATATACACTCTACCGAAGTGTGCAGCTTCCACTCTTACAGTTGGTTAAGGGGACAAATCGCTTGTCCACCGGAGACTTTTCCGTTCGGCTTCATCATTCTGCACGCAATGAGTTCAGCTTGTTATTTGCACGTTTCAACATCATGGCTCAACGAATTCAAGAATTAATCGAGAATGTATATGAGGAGAAATTAAGAAGTCGGGAAGCCACGCTCAAACAGTTGCAATCGCAGATTAATCCGCATTTTCTATATAACTGTCTGTTCTATATCAAGAACATGGCCCGAATGAAAAATGAAAAGGCCGTAGTAGCCATGGCACTGAATCTGGGAGAGTATTACCGATACATAACCAGGTCCGAAAAGGATCAAGCCACGCTTCGTGAAGAGCTGACAATGGTCAAAAATTATTTGGAAATCCAGTCACTTCGTCTGGAACGAATGCATTTTACAATCGACGTGCCCCATGATATTTTAGATAAAACAGTTCCCAGACTAACCCTCCAGCCTATTATTGAGAACGCTATTATTCATGGTCTGGAGCCCAAATCGGTAGATGGTGAGATTAAAATCTATGCGGACTGCGAGGATGATGTGTACACAATTATCGTGGAGGACAGCGGGCTTGGCATGTCTGAGAAACAACTTGATCATCTGAGAGATAATCTTCTTAAACCGCTGGATGAGAATATGGGATGTGGTACATGGAATGTCCATCAGCGTTTATCTTTTCTGTACGGTGAAGGATCTGGACTATCTTATGATCATTCTTCAATGGGTGGGATTAAAGTTAACATCACGTGGCACGACAATACAGACAAGTAGGTGAACAACCCATGCTGCAAATATTATTAGTTGACGATGAACGTTCCGTCGTGGAAACGCTGGCAGAGACCATTCCGTGGGAAAGCTGCGGGATCGGTACAGTTCATGAAGCATTATCCGGTGCAGTAGCGCTGGAAATTATGGACAACCACGACATTGACATTGTAATTACGGATATACGTATGCCCGAAATGTCAGGCATTGCACTGATTACAGCGATTCATGAAAAGTGGCCTCATGTGCAGACGATTCTGTTATCAGGTCACGCCGACTTTGAATATGCGAAACAGGCCATTGCGCAGGAAAGCTTTGATTACTTACTGAAACCCGTTAGTGATGAAGATCTGATCGAATCCGTGCAACGTCTTGTTCATCGAATTAAAGAAAAGTGGGAAACCGCAGCATCTCATCAAAGAGCCTTACACGCCTTTCAGGATCATCTGCCATTGCTTCAATCCACGATGCTGCATGAGTTGCTGACTGGAAAAGTCTATGATCAGAAGACGCTGGCAGACAAGCTTGATCTGCTGGAGCTTCCCTACTCCGTAGGAGAAGATCTCGGCATGTTGATTATCCGTATGGAGAAACATCTATCCGATATGGCACACGGCGACCTAGCCCTAATGGAATATGCGATATGTAATATTATAAGTGAAGTGATGCATAATCATTTTCATATCTGGCATACACGTGACGTGCACGATTACATTGTTGTTCTGGTAAGCATGAAACATTCCACAACGATGAGTTATAGCAGGAGCGAGACGCCTCAGACATTGCTTGAGCAGTATGCTGCCCAGATTCAAACCAATGTTCAGTTATACTTGAAAGGTGCTATCTCCATTTCTGTCTCCAGTTGGGGCAAGTTTCCCCACGAAATTGGAGAACTCTATGAGCGAACGGTTATGTCCATGCGTAAACGGATGGGTCAGGTGCAAGGTTTGTTTGTCACCGCTTCCGATGAAACGGATGCCAACCCTCTACATACGATCAGGTCGCTGTATCAGCCACCAACGTTGATTAGCCTGCTCGAAGCTGGTCGCTTTGAGGATGTGGAACAGAAAATCGAACACATTTTTGCGGAACTGCTGCATTCCAATGAACATCATGATATTGCCGAGTCAACCTTTGAGGTGTATTTTGCTATAGCGGGCGCGTTTGCGTACATCATTCATAAAAATGGCAAACAAATCTCTTCTTTGATTCCAGCAGAGTCCTATCGTTACTTTCAAGCTCCCAGCTATTCCACTGCACAGCAGCTACAGGACTGGTCCGTGCGTACACTTCATTACATACGAGATGATGCTGAACAAGAGCTTAGAGACAATCACAGCACCATTGTGCGCAGCGTCAAAAGTTTTGTCGACCTTCATCTGGCTGGTGATGTATCACTGCCTGCAATTGCTGACCATGTGCATCTGCATCCAGTGTACTTGTCCAAGGTATACAAGGCGGAGACAGGTGAAGCACTTACTGCCTATGTGTACCGGTTAAGAATGGAGAAAGCAGCCTATCATTTGCGAACATCAACTGCCAAAGTGTTTGAGATTGCAGAACTTGTCGGTTACAACAATACCGCATATTTCATTCGAGTTTTCAAGAAATTTTATGATCTTACACCGCAAGAATATCGGGAAAATCTGCCGGTTTAAGATACTCAGGCCAGACTTGACGTTCTAGTAATCTCTCCGGTTTCCCCTTCTCCATATCAAATACAAAAAGGCATTGCCGGAGATCTTCTCCTGCAATGCCTTTTTGGTGCTTATGTGGCCGGGATGAATCATTTCAGCCAGCCCTTTGTCATCCTATTTTCCGCTTTTCACGGAATCATACCACTCGTTAACTTCTTTCGTAATCTGATCTCCACCTGAAGACTTCCACTTCTCAACAAATGAGTCGAACGCGTCCACAGAGGTTTTGCCATACACAATTTGAGAGAAGGTGTCTTTCTCCATCTTTGTCAAAATGTCATTGTTCATCTGCATCGTCATTGAAGGTGCACCGGTAAACATTTGATTGAACACGATATCCTTTTGATCCAAAACAATCTTGGCTGCATCAAGCATAGGTACTGGTACACCTGATTTGATTTTTTTCTCAAATGGTGTAGTTGCTTCTTCACCGCTTGCCAGCTTGGCAAGTGTTGTCATACTTAGATTGGGAATACGCGCTCCATCAAAAGTCAACGTGTACTTCTCGGGAGCATAACCCCCCGTAAGACTTGCATCGGTCGATGGTTTCCCATCTACCATAACCCAATCGTATCCTTCCGCAAATCCATGCTCAAACTCATCGCCCTCTTTAGGATTTGCATAGTGATCAAAGAGATAGTTCTGATAGGTGAAAAAGGCTTCCGGATTTTTCATGTCTTTGTTAATTAGAACTACGCCATTTCCGTTTGACGTACCATGTCTGCCTGCTTGACCATTTGGACCAGAAGGAATTGGATACGCCTTGTATTCAGCCTCAGGATTGTTTTTCTTCACATCCTCCAGCGGCCAGGATGGCATCCAGTGAGGACCAACCACAATACCTGCTTTTCCGGCAGTAAATTCTTCAGCTGCTTTTGTCTCGTCATACACGCCGGCTTCTTCCGGGATATACCCTTTGCTCATCCAGCTCTGTAATTTGGCCAAAGCCTGTTTTGCACCAGGTGTAACGGAACCGTATTCAAGTTTTCCGTCTGCCGTCAGATTCCATTGGTTTGGCATTGTACCATAAGCGCCAAATACCCACCCAGCTTCAGACATCCATGTGTTCAGCCAGTTCTTGAAGCCAATGGTGAGTCCGTAAGTGTCCTGCTTCCCATTGCCATCCGGATCTTGATTCGTAAACGTTTCCATAATGACTTCAAGATCATCTATAGTTTTAGGTGCTTCCAGATTGAATTTCTTCATCCAGTCTTCACGGATCCACATGACAGGATCACCATTATAGGAATAGTCCAGAATCGGAATACCGATCTTTTTGCCATCTTGCATGTATGGATACCATACGGAAGGATCTTCGTTTACGGCTGCTTTCCATGTGTCGCTGGCATATTTGTCAAACAACTCGCCCGCATCGACAAATTTTCCGGACTCAATCAATTCTCGCACCAGATTGAATTCGCCGCGATACGAAATAATGTCCGGCATGTCCGCATTGGAAGCAAGCGATAGACGCAGTTTTGTCTCAAATGCATTATTGGTGGATGGAGATATCCACTGGTTTTTCAACTCAATTCCGAGTTTCTCCTTGGCCCATTTTGTATGGACGTTGTTATCCTGATCCTCGCCTGACTTAAACTTCACGTCTGGACCCCATGGTCTTAAATACGTAATGGATACTGGTGGATCATACTTCCCATTTTTGAGCTCCAACGTTGTCGCTGGTGTACTCGATTCTGTTTTCTTATCGCTCCCGTTACTACACCCACTCAAGGCTGCAGATAGGGCCAATACACCGATCATGACCAAACTGCCTACTCGTCTCTTTTTACTTGTGTCCAACTTCGTTCCCCCAGTCTATGTAATGTTGCTTACAAGTTAATCATAATGAATTTTTGTTATTTATGCCCATACTAATATTGCAACATTTATTGCATTAATTTAGGATATTGGATATTGAATACATATATTGAATAAATACAATTCCAGAATATAGAAAAAAGCAGCCGCTAACGGCTGCTTCAGTCTGCTTAATTACTCGTATATTTAACCCAATCGTACTCTGCATAGAGCGGATTGGCCCCGTTGTAAGGACCGAGCCAGCTATCTACTCCTGTTCCATTCCACAGGTTCATCATGATTTTTCCGGGTGTTTTAGGAATATTGCTGGTTGCCGTATGTTTCAATACACCATCAACATACCATTTGATATGTCCCGGCTGCCAGTCAAATGCGTACGTATGGAAGCCCTGGGATGCATCAAACCCTAGATTGATAATCTTCTCATGATTACCAACCCCATTGGTGTAATAATTAAACTGCACTTTGGTTGTGTCTTTTCCTAAAAATTCGATATCAATCTCATCCCATTGGGTGCCATGTGAGGGCCCTGTGTATGTGAAAAATGAGGAAACTACACCTGTGTTCTTGGCAGGTTTCATACTGACTTCATACAAGCCGTACCCATACGTATTCGTGGAACGATACTCTCCGCAATCAAACTTGTTCTGTGCAGAGCTGGTCAAACCAAGCTTAAGCTTGCCGTCACTTGTAAAATTAACATTGTTAGCCCTCCACGTACAGTTAAACATGTTCCCATTGGAATACCCATCCGCTTTTTGCCACGTACTTGCGTTAAAATAGGTTAGAGGTTCCCAGAACACATAACCCGCGAAAGCGCTTACCGAAAAAAACAAAGAGATGACACCAGTTACCGCCAAAGTATACCAAGACTTCCTCTTCATCATACACCTCCATGAATGATTCCAACATGTATAAGCAGCGCAATAATAGATAACGCTTACATGGTTGGTATTTCCATTTTATCTGGAAGTATAGTGGTACACTATAGCAAACTTCAAAGCAGAGATATTCAATTTTTAAGATCCTCGTTCTTGTATCTAATCATGTCATGTTAAGACTATGCCAGTTTCATACACGTAAGATGGATTGAATGAAGCGCCTGCCCTTCGGCATAGAAGGAATCAGGCGCTCCATGAAAACCATTTTTACATATATCTCAACATGTTTGTTTCTTTATTCACCCTAAAAGGGTTCTATTTCGCACCAGCTCGTACCAAAATGTCTTCAATTTCTTTGAAGCCATTATTCTTCGCATGACTGAGTGGTGACACCCCATCACGGTCCGATATGTTTACGTCTGCTCCGTGGTCAATGAGTAATTGTATCGTCTCCTGCTGCAGAGAATTGCCATCGTTAAGAATGATCGCTTCGAGTAGTGCTGTCCATCCCAATTCATTCACATGGTCCACATCCACCGAAGTTTGAGTCAGGAGTTCTTGCACTACATCCACATATCCATGCTCCGAAGCTGGAATAAGTGCTGTCCCTCCATATCGATTCGTTATCGCTGGGTCCGCTCCCGCCTCGATTGTCAGCTTCAAAATATCCAAGTATCCTTCAGCGCCAGCATACAGAAACGGAGTATTTTTCATATCGTCCTGAATATTCACATCTGCCCCCGCTTTAATTAACACTTTAGCCGATGTTAGATCATTATTGTAGGTTGCAATCATTGTAGCGGTTCGTCCACTCTGATCTTGAGCATTGATATTGGCGCCTGCTTGAATCATTTGTTCGATGCGTTCAGTATCGCTGTCCTCTACTGCCTTAAACAGCTGTTCATCTACTGAAGTCATGGCCTTTTCCCCCACGTTGGAGTCGTTTCTCATTTCAGGCACGCAGCCTTGAACGATCAACATACTGCTTATCAGGACAACGATGATCAGCGTTTTACTCATACTGCCTCCTTTACTCCAGTGTCAAGGTGACCGAAGAAGCGATACTCCAATCTCCAACTGGGTTTATTGTATACGTAGTACCCGGAGTCAACTTCCCATCATTTGTTAGGTCGAATACACCCGTCGCACCTTTTCGACTTGAATATTTATAAGTGGCCGTCAGAACATCCCCGCTAGGTGAAGTTAACGTTACACTTCGACCAGAGAACAGTTCATCCCCAGGGTCCTGGTCAAGTGTAACTTCAATGGAGGTTTCACTCACTGCTTGAGCACTTGCAACCACTAGTGCATCAAACGATTTCGCCGTAAATGAAGCATTTTCGATGTTGGCCCAATCCGAAGAAACCGTATATGTGACACCTGATTTCAGCGTTTGTCCCTCAGGCAAACGGAACTTCGGTTCTTGTTTACCGTCTGTGGATTGCGTGAACGGGACATATCTGGCAACGATAGGCTCGCCACCTTCTGGCGTAATTACAACTTGTCTTGCCTGCATGGAAGAGATGATTTGATACGTTTTGCCTCCTGCTTGCTCTTGATCATTCAGCACAAATGCATTAGCTCCTCGACCACCGCTGTAAGCCGAAATGATGTAACCATAATCCACGACACTGTTGACTTGCAATGCTTCAATCTCGAATGTATTATTCGTTACTTGACTAACCGTTGTCATGTTTATTTTCGTACCACTGCCTTCAAAGGAACCAGCGTCTTGGCCTTTGTAAGTCAGGTTGTACACTTCACCAGCATCTTGTACGGACGTTGGAACGATGTAAGTCGCAATTGAACCTGTTTTCAAACGGGGCATATTAGTTAACGTCAGCTCACCACTAAACGCAAAGTCCGTTTGTGCTTTGGCAAAAGCCTCATCCGCCGCTGTCAGCGGTTTGTCAAAAGTTACAATTAACGTAATGGCATTCAGTGATCTAACGCTCTTGATTTGAGCTTGCTCCGAAGGAATAGCTTGGTGTGCAGTTTGCAACAGCACTGCTGTTTCGCCGCGCGTTGCTGTACCATTCTCGGAGTAGAACTCGCTCATCCAATGGTGAACGGACTTTACATCACGTTGCATCGCTTTGGATACGACCTGTTCGAGTTCAGCATCCGACACTTGAGTTTGCGGATTGAATTGTCCATCGTTAGCCTGCATGATGCCAAGTTCAACAAGCTTTGACGCATATGGCGCATACCATGCATTCGGATTCACATCCGTCAATTCTACGGTTTCTCCCGTCTTGCTCTCCAAATTAAACGTTTTGAAAACCAATGAAGCTAACTCCGCACGGGTAATTGCTCGATGTTCACCCATAGATTGATCTGCATACCCGTTCATGATCCCCAAGCTATTGAGATCCTTGATAGCAGCTTCAATCTGTTGTTGATTAAGCTGTGTGGTTGTTGCCGCAATGTTAGTAACGTATGTAGCTGCATGTACTTGATTCGCAGTTAACGGGAACACTGCTGTACCTAATGCAGTTATGGTTAGAAATGTAGCGATTTTGCGGGTTGTAGAATTCATGGTTGAATTCCTCCTCTATAGGTTGTAGTTGCCTGTATCTATAGAATAGAGGACAAAAAGAAACTCCCAAGGATAAAGTTATTAACAAAATATAAACTGGCTCTAAATTTTCACGAAACTTATGCAGTAAACCGGTAGCCTGCACCCCAGACGGTTTCAATATACTCCGGATTTTTGGGGTCTGTCTCCAGCTTCCCCCGCAGTTTGCGAATATGGACAGTAACCGTTGCAATGTCTCCGGTGGAATCCATGCCCCAGATCCGCTCGAACAGATCTGATTTGCTGAATACACGGTTGGGATGACTCGCAAGAAATACAAGTAACTCGAATTCCTTCGTTGTAATGGCCACCTCTTCTCCATTAACAAAAACGCGGCGTGATCCTTTGTCAATGTGAAGCCCGCGAATGTGGATTTCATCCTGCTCAGCTGGTTTGTTTTTGCCAAGTAGTCTCTCGTATCGGGTCAAATGAGCCTTTGCTCGTGCAACCAATTCACTCGGGCTGAACGGTTTTGTAATAAAGTCATCCACTCCTAGATTAAATGTCCTGATCTTATCGATTTCTTCCTTTTTCGCGGAAACAACAAGGATGGGCACCTCTTTTACCTCGCGAATACGCCTGCAACATTCGAAGCCGTCTAGTCCCGGAAGCATCAGATCAACAATGATCAGATTATAGTCCCCCTCCAGTGCCTGCTTCAGACCTTCATCTCCAGTATGGCAGAGATCCACGGAAAATCCGTTGAGCTCAAAATAATCCCGTTCCAGTTCTGCAATCGTTGTTTCATCTTCAATGATCAAAATGTTTGCCATTACTTATTAATCCCTCTCTTCATTCAGCCGTTTCAGTTTGATATATATACTCGTGCCATCATTGAGCTGGCTTTCAGCCCAGATGAAGCCCCCATGTCCATCAATAATTTGGCGGGCAATTGCTAACCCGAGCCCACTTCCGCCCGTTGAGGAATTGCGGGATTGTTCTGCACGATAGAAGCGTTCAAATATATAAGGCAGTGCCTCTTCAGGTATTCCCCTGCCATTATCTTTAAACGCCATCGTAATCCATTTCTCATCAGCTTGAAGTGTAATCTCGAATCGTTTGTGTTCATTCTCCATGTATTTGAGTGCATTATCCACCACATTAACAACGGTACGTTTTAGCTTCTCCGGATCCACAGCAGCCATAGCGGGACCAGACACCTGGTTATTCCAATCCAGGGCAACACCTTTATCCTCCAGATCATATCTCAGCTCTTCAATGCTATCTTCAAGGAAATCAGCGAGATCAACTGTTTTAAACAGGAACGGCTCTTGGTTCAAGTCGAGCTTGGAATACAAAAACAGTTCATCCACCAACTTATCCATGCTAACTGCTTTGGAGTGAATGATATTAACATAACTCTCCATTTTCTCCGGAGTATTAGCCACTCCGTCACGAATACCCTCAATGTACCCTTTGATATTGGTAATCGGCGTACGGAGATCATGCGAAATGTTGGAGATAAGCTCTTTGCGGTTCACTTCGTCCTGCTGACGTAACGCATAGGAGAGCTGTAATTGATTCCGCATGCTCTCAAACGCTTCGCTAAGTTGACCAACCTCGTCATTGGAGTTTAGCTGAAGTTTAAAGGATAGATTGCCATCTTTAATATGTTCGGCTGAACTTCGTAGTTGATTCAATGGTTTAATGAAGCTGCGCGTGATCCAGCGGAACAAGAGCAGATTTGCAATGATGAGAACGCCAATAAGCAGAAATGACATCACAGGCAGCAACTTGCGAGTAAGCTCCGCAAAGGGGCTTCTCTCACGAATGACAAAGATACTCCCCCGTTCCCCATCTGAATATTGAAAATCAAATTTTGCATACGCGTAAAATCGCTCACCAATATTGAAGGTGCTCCGAATCTGATAATTGTTAAGATCATAGGCAGGCAGTGCTTGCTTCAGTTCTGGCTGGTTGAAGGTCAGTGATTCGAAGATCTGACTATTCTCTCGTCTGATGTAGAGCCCTGACTTCTCAGCTCGAAGCTTCATATCATATTCACGCAGCAAAACCTTGTTCTGCAGGTCGTCCGGGTCATTTTTGGCCAGAAACTTCATCTCTTGAAAGATCGATTCTCCCTGTTCAGTCAGGGGGTTGATCTGATAATGTACCTTGTATATATCACGGAAACTCTGTAGATCCCCTGTGGCCGCAATCGTATACAGACTTGCCGTAAGCAGGATGAACAGTAGACTTATAACAAGCATGCCCGTAAAGGACAGCAGCATTTTTATTCGAATTGACATGGGTTCCCCTTCTCAAGCAAACAATTGGATTAGTTAGTGCACATGTTAACACAAGATGGATTCTATTGCCCATATGTAAAAAAGAGCTTTCTTTTTCATTATATATGTTGACAGTGATAATCGTTATCAATAATGTTGGAGTAAGGTGCACAACGATTTATCTTAGAATGACTGGCAAACACTTTTGAAATGAGGTACGTAATGTGAAAGTAGACGTTAATCAGTTAGCAGCCCATTTTGCACACATTCCTTTTCAAGTCGAAGGAGTATATCGATATGCTAGAAATCCAGGGGTTCCCCAGGCTGACTATACCGATTCTTTTCCTGGATTTGTATTTCCTCTTACAGGAAAAATACAATTTCAATTTGATGGTACACCCTATATTTTTTCACCAGGAAAAGTTGTACATGGGGGCGCGAAAATGAAACTGGATCAAACCGTGTTTCATAGAACGGACTGGGAATATATCCTCGTTTTATACCGGATATGTAGTTCGGACCTCGAAGAGACAAGCTTTTCCCATCAGCATTTTGAATTATCAACGGGTCAATCCCCACGTCTGATCGAATTAATCATGCGTCTTTGGCATGTGTATAATCAGCGCGGAGGTATTTCAAAGTTTCAGACCGAGATGCTGTTTCGCGATGTACTGAATGAGACTTTAATATGTGTTGACCATAGGCAAAATAGTTGTGAATCAGATACTTTATTCGAACGGGTCTCTACCTATATCCAAGAACACTATGATCAAAGTCTGACTGTCGCATCACTTGCAGAACAAAATAATGTTAATCGAAATCGACTTTCCTATGTGTTTAGAAGACATGCAGGTATGGGTCCAGCAGAATATGTATTGAAATATCGTATAAACATGGCACAGCAAATGTTATTGGCAAGTGATGCGTCTGTACAACAGATTGCCGAGAGCGTTGGTATTGCTGACCCCTTTTATTTTAGCAGAGTGTTCAAGAAACAATATGGTATTTCTCCTACGGAGTATCGTCTGAAGTTCATCAATAATCCATCCTGATTTCAATAGGCATCCATGTTATACCAAAGCTTAGATTAGTATACTGAACATATAGGATTAATACACAGGAGGAGTTACGATGCACTATCAAGCTATTCAATTAAATGAGGAATTTTCGAAATTAAACGATCTTTGGTCTCCGAAACTCATTGGTGAAATGAATGACTATCAATTTAAGATCGTTAAGATTGCTGGAGATTTTGAGTGGCATGTTCATGAGGAGACTGACAAGTTATTTTTTGTGCTCGAAGGGGAAATGATAATTGATTTTCGTGATGGGCAAGTGAAGATTTCCAAGGGCGAGATGTATATTGTCCCTAAGGGAGTCGAGATCAAACCTTCCGCTGAAAAGGAATGTCATATCATGTTGATGGAGCCTGGAAGCGAAGTAAACACTGGCGGGACTAAGGCCGAATAAGCGTCAGTTATTGGAACCAGGATGTCAATTTGCAATATCAGAGAGCCGATAACCGCGTAATGGGGTTATCGGCTCTGCGTCTGTACGGCTAGCTCTTCGACATGCATTAATTTACATATATTAATCAGTAATCTCTCGGTTATGTCACTTGTTGCTGGTCTTCTTGATCAATTCCACACCATCGTATGCCAGGCTTTCCACACTTGCTGCCTTCTGTAGTATGTAATGATCAAAAAAGTTCTTCGCATAGTCTGTAACAATATTTCGCATCTCCATAACATCCCGTTCACCTCTGAGTTCCTCATTAACACTGGTAAACACGATGTCACAGTAATCCAAATGTGCAACACGATCAACTGAGAAATAATAGGTTTCCATGCTATTGTTAGCGCCAATAATCGCATTCATATTATAGTTAGGTTCACAAAACAGGAACAAGAAAGGTTTCTTAAGATCGCTGTCAAGAAGTCCAAACGCACCGCTATCCAAACCAATCCCGCAGGTGAACCGGTCATCATCACGGCAAACCATCGCCGTCGTAGGCCCTCCATAGGAATGTCCGACTATACCCATGCCGATGTCAAGCAACAATCTGCCCTTAAAGATGGAATTCAGCTCTCCAGAGTCCAGTTTGTAAAGATAATCGGCTACATACCTTACATCTTCTGCCTGTGATTCACTATACTCTGTTATCTTGGAAAGTATCGGCAGTGCAAGCACGTTACGGCACATCTCAATGGCAGTTTCATCGTCAGGCCGCATCTCCATCTTACCAGCTAACGCCAGCATCTCCGGATCTTCACCAAAGGCTGTAATGACAACCGAAAAGTCCTTTGATACATTAAACAGGCGCCCATCTTTACGTTTATACATCGTGCTATTCTGATGGCCGATGCTTACCACAACATACCCCATGCTTGCCAAGTCTGTACAGAGCACTGTACCCCATTCTGGAGAACCGCCTCCACCGCACACATAGAATAACACTGGATAGCGCTTTTCCTTCCCGGAAAGAGCAAGGTCGTCGTAACACTGGGTCTTGATATCTATAGAGAAAACATCCTTCAACGCGGTGACAAGTGGCTGCTCATTAAACATCTCGTAGACTTCAGGAAACATGTACGTTGATGTAGTCTTACCTTCGCTACTGTCAGACGGATAGTACACAAAAGCGGTCAGTTCTCTTTTGGAGTAATCTGATGCCGTGTAATCAAAATCCATCTGGGTTCGACCGACAGTATAGCCGCCAATTGGTTCTGGAAATGCATTATAGGTTTTCATTTTCTTTCCCCCTTGAGATCGCTAACCATTTCAGAATATTTATGATCTTCAAGCAGCCCATGGCCCATAAATTCAGCAAAGTACTTGCTGATCTTATGTTGCAGCTTAGAGTCCTTAATATCGAATTCCCTAAAAAACAAGATTAAATTAAGCTGCATTGACTCAAACATAAAAGAAATCAGGTCGTCGTCAACATCCGGTCGGAGATATCCATCAACCCTCATTCGGCGTAAAATGTCCTTGATCATGGGGAATGACTCGCCCTTTAACACATTCACATATACTTTCAGCAAAATGTCCTCAGGAATATATGAAAATGTTTTAGTCAGTTTGATTTCCAACTCATTCAGTGGCTCGGTCACCATGCCATTAACGTTACCAAATAAGCCAGTAAGGAAATAGCTGTAAAGGGAATCTTCATTACTGTTACTGAAGTATGCAGCTCTTTTCTGGGTCACATTACGTATTAAGTGACAATAAAGGTCATCTTTGTCTTCAAAATACCGATAAAATGTTCCGGGGTGCATGGACAAACTATCCAAAACCATCTTCATAGTTATATCCTCGTAAAGATTATCAACAAAAAGATGCATAGCGCTATTCGATATTTCCTCGCGCCTTGCTTCGTCTAAACGAAAGAAAGAATTTTTTGGCATAGACTACTCCTTAATGTATAGTGTGAACTGATTCACACTATACTGATAATAAATTCACAAGTCAACTGGTTTGTGAAAAGATTCGGGAAGAAATATGCAAGAGCCGCTGATCACTCTGATCAGCGGCTCTTTGAGATGTTTGTATTAAAATCAGTTGGTGAGGGATGTAATTCATGAATATCGGATCAGATATCTATTCAACGAGAAAGGACTTCAAGTACTTTACCACTTCCATCTTCAATAATACGTATACTGTTGTCATCAATGAGTTGAATGGTACTATCTGAATTCAAAATTTCCTGCTGGCCCGTTACCCCGTGAGCAATGGATTTGCGAATCAGACCTTTATTTTTGAATACCAAGGTGTAAAGATCGTAGTCTTCCGTTTTACGATTAGTGTGTTCAATGATGACAATAAGTAGATTTTGGGGACTCCTCTTAAAATTTATCTTAAGATCATGAGTATTCACATTCATGTCCTTGATCCCTAAGGGTATCAAACTCTTTTGTCCAGTAGAAGCATTCGTAATCTCAAGGTCTCCTTTTGCAGTGCGAATGACATAGGTGTAACCCATGTCGCTACCATAAAAAGTATCGGTATAATTGCTCAGCCCAGTCACGGTTATCTTATTCGTCTTCGTATCTCGATGAGTCACTTCCCCGTCCAAAGCAGATGCAAGAAATCTAATGGGCACATAAAGGTGACTAATATACGACACAGGTTCTGTGCCCATATCTACTTTTTGACCATCTACCTCGGCAATGCTGCTTCCCAAGTGCACAACAATATGCTTCTGACTGTTCTTCAGTACGGCCGTATTATCATCTTCCATCCCCCACACTAGGCCTGCCTTAATACCGAGTGAGAAAAAACTTCCGTAAGTGACTCCATCCTTGATTAACGTCTGAACATGGTTAATACGACCGTCTGCCCACTGAATTTCCAAATCAACATATTTGGATGCTGCTTCAGATTTTTGCGCCCCCAATGGTAATAACACCGACATCACTAATGCAACGACAACTACTTTTTTCAAATGCTTCATTCTCACAGCGATTCACCCACTTCATGTAATTTTTAATCTTACAATAATAACGTTATGTTCCAATAAAAGTTTGATCAGCTTTAGACAGGAATTTGGTTCTTTTATAACAAAAAAAAGCCGCTAAAATAGCGACTTTCATTGGTACTATGCTCTTGGCCCATGAAACGATCTTGAGGCACGAATGGTCACTAAGCCGAAATTTCCATTACAACCCGAGATCATCAGCGAGTCCTTCAACACCTGTGAAGATGGAATCCCCGTAACCCCAGAAGTTGTTGAAATCAATAATGTAGATTTTTTTGTTTTTAACTGCGTTAATGTTTTGTACCTGTTTGTTGGCAAGCAGCTTTTCAATCGTCTGCTCAGGATCAATGCCACCAGCATACCTCGAAATAATCATTGCATCCGGATTAATCTCGATTAACTTCTCCAGGCTGAGTGTGCCAGTTTCATTAATCAGCATATTATGCATATTGATTAATGACATTGCACTTTCAATAAACGTATCACCATTTCCGTTGTAAATTCCAATGGTTCCATCACCATTATCCGAAAATGATGCATAATTGATCGTCTCAGCGCTAGCTCGGGCCGACAAGGCATTCTCGCGTGCTTTAAGCGTCTCAATATATGCCGCTGCATTGGCTTGTACGTTGAATATCTCACCTAATTCAGTAATATCCTGATACAGACTATCTAACGATGCATCAGGAACACTGGTGCTTTGTACATATGTTTTGATGCCCATATCATTCAAGCTGCTTACTGTACCAACACCCCAGTCCGCATCCTCAAACAATCCACCACGACCAACAACCAGGTCAGGCGTAGCCCCTATTGTCACTTCCTTGCCTACATAGCCTTCAGCTAGCACAGGAATTTGTTTAAACTCGTCCGCAATATCTTCAGGTACACTACCAAACAACGCAGCTACACCTACAAGTTTGTCTGTCAAACCAAGGCGAATCATCAGCTCGGCTGCACCTTGGGTATTGGCAACTACTCGTTCAGGTGCCTTATCGAAGGTTTGTTCTTTAGCCACCCATGTTCCATTTTCAGTCGTATAGTTAGAAACGGTTAATGGATACGTTGTTTGAGCAGCACCTGAAGCTTCTGCATCCGATGTCTTCTCATCTGTTGCAACATTTTTCGCTGCTTGCTGCGAGTTATTGTTTGCCTGATCGCTACCATCATTACTATTGGAGCAGGCTGCAAGTACAACAACAAGTGCAGCAATAAAACAAAATAACATTCCTTTTTTAAAGCGTGTAGACATTTAATTCTCTCCCTTTTGAATCCTTAATTTTCTATTTATGCATTATGTAAAATAGTTATTGTCAGTATACAGCAAATGTCGAATCTCGTAAATGATAATTATAATCATTCTCAATCGATGAAAAAAGGACATTCTCCTCTCCGTTTTTTTCTTTTGCTTTCGTCAACAATAACAAAAAAGCCGATCCAATTTATGATCGGCTTTGCTTGACACTATTCATACTCCAGTTGTTCTATCTGCTCTTACCAACCGCGGTTGGACATGCGCTCTTCTGGAGCCAATTTAGAAATTTCGATCCCTTTCATCGGGGCGCCCAAGTTTTTGGATACTTCAGCAATCAGTTTGTAATCGGTGTAATGTGTTGTAGCTTCAACGATTGCACGAGCGAATTTCTCAGGGCTATCGGATTTGAAAATACCTGATCCTACAAACACACCGTCTGCTCCCAGGTGCATCATTAATGCTGCGTCCGCCGGAGTAGCTACACCGCCTGCTGCAAAGTTAACGACAGGAAGTTTTCCATTTTCATGAACTTCGCGCAGCAACTCATAAGCTACACCCAGATTTTTGGCTTCAGCGTACAGCTCGTCTTTGGACATATTTTGCACTTTGCGGAGCTGGCTGTTAATTAGACGCATATGACGAACTGCCTCAACAATGTTGCCCGTTCCAGGCTCACCTTTTGTACGAATCATCGATGCACCCTCACCAATACGGCGAAGAGCTTCTCCCAAATCTTTGGCTCCACATACAAATGGTACAGTAAACTCATGTTTATCGATATGGAACACTTCGTCTGCAGGCGTAAGAACTTCACTTTCATCGAGATAGTCCACACCTAGGGATTCAAGCACTTTGGCTTCTATGTAATGACCGATACGTGCTTTGGCCATAACTGGGATAGATACAACCTTCATAACCTCTTCAACGATGGTTGGATCTGCCATACGAGCTACACCGCCAGCAGCGCGAATATCGGAAGGTACCCGTTCAAGAGCCATAACAGCTGTTGCCCCTGCCGCCTCAGCGATTTTAGCTTGCTCTGCATTCATAACGTCCATGATGACGCCACCTTTTTGCATTTCAGCCATTCCTCTTTTTACACGATCTGTACCTGTTTGCATGATTGTAGTCCTCCTAAGTAACTTTTGGTGGTTTTCAATAAAGGCATCGCTCTAATCTATCATTTAGTATAGAATGAGAATGGTCATATAAAAAGATCCAATATTTTTGGTTTTTATTGTACCACTTCATTTATAAATCTGGAGGTCCTATGCAATTTCATGTAGCTTACAGTTCATATTTGAACCGAAAATATACGAAGATGAAGGCTCTCTATCATGCCATTCGTGATGCAATTCATGAAGGTAATCTTATACATGGCGAGAAGTTACCCTCTACTCGAGAGTTAGCCGCGACGTATCACATTTCCAGAGGAACCGTGAATCAGGTCTATGATACGTTGACTGCTCAAGGTTACATTCATTCAGAGCATGGAAGAGGAACCTTTGTTGCTTACCAGTTGGATTTGAACAATAATGCGTCCACCGAGAAAGCTTGTACGCATCACTTATCCGCCTGGGGGAATCGTATTCAGCAGTTTGAACAGCAGACGACTCAAAGAAATGCACCAGCCAATGCTCATACACATGATTCCAGAATGAATAACGACGAAGTGATCGACTTTAGCAAATATCAACCTGATTTCTCCAAGTTTCCTTACGATGAATGGAATAATCGATTGTATGCAGAGATAAGACAGCGTGAGCATCACCTGAAAACAACCTCTGCCATGGTTAGTTCAACCGGGGATCCAAAATTGAGAGAAGCCATTGCTGCCTATCTTCGGAGGATGCGGGGCATTCAAGTCGATCCGGATCATATTGCAGTAACTGCAGGCTCCATGCAAGCTATAGCTCTCCTCACTCAATTACTTGCAGATCCTGGGGATTATGTCGTGACAGAGAGTCCTTGTTATGTCGGGATTTCTAAAGCCATATTGGCTGCGGGTGCAAAGTTGATTGAAGCCAATCTCGATGGTCAGGGCGTTGTGCCCCAGGACTGGGAAGCACGTATGTTGTTTGTCACGCCGTCACGACAATTTCCTACTGGTGAAATGCTCAGTCTGGAACGCAGACAAACCTTGCTGGACTGGGCACAGCGAAATGATGCCATGATTGTTGAAGATGATTATGATAGTGAATTCCGATATCGCGGAATGCATGTTGAACCACTGAAAACACTCGATAAAGTAGGACGCGTAATTTACCTGGGTAGCTTTACCAAAACCTTGCCTTTAGAAGTACGACTTGGTTATGTGGTTCTCCCCCCTACCTTGGCAGATATCTTTAGAAAGGCACAGGCATTATACGAGCCAAGACCCGTCAACCTAATCGAACAACGGGCATTAGCTGCATTCATGACAAGTGGTCAATATGAACGTCATCTGCGCAGAATGAATCGATTATACAGTCGGAAATTCCATCTGTTACTCAAACTTTTGAACAAGCAGCTCTCTACATGGTTTGATTGGGTGGAGAATGAAGCGGGTCTACACGTGTTTGGTTGGTGGCGAGGTAATGTGACCACTTATGAGGCCTTTAGGGAATCAGCTCGGTCACAAGGTGTGGTATACTCAGAAGTCAGCAGTTCAACGGCTGTTGGTATGAAGTATGGTATCTATTTGTCTTTTGCACATTTGTCAGATGAACAATTACAGGAAGGCGTATCCAGATTGAAAAATGCCGTTACAACTGCATTGTGAGGTAAATCGTCTCCAAAGTGAGTACAAGAAGATCATCATTCGGAAGAGGGGCGATCGTTATGAATTGGTTAAATGAACTTTATAAAATGAATAAGCAGGAACCGGACAAGGAAATCGAACGTTCTTTGGTTAACGCCATCTTCCGAATATATGACCGGTTCCCCCGAATTGGCCTTAGAGAGCGAATTGGACAACAAGAAATGTCTCTCGATATCGCCGATGCTTATATCCATGGGCATAATGCCATGATTGAAGCTGGTGTCGGAATCGGTAAGTCTTTTGCGTACCTGATCCCAAGTCTGCTCACGAATCAAATGTCTCAGAAACCAGTCATTATAGCGACATCCTCCATTCAGCTCTCGGAACAGATACATAAAGATTTAAGGATTATTGGTAGCCGGTTGGGATTCTCAACGGTTCGCTCCGTGGTGGGAAAAGGCATGGGGCAGTATGCCTGCCGAAGTAGAGCAGCGGAATGGATCAATCTTGATGATGCAAACTCCTCCGTATCTACCCTCGCACAGCGCATATTAGATTATGAAATTGATGAAAGAGCCGATATCAAAGCTGGAGTTAGTGATGCCGAATGGTCCCACGTTTCCGTGAATGATTGCAAATTTGAACGTTGTCATCACAAAACTGCATGTTTGTTTTACGATATGAGAGCGAAATTGAATGCAAAAGCTCACGAGATTGATTTTATTATCGTGAACCAGGACTTGCTCATACGGGATCTGATGAAGAAAAAAGAAGGAACCAAGAGCATCATCTCAGAACAGCCTGCTCTGATCGTCATTGATGAAGCGCATAATCTGGAAGCAAAAGTTCGGGATGCCAGAACACTCGAGTTCACTTATCGGGGAATCTGCCGCATTCTGGATAACACGGTGCAGCTTCTAACGAAGCAGTCCGGGGATAAAAGTCTCTTCTCACAATCTAAGTTCATCAAAAACTGCGCTGAGCGCATCTTCAAACAGGTAAACGCGGATCTGCTCCACCATGCCAAGCAGGATAACGACCGAATCAAAGTGTCGGAGATCAAAGGAATACCGTTAAACCAAGTCTTAAACAATTTAAAAGATCTCAGTCTGCGCCTTTCCATTTTGACCTCACGCCACGAGCGGGAGATCGATGACGCTTTTGAAGCCATCAACGGGCTAATTACCCTTATTAGTGTCTTATCTGAAATAGAGGACAACTATCTTTTATGGGCAAGCAGTCCCCTTAGAGTAACCACAATCAGCATCTGTCCCAAAGATATAAGCCAATTTCTGAAATACGCTTTATTTAATGGTAAGGTACCTGTAATCCTAACATCAGCAACGCTGTGCCAAGGCGGGGATACGCTGGAGGAACAATATTCTTATATGACGCACTCCCTTGGTTATAAGGGAGGTTTCTTAGAGCGCCAACCCTCCCCTTTTGACTACACCAACCATGCCATGATGTATATTTCGAACAAAGTTCCCTATTACCACCACGATCAGCGCGAAAACTATCTTGAAGCAGCGTACAACGAAGTGGTTCAACTCTGTAATCTAACTCAGGGAAGAACAATCGTCCTTTTTTCAGCAAAAGAGGACATGAAGTACATTCACAAAAAGTTGATCTCAAGGGCTAATGAATACACATGGGCAGTCCATGTTCAAAAAGAGGGATCATCACAGGACAGTGTTATCGCTGAATTCAGGAAAAGCAAAGGTGTACTTCTGGGTACCGGTGTATTCTGGGAAGGTGTGAATATCGAGGGGTCTGACCTGTCACAGGTCATTATTTTCCGGCTACCCTTCCCTGTTCCATCGGATCCTGTTTATGAATATAAGGCATCTGTAACAGAGAATCCGTTCATGGAGGTGTTTGTACCGGACATGCTTCTTCGGTTACGGCAAGGAACGGGACGCTTGATCCGCAGTGAAACGGACCTTGGCATACTCAGCATACTTGACTCCCGTCTCAGCGCAACGGCTAAAAAGAGTTACCAGGAACAGGTGTTGGACACGTTGCCTTTCAAAAAAGTGACGGAGGATTTTGAGGTTTTAGAGAGATTTGTTCAAAATAAAAGGATACGACGTACGGATTAGAAGTGGTACACCCAAACGCTATAAACTGTTCAAATCAAATCACATGAAGGAGCCCTTCCACACATCAATCGGAAGGGCCAATTTTAATGCTGGAAGTAAGATTTATGCTACAATATATTCCAGATCTACGAATCCCAAAGGAGGCATTACCATGGTTGAAAGACCAACTACAGAGGAATATGCAGCTTATTATGAAGGGTACATCCAGCTTGTTCCTGAAGGGAACATCATCGAACGCTTAGAGCTGCAAGCCAACATCGTACCAACTTTGCTCACTTCATTGACAGAGGAGCAAGCAAATTATCGGTACGCCGAAGGCAAATGGAGCGTGAAAGAGGTCATCGATCACCTTTTGGATAACGAACGCATCATGAGTAGCCGATTGCTTCGCATCGCCAGAGGTGACCAAGCGAATCATCCCGGCTACGATCAGGACGTGCTTATGCAGACCCACCCTTTTAATGCGTATACCCTGGCCGATTTGAGCGAAGAATATGCCGTCACACGCCGCTCAACCATTCTTATGCTTCGTCGCCTCACCCCGGAAGCATGGCTCTGTAGAGGGATCGTCAGTGATAACACTGCTTCAGCTCGATCGATTGCATTTGTTATGGCTGGACATGAGCTCCACCATTGTTCAGTACTTCGCGATCGTTATTCGTTGGATTTGAAATTATAAAATTCATTCAAAAAGACTTTGAACCTGCATTCGCTGTAGGAACAAAGTCTTTTCTCATCAGTCGTTTTATCATTCAAATTATCGTTCAAAATGAATCAGATGTGCGTCCTCTCGCGAAGATAACGTGGAATAATGATTCAGAATAGGAATGTCCCCATTGAATTCAATGGGCAGTACCACATAGCTAGATTGAAAATAATCCGATCCGTTCCAGCGATCCGAAAAGTACAGGTACTCCTCCTCTGATCGTTTCAGCACAAACGCTGGTTGCGTTTGGTACGTCGTTTCATCGCCAAAATCGCTGAGCATCCCCCATGGTCCATCCATCGTATTAGCCATCGCGTATTTCCCTTGATTTGGAGCCCAACCCGTGCAAAATGAGGTCACCATATAATACTTCCCTTTCCGTTTGAAGACGGCTGGCGCCTCCCGATATTCCCCCTGCCACAGCTTTCCGACAAGACTTTCGACATTAAGGTAATCTTCCTGCAGACGATAGATGTGCAGGTCTGCATTGTCTCTGGCAGCTGAAATAAAATACGCTGCCCCGTCTTCGTCCTGAAAGAGCGTGCAGTCACGCGACATATACCCGTACGGATTAAAGCTGCCATGATACACGAAATGACTATCCGGAGAATCCGATGTGGCAATGGCGCATGCGGCATCGTTGTAATGGTTACCATTCTCATAGTGAGCCCAGAGTACAAACTTTTTGGTCACCGCGTTGAAAAGCACTTTAGGCCGTTCGAGATTTACTTTTCCACCTTTATCGTTCACTAATGCCAGATTTGTCCGAACTCGAATGGGTGCAGCTGGTATAGAGGTGGTCAAGATATGGTTTCGAAACTCCCAGTTGAATAGATCTTTGGAACGATAACAACTAACATATATATCGTCCCTCCGATCTTCGCCATACCAGTAATAATAATCGTCATGGAATAACATATGTCCACCATGGGCATGGATCGGCTGACCGCTTGAATCATTCCAGATGCCACCATTGGTTAATTGATTATTCACACCGTTACCTCTCTTCTTTTAAGAACAACATTAATTGGTGTCCGATCCAAATACCTTCACTTCCCATAGTCTTGGCGTGTACCAATTGTTGGGATTGTTATGAAGTGCCGCATTTTGTATATTAATTCGTACATACCTGGCAGCAGTGCTCGATAGCGTATCTGATGTGAAACCGTAAGATGTATTATTGGTTCGATCCAATGCCACGGTCCAGTTTACATTATCCGTACTGGTCTCGATTTTGTATTTGTAAAAACCTTCGGAGCCTTTTTGCATCCACCAGGAGATTTGCACATTATTCAATTGCTGAACAGAGCCGAGGTCGACCTTCCACCAATGTGGCCAGGAACTGCCTGTGCCTACCCATTCGGTTTGATAGTTGCCATCATTAGCATAACTTGCCGGATTTGTTCCAGTAACCGTTTGGGCTGTTGCCGGTTTACCTTGTGACAGCAGTTTTCCATTCTGAACGGGAACGACAACATCATCGCTTGTGTTATAAAGGACTTGATCAAAATAATCATAAAATGCGTAACCATCAGAGAACCAAACGGGAAGCAGTCGTTCCTCTGTTGTTCCATTTTGCGTACCTGCCCAGCCGAACATCCAGCGATACGCAACCATAACCACGTTGTTGCCCGTATCTGGCTTCACCCGCATGACGGAACCCGACTGCGCCGAGAAGGTTGACGTGTTGCCAATCGTCCGCAATTCAGACCAATCTCCGTCTATGCTATTTGCTGAAGAATACAAAGGTATACTCGGATACCAACCTGCCGCTTGGGAAGAGAACAAATAATAAATGCCATCTTTTTTGATCATCTTGGGCAGTTCCCTGTGTTTATTTTGATAAATAACAGAAACTTGATGATCCACATCCAACCAATCGGAGGTTAACTTATATAAGATGGTGTCCGAATTATTATTGGCCGTAGAGATCAGATATGCCGAATCATCATCATCTTTGAAAATGGAGATATCCCGGGATTGGTTCCCTTCCGGTCGAAAGCTTTTGTGAAATGTAAAGTCTTCTCCAGGCGTGGCTGAAGCCACCGATACTCTGGCAAGCGTGTAGTCTGTACTGTTTTCATAGTGAGCCCAAAAAACAAACTTGTTCGTTGGCGCATGGTAGAGGATATTGATCCCCTCAAATTTTGAATTCGCCAGATCGGGATGATCCGTGTAGGACAGGACCACTTTGTCGTTACCGTATGTGATGTCATCCGTTGATGTCTGTTGAATCATTTCGCCAAAACCGCCTGATGACTTTTGCACGAAATTAAATCTGTAGTAGGTGTCTCCAACTTTAAGTTCATTCGGGAGCATAAGCGTTGATTGCGTTGTGTTATCAAAAGTTGTGAGGTCCTCTGGAAGGCTGTAAGGGGTATATTCTGGCGAGACAGCGGAGGTTAACAAGGAAGTTCCGCCATATGCCTTCACTTGATACTTGTATGTGTTCCCTATGTTGAGGTCATAATCATCCGTCGTTGTACCGGTTAAGGTCTCTAATAACGTATAAGGCGCATTGTTCTCGGATCTGTACAACTCGTATGCAGTCGCTCCCTGGACAGGTGCCCAATGGATTTTGGCATTGGATACTTCAGTTTCATTCTTCAGGACAAACAGTGTTGCGGCGATCTTGGTCTCTTCACCAGCAGCGTGAACGGTTTGAGCTGAGGACGTTAAATGAACTGTTAACAACATCAATGCAATGACGATAGCCATCCACGATCTACCTTTGATCATGTCTCATCATCTCCTTTTTTAGAAGACCAACCTTCCTGTTGCGGGAAGGCTGATCCAGGTGAAACTAGACTTTATTTCAAATTCATTAGTGTCATTACATCTGTCTCGCTGGCTTGGTTGTACCATTCGTTAACTTCTTCGATCACGGTGTCTCCGCCTTTTTCATGCCACTGTTTCACAAAGGTATCAAATGCTTCAAGTGGCTCATTGCCATATATGATTTTGGTGAACGTCTCCTGTTCCATGGTGGTCAACTGTTCCCACACATTTTGCATCGTTGGCGTTGGTGGACCGTTAAACTCATTTGGTAGTAAAACATCTCTGTTTTCATACGAAATCCGATATCCGTCCTGCGTTGTTTGATCCTTCGAGGCGCTCTGAATGAGGACACCCGTGTCGGCTTCGACACCGTTCGCCAGATCGAAGTAAGATTGGCCGGGACCGTCTACGCTCGGTGTATTTTTGGTGAATGCCATTTTCCCAACGCCCTGCACAGCCTCTAATGGTGTATTGAATTTTGTTGGATCAAAAGTGACTTCGTCGTTAACGATATCGTAATCGTATCCCTGAGCGTAGCCGTATTTGAAATCCCCCGTACTGAACGCCGCGTCGTACATTTTATCGTAGTACAAGAAGAAGGCTTCCATGTTCTGAAAATCCTTGTTAAACATGAACACACCATCGTTCAACTGGGCGGATTGATAGGTCTTATCACCGTTCACGCCTTGAATGGTCGGATAAGCACTAATTTTTGCACCCTTCACATTTTTCTCTACGTCCTTCACACTGTCGTAAAGCCAAGGACGACCAATGATGATACCAGCTTTCCCCTCCGTAAAATCGGATAGTGCGTCCCAGGCCCCTTGGGTGGCCAATTCTTTGTTCAAGTACCCTTCTGCATACCAATCGCGTAACTTGGCAAGTGCCTCTTTGTTGCCAGGAGCCACAGATCCATAGGTGAGTTTGCCGTTGTCGTTATGCCATTGCCTTGGAAGATGTTTGCCCGTGTATGCGCTGAAAATCATGACCGGATCGCTGACCCAACCCGTATTGTAGGAATCTTTACCTGAAAAAGTAAAGCCGTATGTGTCTTTCTTGCCGTTCCCATCTGGGTCCTCATTAGTGAACGCCGCGATGACTTGTTCAAACTCATCAATCGTTGTTGGCGCTTTCAATTTTAACCTGTCTAACCAGTCCTGGCGGATCAACATGACTTCGCCTTCCGTCAGATTCGGCGCAATCGCCATTCCGTAGACCTTGCCCTCCCTAACCATTGGATTGAAAGTGGTCGGGTATTGTTTGTATATTTCTTTTATCCGGTCAGGCATGTAGGCTGAGATGTCTTCCGTTATCTCTTTGACTTGCCCCGAATCGATCAGATCATTGACCAGCATGGTGTCATAGACAGGCAGAACGTCTGGCAGCTTCTCTGAACCCGTCAGTGCCAGCCGCAGCTTGGTATTATATTGTGAAGCATCACCTCCCAGCAGGGTGGTTTGGATTTTGATACCCAGGTTTTGTTCGCCCCAGCGAGTCAATACATTGTCATTCAACGTCTCACCGTTGATGTACTTTCCAGCATTTTCATCCTGTTGTTTGGCGATGGTGATTGTAAACGGTGGATCATATTTTCCGTCTTTAAGCACCGATGCCGGTGCGGTCTCGGAAGCACTCTCCCCTTTGCTACAGCCAGCCACAAGAACAGCCGACAGCATAACCATACTTACCATTTTCCATAAATCAGTTCTTTTCTTCATGGAAACATGCCCCCTTCACTCATACTCAATTTGTTTGTCGTCACACCAACTATTCTTTTACGGCTCCTAGTACAATTCCCTTCACGAAATATCGTTGTAAAAAAGGATAGACCAAAATGATCGGGAGCGTGCTTACAAAAATTTGCGCTGCCTTGATGCTCTGTTCAGACATTGCGGCAACCTCAGACTGGCTCATCGCCATATTCTGCATATTGCTCTGCACGACGACCGTCTGTAAAAACGAAGCCAACGGGTACTTACTTGCATCCGACATGTACAAAATCCCGTCAAACCAGGAGTTCCAGTGACCTACCATAATGAACAAGGATACGGTCGCGATGCCAGGCAGAGATAATGGTAAATATATTTTGCTGAGAATTACGAAGAAGGACGCTCCGTCAATGAAAGCTGCTTCTTCCAGGGCTTTGGGAATCGTTTTGAAAAAATTGACGAGAAGAATCAAATTATAAGCACCAAAAGCGCCCGGTAACACAAGAGCCCAGATGGTGTCCTTTAATCCAAGGGCTGTGATCAATATGTAAGAAGGTATCAATCCCCCCGAGAAGAGCATGGTAAAGATAAAAAACCACATGAGCACGTTACGTCCCCGGAATTCCTTGGACAGGGCATATCCTGCACAGGTAAGAATAAACATGCTGATGGTTGTACCCAATACGGTTCGAGTGATGGATGTCAGCATGGCACCGTTGAAATTAGAGTTGTTGAACGTTTTTACATAGGCATCCACGTTGAACCCCACCGGCCAAAATGAAACCATATTACCGCTAATGGCCGCTTTGCTGCTGAGCGATTGCGCCAATAGATGAAGCAGTGGTAGGAAACACGCCAGCCCCGCCAGTATCATAAACGCGTAATTAAAATAGGAGAATACTCTATAACCTGTCGTCTTATGGTACATGATCCCTCTCCCTCCTTGTTAGAATATTTTGTAATTGGCATACTTATAGGCCAGCCTGTAAGAGACAACGATCAAGATCAAGCTAATTCCCGATTTGAACAGTCCTACAGCGGTCCCGAAGCCGTATTGCCCGTTTAACAAGGATGAACGGTAGACATAGGTGTCAATGATATCTCCCGTACTGTAGACAAGCGGATTGTACAGATTGAAAACCTGATCAAAGCCCGCGTCCAGAATATTGCCCAGACTCAGCGTAGAAATGACGATAATCATAGGCAACATGCTAGGCAAGGTGACGTATCGAATTTGCTGCCGGCGTGTGGCACCATCAATCTCGGCCGCTTCGTAATAAGAAGGATTAATTCCCGCAATGGTCGCCAGATAAACAATCATGCCAAAGCCAAAACTCTTCCACACATCGCTGATCACAACCGTGAATCGAAACAGATCAGGATCTCCCAAGAAGTAAATGGGATCGTTCCCGAAAATACGTGTCAAGATGTGATTGATTCCTCCGTCTAATCCCAGAATGTCGATCATCAACCCCGCGACCGTTACCCAGGACAAGAAATGCGGCAGATACACCAGTGTCTGAACACTTTTCTTAATGCCCATATTTCGAATCTCGCTCAGCAGGATAGCCATGACGATTGGAACGATAATACCAACGATAATTTTAGAAACGGCGATAATTAATGTATTAACAATCGCTTGTGTGGCTTCTTTGTACTGGAAAATTCGTTCGAAATTATCTAACCCGATCCACCGTGAACCTGTGATGCCCAGCCATGGTTTGTAGTCCTGAAATGCCATGAGCAAACCTACCATCGGGCCATAAGAAAAGATGCAGACAAACACAAATGCGGGAATACACAGTACGTACAAAGGCCAGCTTTTCTTGATTTCCTTTTTGAATGAAGTCCGCTGGGATAGCTTTGTTTTTGTTTTTTTCGCGGATCTGGCGGGTACAATCTCGTTAATGTTGCATACCTCCTCTATGATGGTTCTTCAAAAGCGATCCTTGAAGATAAGCTTAACAAAAGCGCTTTCACTCCAAAATGCCAAAATTTCAAGATCATCACCCCACCCTGAAGCACTTTAAAACCGCTTTCATTTATCGCCGTTGCTACCCTTCCGCTTTTCTAAGGTTTGGCTTATATTAAAGTTAATCCGATCTGGAGTTTAAACTTCTGCGTTTGGCGATATGAAAGGAAACACATATGATCAGAAAAATGTATATGAAGCGATTTATCTATTTCTTTGTTTTTTTTCTGCTACTGACGTTAAGTTTGTTTTTCGTGATGAACCGATTAAGCTCCAAGACACTTGAAGAAAATCTGATTGGCGCTTCCAAAAACCAGCTTGATTATGTGAAAGGCATATTAGACGGGATTATATACGAAGCTAACATGTACGGGGTTCAGTATGCGGCAGACAGTGATGTCCGATTTTATCAGAGGCATGTTATCGAGCTGAGCAATTACGATTCCCAAATGAAGAAAAACGAGATTGTTGATCGCTTGCGGCAAACACTCCTCTCCAGTCGATCGATTGAATCGATCGGCATTTACTGGAAGTCTGAAGAAACGTTTCTGTCCACCAACAGTACGCCGGAGGCGAGACTTCCGTTCAAGGATGTTCATCAACGTGGATGGCAAATCGTCGGCAATAGCTTGTATTATTTTGCCCTCTACCCTTACATCCAAAAATCCGGACAAAATGAACCGACTCAGTACGTCGTTGGTGTAAAGCTGAATACCGATTATTTGAAAAATCTGCTGAAAAAGGCTGTGAACAACGACAGCTCAAACGCTTTTTTTTGGTTTAATTCCCATCAGTTATGGAGTGAGAAAGAAGTCGACAACGATCTATTGAAAGCGGTTACTGATATGCTCGCTCCACAGCCGGAGATCACTTTGAAATATGATTATCACACCAAGTCGGACGATTACTATGTTCTTTCCCGATATATTGAATCAATCGACGCCTACCTGATTACATATACACAGACGAATGATTTTCTGCAACCGATTGACCGCAACCGTAAAGTTTTTTTTGCTAGCATTTTAGCCGTTTTCACGCTTGGTCTGGTTGTGATCTTTACGTTTTACCGGAACTATTACCGTAATATTCGTTTGTTGGAGCGGAAGTTTTCACAGGTCGAACAAGGCAATCATAATACTCGTATTACCGAAAATACGGATAGAGAGTTTTACAGCCTGTTCAGAAGTTTTAATCATATGGTTACCGAGATCCAGGATCTGTTCGTATCCTTGAAGACTGAAACGGAACTAAGACGAAGTGCGGAACTTCAACAACTCCAGGCTCAGATCAATCCCCATTTTTTGTACAACAGTTTGTTTTTCATCATGTCGGTGGCTCAATTCTCACCTGATTCTGTCATGCGCATGAGCAAACATCTAGCTGAATATTATCGTTATTTAACCAAGTTGGACCGGCATGAAGTCACGCTGGAAAGCGAGCTTCAGTTTGCGGAACATTTCTTGATCATTATGGCTCTTAGCAAAAAAATGGAGTACAGCATTGATCTGCCGCCAGAACTGTCCTCCCTGCCCCTCATGCCGCTGATCATCCAGCCAGTGGTTGAAAATGCGATTCAACATGGCATTGAAGGACAACAAGGTGCCCATCGGGTGACGATTGAAGTAAAACAGACGGAGGTTGCGATAACGATCAAGGTCTCCGATGATGGCAAAGGTCTTTCACTGAATGATATCCGTAGCCTGGAGGCCCGGCTTGAGAGTGATACCCCGCCTGAAGGAATTAAAGGCGTAGGGCTCTGGAATGTAAATCAACGTCTGAAAAATACGTACGGCGAACATAGCGGGTTACATTTTACTACTAATGATTGGGGCGGCTTGTCCGTTCTGCTGCTCATCAGCATTCCCGTGGTGAAAGGAGATAACTAATGCGATTATTAATTGTGGATGACGGACATTATGTCGTTGAATATATGAAGCACTTGCTCGATTGGAACACCTTTGGCATTGATCAGATCGAGACGATGACCAATTCGATTGAAGCCCGAGACATGTTGACTCAGCACCACATCGATATTCTGATCACTGACATCCGAATGCCTGAGGTTTCCGGTATTGATCTGCTTCAACATATCCAGCAACATAACTTGCCAACCAAAGTGATCATCCTTTCCGGCTACTCTGAGTTCGAATACGCGCAACAAGGAATTCGTTTAGGTGCGCTCGACTACTTGCTCAAACCTGTCGACAAAGATGATGTGGAGAAAGCCATGTCCAAAGCCATCAATAATATTGCAAAGACACGGCCCGCTCAATCTGTTGCATGGGAGAACTTCGATGGATTGGAGTATCTGCTTTCACTTCTTGGTCATAACGAGACATTAAGGAAGCAATATGATGTTTATACTGAATTTTTAGGGTGTCGTCGTATGTGCTGCTTCAAGCTAGAGGGTTTTACACAGGAACATGAGGATGCTATAAAACATGCTGTCGGAGACAAATTGGATCGTCTCGTTTGGAATGCGGGAACGGGACTGTTCGGTCTGCTTCCGGAAGAAGCTGCTGGGGAACTGACCATCCAACTGGAGCAATCGGTCGCGTCTCCTCCATTTTTGTTGACTGATCGAAATGTGACCCGACAGATGTTCTACAGGTTCTTTCTTAATGAGGACGTACACTCAGAAGACTTCAATGGCATATTCAACCATTCTCCGTCATGCGGTGATTGGGAGTCGGCGGGAAATATCATTAAAAAATATGATCAAATCCATCTCCATAAGCAAAAAACAATCTTTCTCATGGAGACCATTCTATATGTATATCTAACGGATAAGGATCGCGATCCCTCTGAAACCGTGGAGTGGATATTCAACCAGTTACGCTATCCTGATGAACTATCCTCAACTCTCATGGATCGGGTCAGTCGGATCAGAAACAACAAACAGATGTCCATTCAAACCATCGTTGACAAAGTGCAAACGTATATCGATGACCATCTGTCACATGGCCTTAGCCTGGATGAACTGGGGAAAGTTGCACATCTCCATCCCGTCTACTTTTCCAAACTGTTTAAACAGGAGACGGGCGAAAATGTGTCAAACTACATTTCCAGGAAGAGGTTGGAGAAGGCTTCTCAATTGCTTCAAGATTCGGAACTCCGTGTAGCCGATATAGCGCAGATGGTTGGTTACCGAAAAAATCAATATTTTATCCAGTTGTTCAAAGTGGAATATGGAGTTACGCCCTACCAGTACCGCAGAAATATGATCCATCAATGAAACTCTATAGATGCTGATATGATTTAGCTATACTGTCTGCTCTGTTCTTCAAGAGCAGATGTGGTCATTCACCAGGGCGAAACTAATTCTTGTCTTCAGCAGAGGACAAGAATTAGTACTCCTTGATCGATTCTAACGATCCTTTAATCTTGCCAGTCAACCAAAGCACAGCAGGAAACATAATGCCGAAAATCATGGCATAATAAGGCCATACTTGATTTAACTCGATTATGAATGAAATGTTTGGCCATATGAAATTGGTCATGGCTAATATGATCAGGATCAGGGGAATCAACAGAGAGTTAGCGTCACGAAGACGAAAAGCATCCGCGATCCCTTGTGCGGAAATATACAGAAGTAGCGCAAGGCGGAAAAAAATAGTAACGAACCAGACGATTGCCAGGATGATTTCGAATCGCTGAAGAAACTCGCCAATATTAATGGTTCGGTCAATAAAAAATGTAGGAAACGTCAAATCCGCTATTACACCAGCGCTGATGACTGTGATGATTTGTAGCATCATGAAAAAGTACATACTGCCGCTAATCAGGGCACTCACAATGACCGACTTTCTCCATTGTTTTATATCCGAGAAGTGATGAGCAAAAAAAAGATAGAGGATCGCTTCTGCATAAGGAAAGGCAAATAAATTGATGGATGCAAGAACGACAGGTTTTAAACCGTTTTCCAAAATAGGAAGAAGATTGTTTAGCTCAGCCTCAGGAAGAAGAGTGATTCTGACCAATAGATACAGGACTAGAAAGAAAAAGAACAAAACTTCTGCACAGCGGCCAATAACGACTGGACCCGAGCGGACAGCGAGATATACGGCTATGAGCATAATGAAATATATGGCGTCATAAGGTGTTTCGGGCATTATAGATGTCGTCACAAAGTCGCCTAGATTTCGAAGTGTCATGATACACTCAAGAAAGGAAAAGGAAAAAATGAAAACTATGGCAATAGTACCGCCCAGAGGGCCGAAGAGGCAACGTAGATACTCCACAAAAGTTCTCCCTTTCATGTGCCTGGCGATAGAGGTGTACAACGGTATCAACATCAGATGAAAGGCCAAGGAAATGGGAATGGAAAGCCAAGCATCCTGTTTAGCAACAGAGGTAATAGCCGCTGGCAGCACTAAGTATGCACTTCCTATTTGATACAGAGCAAACCATGTAATGGCCTGGCGAACAGTCAGCTTGGTATTCACTCCAAAGTCCCCTTCTATGATAATATTGTTGTAATGAACTCGCTTAATGGTTGGAATAGCATCCGGATTCCTACCAGTGGACTCGGCAGTTCAATATGCGCTATCCTCAGAACGTTTAATATAACTCCAACAGCAAAGAGTACCATGCCACATACGATTTCACGTATGTAGTGCTTCTCCTTCAATGCTCGAAATTCAATAACCATTGCGACAAAAGATCCTACAAGTATTACATATAACATATGCATCCACTCCTAATTGTTCTGATAGGAATCGACGGAATTGGTAATTTTTCCGACACGGTTCAAACGATAACGGAGATTAACATCGACCTGGAGATGTTGAAATTTTCTGGTCCAGTCCTCTTTCCATTTATGCCACTCAGATGGGTACTTTCGATGAAAAGCCTCCCCGAACCCGAATATATCGGAACCGATATGCTGTGCATTTTGAATGCCTTCCTTTAAGATTTTTTCCTGTTCCTCTCTGCCTGCCACTTGAAACTCATTAAACGTCTTTTCATCCTTCAGGTCAGCATTACACGTTACCTCTCCGATGTTGGCTTCTGTATCCACTACAAGAGTAATGTGTGGCTCATTGTTTTTTATTTTTGGAATGATTTTTACGTTGTTATGAATGACTTCAAAAGCAAACTTCCCTTTGGAATTCGGACAGCCAACCGAAGCAACTGTACTGGAAACTCGATTTGATATGTAGGTAAAAGCCTTACTCTTGGATTCTTCTATCCAGCCAGTCAAACGGTCACCCTGAAAAACGCCAATTCCGGTAAATAAATAATTCACATGTTGAGGTGATTTTTTCACGTTATCGATGGTAAGACCTTTATTCAGATTGTTCAATCGAATGCCTGTAAGAACAGGCTCGATGCCCTCTTTCGTTAAACGCTGAAGAAGATCTTTGACATCGACCGCGGAGGTGGGTGCCCATGTTTTCTCAGATACTTTCAAAGCTTTATACATATCCATTGCAGGTAAAACCTCGGTTGGAGCTACAAAAGAAACGGCATCCTTCGCTGAACTTCCCCTGACAATGGCCAAATGGAAATCAGGCCGAACTTCATGATCCCGGAACAGAAAATCCAATGGCTTCTTAATGCCTTTTCTTGCTGTGTTCTCGTCAAAGATTACAAACTTCAAGTGTGACATGTACATTTTCCGAGATGATTCGGTTGTGAGTTTGCGAAGGGCTTCAAATAGCGTGTCAGCACGGCTGGAAAAAACGATTGTTGGCGACCGTTCCATAGCCCGATTACGAGACATTTGAGAAGGGTCAACAACTTGCAGACTGATCTCATATTGATCATCCACTGTATCAATACCCAAAGCTATCACGACGGAAATTTCGTTCAGCTCCTTACTGTTCCAACAACCCGTAACAACGACCATCAGCAATATGTAAATAAGAGGTTTTAAAATTCTGGATCTGTACGAGATCATGGGCCTACTCCTTTTGTTTTTTGTGTTGCTTTGTTTTATTCCTGAATGGAAAACGTAATACGGCATCACTTTGCTTTGACGAATTGTAATTCGCCGAAGGACTCATATACGGCACACCTAATGAATGAAGGCTATTCAGATGTACAAAGAGTATGAGCATGCCCACAGTCAAACCATATACTCCATAGATCGCGGCTAACCCGATAAACACAAATCGCAATATCCGGATTGGAATGGCCATGGTGTAAGAGGGTATGACAAAGCTTGAAATAGCTGTAATGGCAACGACAATGACCATAACAGGTGAAACAATGTTTGCTTCTACGGCAGCTTGGCCAATAACGATGGAACCGACAATGGAAACTGCCTGCCCGACTGTTCTTGGCATTCGCAGGCCTGCCTCTCTCAGAATTTCAAAAATCACTTCCATGATTATCGCCTCTACAAATGCCGGAAAAGGTACTCCTTCACGCTGCGCGGATAAACTTAATAACAGTACCGTTGGAATCATATCCTGATGGAACGTTGTCAACGCAACATATATTGCTGGAGCCAACATACATATTCCCAGGGAGATGTATCTTAATATTCGAATAATACTGCTGTAAATATAAGATTGATAATAATCCTCTGCAGATTGAATGAAATCAACAAACACCGCAGGGGCAAGGATAACGAAGGGAGTTCCATCTACAAATATCGCAATTTTGCCATCCATGACTCCTGCGGCAATAGAATCTGGACGATCCGAATTATAGAAAATCGGAAATATAGTAAACTGTTTCTTATCTGTGAGGGATTCTTCGAGATATTCGCCTTCAAGCACACGATCTACGCTCATGCTTTTTAATCTGGATATCAAGTTCAGAACCATGTCCTGATCAGCGATCCCGTCCATATACATGACCGATATGTCCGTCTTGGTTTTTTCACCAACTTTGACGTTGGTTAGTCGCATTCTTGTATCTTTAACCCTGCGGCGAACCATTGTTGTATTTGTGCGTAACGTTTCTGTAAACGATTCTTGCGGACCTCTGATAACAGGCTGTGCCTTCGATTCTGTAATGCTGCGTTCTTCCCATCCTGGCAAAGAAATAACTAATCCTTCATCGATCCCGTCCAGTAACAATAGAACTCCGCCTGAAAGGATTTGATCCAACGCATCTTCAAAGCTCTGAACCAAACTTGCTTCGCCGACATCCAGAATGCTATTTTTCAAAAATGGTAAAGACATCTCATCGCTATCAGAATAGGCGAATTCATGCAATGGACGAATCACATTGTCTTGTACCTTCTGCATGTCAACCATGCCATCCAAATAAAACAGAGCGGCGTGATTCCTTCCAATAGTGATCTCACGAACAACAAAATCAGAACTGTTTCCCATGAAGTCACAGATAAGATCGATATTGCGAACGATTTGTTTGGAAAAGTTGGGTTGCAACTTCATTTCACAATCCCCCTTGATTATGTATTATTGGTACTAATTCGAAATATAATCATTGAGTTGTAAGTGCAATGCCCTTCTCTGACTGAATTAAACCCGAAAAAGAAGTCGCAAATTTTTGCGACTTCTCTTACTAAGCATTATTTGATTGCCACAGATGGCAAAAGCAAATAAGCGACTATATAATCGGTTCTTCTTGATGGATTAACCGTGGACTTGCTGTATATGGCTTACTAAAACAGTTGGCTCAGAAAGCCCCAGATGCTCTCGCAGCGTCATCCCCTCATACTCTTCACGGAACAAGCCGCGACGCTGAAGCTCAGGAACGACGTGCTCAACAAAGTCATCGAGATCACCTGGCAGAACCGGCGGCATGATATTGAAGCCATCGCAGCCGTATCCATTGAACCACTCTTCCATGAGGTCGGCAAGCTGCTCCGGCGTTCCTACGAATTGCATATGACCACGGGCACCGAGAAGCCTCCGTCCGAGTTCAGCAATGGATAATTGCTCTTCACGTGCAAGGTCCATAATGAGTTGGACGCGACTTTTCATTCCGTTGCTTGCTTCGACCAAATCTGAAATGTCCGGTAGTGGATCGTCGGCAGGATATCCGCTGAGGTCTGTTTGAAGTATGCCAGACAGCATCATTACCGCTTCTTGGGGATCGATGAGATCTAGCAACTCCCGTTCCTTGTGTCGGGCCTCCTCTATAGTTGAACCGAGGATCGGCGACAACCCCGGCATAATGAGCAAGCTGCCACGCTCACGTCCAACTGCCAGAAGCTTCTCGTTCACTGTGCGATAGAAATCTTACGCAGCAGCTAATGACGTCTGTGCCGTGAAGATCACCTCTCCAACTTTTGCAGCGAAATCCTGACCTGGATCCGAGGAACCGGCCTGAATAAAGACGGGGTAACCTTGCGGTGGACTTGGCACGTTCAAAAGCCCTTGCGTGGAGTACCATTTCCCTTTATAATCTGCGACACGCAGCTTGGATTCATCGACGAACGTACCTGATGCCCGATTCATTACGAGTGAATTCTGTGGCCAGCTATCCCATAATGCCGTAACGACGTCAACAAATTCCTGCGCCATCTCGTAACGTGTTCCGTGTTCAGGATGCTTATCTCGTCCGAAATTCCGAGCTTCTGTGTCAACTTGGGACGTGACGATATTCCAGCCGGTCCTTCCCCCGCTTATATGGTCGAGCGTAGATAAACGGCGCGGCTCGTTATAGGTCGTCGACAGGGTTGCTGTCAACCCGATTTTATCGGTTACCATGGAAAGTGCGGAGAGTAGAGACACCGGGTCCAGCATGCCTGCAGCAGCCCGGCTGGGGTAGATCAAGTGCAGCAAGTCCGCAAAAAAAATCATATCAAACTTGCCTTTCTCAGCTGTCTGGGCAATCCGCTTATACCAATCGATATCGAACATCTTCTCTACCCCTGATTCCGGATGACGCCATCCTGCATGATGATCCCAGTAAAATATATAAATGCACCAAGATGAAGCTGGCCCTGTCGTGTTTTCTTCATATCCGTTCCTCCGTTTTCATTCTAGATATCTATAATCAGCCTTTATATGTGTTATTCCATCGAAGGAATCTTCTTTCTACTAGTCTGACTGCCGAATCCGAGAGTTTACCAACCAAGGCGAACAGAATTATACCCACGAAGACAACATCCGTCTGTGCATATACACGTGCGTCTTGTATCATCATTTCGACATCCCCTTTTATTGAAATATGAAAGGACATTCGAGGATAGGCTTTTAGAGAAACGCCTGTATCACGCGCGGATATAGGCATAATACCATGAAGATTCTTAAAGGCGCGTGCAAACGCCTCCGGCGAATCATATCCATATTTCATAGCTACATCAATAACCTTTGAGCCTGTTGTCTGCAGTTCGAATGCCGCCAATGTCAACCGTCGACGTCGAATGTATTCCGATAACGTTACGCCAGTAATAAATGGAAACATTCTTTGAAAATGATAGGTAGAGCAACAGGCTCTATGTGCTATTTCATCATATGAAATAGTGTCCGCTAAATTTGTTTCGATATATTCCATGGCACTATTCATCCTGACCAACCAATCCATCGTACTCCCTCCCTTCAAGGTAATTTTATGGAAATAAATAATGAATACCTTGCAATTTCTGCACGAAAAAGTCAGTAAAAAACTTGCTCTTATGGATGATACGCTTCACCGGGTCATCACTGGAGTAATCAAGAACAGAGTAGACATGAGCGAATCATCTGGAAGTACGACGATGGGACTTGTTTTCCCGGCGTATCTTAATAGGACGCTAGCGCAATCCATATTGCGGAGTATATCGATAAAAAACTTTCCATTTAGTGATACTACAAATTCTTCCCCACACATCTCTAATAGTGGAATTTCATTCTGAATATCTCCAACATCGGCTGTTTTGGACATTAGTTTTAATGTGTCTGTATTAGCTACTAATCTAATCACTTGTTCACTAGCCATCACAGTTACGCATTCAACTGCTCTCAACAAACATGCTGTATCAACTGCGATTTCACACAAATAAGATTGAGGGATTACATTCTTTATGGATGGGAACGTTCCGTCAATAAGAACAGACTCCACTTTCAGTCTAGTTGTCATGAATTTAACTCGATTATTACTCACTTCAATTTCAGTTGTGTCATCTGTTTTGTTTAATATTTTCGATAATTCATATAGATTCTTCGCTGGAATAATAGCGTTCAAACTGTTCTGAGTAGCATCTTCTAAATGCAAAGCGCGGTATGCAAGCCGCACTCCATCTGTAGCAATTAGGTTTAGACGATCATTACTGCATTCCAAAGAAACTCCTGTTAATATGGGGCTCGTCTCGGACGTTGATGCTACGATTGCTAGCTGTTTAATAGTCGAACGAAGTAAGGAAGTATTAATGCGTAGTTTAGTAGAAGGGAACGCCTGTCCATCATCAATGGAAGGGAATTCTGTAGGGTCCATGCCGCATAAACGTAATTGAGAATGTCCGGATACAATCGAAAGAATCATTGGCCCTTTAATTTCAAGTATAACTTTGTCACCATTAAATTTACGAATAATATCGTGAAAATAACGCGATGGTATAACAATAGCCCCTGTTCTTTTTACAGTCAGAGAAACACCATCTTGAGCAATCATAGACTGTATCGTCATACTTGTATTACTTGCCGTAAAAGTAACGCCATCTGCACCTGCTTGAATATGTATTCCTTGAAGAATAGGTATTGAACTATTTGCTGCTACTGCCTTTATCACATATTGTATGGCATTCATAAGAGAATTTTTTGTTATCTCTACCAGCAAAGACCTCACCTACCTCGAATAAAAAAATTATTTTGTATAGAAGGACTCAATGATGTTACGTATAGCCTCCGAACGAGAAAGTTTATGCTCTGTGCAATGGTTTTCGATTTCCCCCCACATGTCCTCTGTTAGAGTTAAAGATATTTTTTTAGTCACACCTATACTCTTTCTCCCGGAACCTTCTCGCAGACCACCTCTCGAAAAGACAAAACCTAACTGCCCTTCTTTATTAGCGACACCAACTTTAACCTTATTATTGTTCAATATAATGACGCTCCTTCATTTTGATTTAGGTAACCTCATTCAAATGGATCTCTTCTCATATTATCATGTCTCTACATGGATTTACAATATTTCAAAAGCGATTGCTGAAGAACAACTCATCGAATGTAAAGCTGGGACTATCTCAAAAGGAATTCCCTTCGCTTCAAGCGCTAACGAACCTCATTAACTTAATTCCATCGTAAACCGCCTAAACATCAAATAAATGGACCAACTCGATGAAATAACGTCTCTATGATTCGTTAGAATTCAAACCTATGCAAATGAGAGCAAATAGCGTGTGCTAGGTCCGTTAGAACTGTATAATCCTGACAAAGGGCTGTAACCGGTCATGCTCATGACTCACAGGACAGCCCCAAGAAAATAATTACGTATAGACACCTTTTTATATACTCAACTGGACTTCGGGAATCGAAGTGTCGCTTCATGTTCGGGAAGAAAGAAGCTTTTGGGGAATGACCACCAGATTTGAGTATCCGGTTGTTGTTCAAAATCGAATTATGATCCATCAATGAGAACGAATAAATAATTTCATCAAATTGATATAAAACGGGTTGACCATGTAGCCATTCGGACTTACGGAATATCTCTTACCCGTGTCCAACCGTCGTATTTGTTCCATTTCCTTCTCATTCAACTCAAAGTCGAATGTTTCTTTGTTCTCTTTTATCCGTTGAGGATTCGATGATTTGGGGATGACAATAATTCCGCGTTGCAGATGCCAGCGCAAAATGACTTGCGCAACCGATTTCTGATGGCAAAGGGCAATTTCCGCCAGCTTCGGATGCTCCAGCAGCGCTTTGCTTCCCTGCCCCAACGGTCCCCAAGCCTCATGTAGAATCCGATGCCGAACCATATAATCATGCAATTCGTGTTGCGGAAATTCCGGATGGGTCTCGATCTGATTTACCATCGGCGAAATCCGGGAATGTTTCTTCAGATGCTCCAGATGCCGGATCTCGAAATTGGCTACACCTATAACTTTGATTTTACCTGCGTCGTATAACTCTTCCATCGCCTTCCAGGCGTTCACGTATTGAGGACCGGCAAAATGAATCAAATACATATCGAGATATGTTACGTTCAGCTTCTGGCAAGTCTGCTCGAACGCCTTTTTCGTCGCACGGTACCCCAGGTCTGTCGTCCATACCTTGGAGGTAATGAAGAACTCCTCCCTGGGAATGCCGCTGTTTTGGATGACCCGACCTAGCGCCGCTTCATTACCGTAAATTTTGGCCGTATCGAAATGGCGATAACCCATTCGAATAGCCTCCTCGACAGTCCTTTCGAAGGTCCCCCCGTCTTTGATCTTATATAGGCCGAACCCGAGTTGAGGAATGTCCACTCCGTTTGCCGCTGCGACTGTCTGATTCATTCTCAACTCCCCCTCCCCGTTTTTTCTAATTGTTGTTCCGATGCTTGTTCTTCACATTGCGTTAGCAACTTTTCTATCTCGTTCACCAGGTTTTTCAACAATTTCAACTTGCTACCGGAGTCAAGGCTGTAATAGTTGAGAGTTCCTTCTTTACGAACACTTATTATCTGTGATTCTTTCAATATTTTCAGATGATGTGATACGGTCGGTCGGGAAAGATGAGTTTTCATCCTGATCTCTCCTACGCGCATGCCGGGTTTTTGCGGCCCTTGAATCAAGGCTATGAGGATGGCTTGCCGGGTTTCGTCACCGATCGCATTCAACACCTTCTGATTGTTCTTAAATTCGATAGCAATCGTGGTCGCAAGTTCCTGATCCAGGTAAATCATCCCCTTCCATTTAGAATGTGTAATACTTTTGTAGATACAGCCTATCACAATCTCGGATTCGGCTGTACATCGGGAAAGAAATTCAAGAACCTATTTTTTCCATGTCTTAAGAATACATTAGCAAAAGAAGAAGCCACCCCTGACGAATGGAGTGTCTTCTATTAATGGTTGTTATTTTTTTAAAAAGGCGTGAAAATTCCAATCAGTTGTTGAAGTAATGAGACTGTTTAAGGTCGGGAATCAGTGCAGGTTGCACTGGCCGCCATCCCATAAGTTCCTGAGTTGCAATGCTTGATCTCGGGATATCGAGCGATGCGAGTGTGCTGAGAAAGCCAAAATGGGCATCTGCCTCTTCGCGTGAAATGCTGACTACAGGTACGTTCAGCTGCTCACCAATAGCACTCGCGATGTCGCAAAATGGCACTCCTTCATCTGCGACCCCATCTAGTCGTGAACCAGCGGGTGCCTTTTCTAACGCCAGACAATATAGATGCGCGGCATCAAGGCGATGCACAGCCGGCCAGCGGTTGTTCCCCTCTCCCACATAGGCTGAGAAGCCCTTAGTCTTGGCAATATTGATCAGGCTCGGCACAAATCCTGTGTCACCCTCACCGTGTACCGATGGACAAAGCTCTACAATCGATGTACGCACTCCACGCCCTACCAGCGCTAACACCATGTTCTCCGTTGCCACTCCATTCACATGTGTGGTGATTACGAACGGCTTGCCAGATCCTTCAAGTGCCGCCCCCATCGCTTCTACGGCATGCAGATCTGTTGTGAGTGCTCCAGCGAAGTTCGAGAAGTCGTGATGGAATGCCAGATGAATGACGCCATCCGCAGCAGCTGCACCACTACGGAGGCTGTCAAGATCGTTGATGTCACCGCGGTGTACTTCGGCCCCGGACTCTTTTAGTTTCGCAGCACTACTGTCTGAACGCACGAGACCGATGACCTGATGCCCCCTTTCAATAAGTTCGCTGGTGACAGCGGAACCGATGTAGCCTGTTGCTCCTGTTACGAAAACGCGCATCATGAAATCCTCCTTAAGTTACTCACCCTCATTGTATAACTATGATCACCAAGCAATGGGTCCATCCTCATCTGAGAATGTTCCTGTTGGGCCATCCGCTCCAATCATCGCCAGCCGGACCGCTTCACTAGCCCCTTGTTCAACACTACGAGTACCAGCAAAATTATTAAGCGCAGTGGATGTGAAGCCTGGACATGCCGCATTGACCTTGATGTTTGTTGATTCAAGCGCAAATGCAAAGGCAAGTGTCACCGCATGAACAGCTGATTTTGATGCCGAATAGGCACCAAACATCGCACGATGCGAGTTTTCGGGAATAGAGTTCCAGCTAAGGGAGCCGCCGGTACTGCCTATGTTGACGATACGTGCTGCCGGGGCCTCCCGCAAAAGTGGCAACATCGCCTGCGTAACAGCAATAACTCCAAAAACATTAGTCTCATAAACTGTACGAATATCTTCAAGCGAAGCAACGGTCAAAAGACCACTCGCTGCGCCACCGTTCGGAAATGATTCACCCGATCTGCCTGCGTGCGAGATCCCCGCATTGTTCACGAGTACATCGAGACGACCAAATTCGTTCCGAATACGTTCTGCAGCAGCAGCGATGGAGTTTTCATCGGTAACGTCGAGCTGGAGAGCGTGTGAATCTGAACCGATGCTTTTTGAGGCAGTTTCTCCATTCTCGAGGCTACGAGATCCAACGAGCACGGTGAATCCTTGTTTCGTGAGATCCTTCGCAATTTGAAGGCCGATACCTTTATTAGCCCCGGTGACCAGAGCGACAGGTTTATCTTGCATAGTTATAATCTCCTTTTTTTGTGATTGGTGGGTCCATATGAACTAAGTTGACGCGTCAACCTTGGATCAAATTTAGCACATTGAAGTTGACGCGTCAACCATGTTATTATGCTCCTATGGATAAAAATGAACTTAACGAAGAAGAAATGCGAATATGGCATATGTGGAAAGGTTCCTTTCAGACCATCTTCGGTCGTATCGTCAAAGATATGGCCGATCACTCAGGATTGTCAGAGGGTGATTTTGGAGTATTGGACCGATTAGTCCTTTTTGGGGATGGTAGTCTTCGCCAACAGGAATTAGCCGACTCTATGGACTGGGATAAAAGTCGATTATCTCATCATCTGAAGCGTATGGAAAAACGTGGACTCGTGATGAAGAAACCATTAGACAACGATCGTGGAGTACAAGTCAGTATCACTTCTTCTGGAAAATCAATGTTAGATGATGCCCGTCCCTACCTCTCCAAGGCAATACGCAAACATTTTTTTGAACAATTAACCGAACAAGATATCGAGTTGATTACTAAACTGGCGGAAAGGACAAACTCAAGCTCTTAGCGTCTTATCTAGCCGCCGTCTCGATCACGTTTGTTAAAGGCGAGCTTCTAACAAACGTGGTTTTGGTTTGTCAACCAACGTAGAAGGTATATGAAAAATACGTGTCACTTTGTGAGGATTTAAGTTTTTGTTCTCAACATCTAACATGCCATTACCTGGTCACAAATCGAGATGATGGCCTCTACCTTGTAAACAATTAAAATCGTGCTATCCTTATGATGAGGTGGATCAGATGGCAAATATTCAAGAGATTGCACGTCTTGCAGGCGTTTCTACAGCAACCGTTTCAAGGGTAATTAATCGACATCCTTATGTAAGCGATTTAACAAGAGAAAAAGTCTTGAACATCATTGAGCAATTGGATTATGTCCCTAATTCAAATGCAAAGTCCTTAAAAAATGGAGCGACAAAAGTCATCGGTGTTATGGGTGTTACTTACAATCCCCTTTTGATGTCACTTGTCCGTTCATTCCACATGATATCCCAAAAATACGGATTCAACATTATGCTTTTTATGACAGACGGAGATCGTGATAAGGAGCTTGTAGCGCTTGAAATGTTACGCAGTAAACAGGTGGATGCCCTTCTTTGTCTGGTACGGACGATTGAGTGGGATATCATCGAATCCTATACGAAATATGGTCCAATTGTAACATGGCAGCGTCTTACCAGCGACACCATACCGTCCGTATTTATGGACCAATATCAAGGTTATACGCTGGGTCTCGAATATCTGTATGCCAGAGGTTATCGTAAAATTTTGAACGTGTATTCGTCCAAAGGACAGAATACCTTGGAGCGAATAAGAGCTTATGAGGATTTTGTACAGAAGCATGGGTTGAAGAACACTGGCTTTCCGCAATTTCATAATAAAGTCACCATTCATGATGGTGAGGAAATAGCGCGATGGTGGATAGAACAAACGGACAAGCCGGATGCCATTTCCTGTTCGACTGATGAGGTAGCAGCAGGTATTTTAACGGAGATTCAACGCTCGGGGTTTTCGGTTCCGGATGATGTGGGAATCATGGGATTTGATAATACAGACAGCGCTCACCTGCTGGATCTGACAACGATCCATTACCCCGTGGATAAACAAGCAGAGAATGCCTTTAATATTATTATGAGTATGCTGGAAAATTCGGCATCCAATCTTCATCCTCTTCAGTTTAGACTGATTGAACGAAAATCTACATAAAACAACATCCATCCTTTTAAAAGAAAGAAAGAGCCCATTTGAGATCATGAGTTCTTTTCTCTTCCATCCCGTTAAACTTCATGAACGAACAACATTCAGGCCTGTCCCTATATGAGGGACAGGCCTGAATGACTTCAATCTCTAAATAAATTATTTGTGAAATTGCGGAAGATGTTCTTTATGCGCTTCCAACATTTCATCTAAAACTACCTTAGCAATGTCACCGCTGGTAACGAGCGGATTAAGTGTGAATGCTTGTAGAGCGGTTGCATAATCTCCTGTGACCGCTGCTTCGATCGTCAGTTCCTCCATTGCCTTCATCACCTGCAATAGCCCTTTTTGTGCGGACGGGAATACGCCAAAGTGAACAGGCTCTGCACCATGGGCTGTAATGATACTTGTAACTTCGATGGCACTGTTATATGGTAGATCGCTAATTGCTCCGCGGTTCTGTGTGTTGACTACCATATGCGTTCCCTTGTTGTTATATACGGAATTAATAACTTCACAAGCTGCGTCGCTGTAATAAGCACCTCCGCGTTTTTCCAATTCCTTAGGCTTGTAATTCAGGTTAGGATCTTTATAAAGTTCAAACAAACTTTCCTCCAGGCGTTTCACAACCTGCCCGCGAGTTCCTTCGCCATTGACCGCTTCTACTTCCTCTTCAAGCATGCTGTCGGTCATGTAATAGTACCGGTGATAAGGACAAGGCAGCATACCCAGTTGGAGAATTTGCTCATACAAGAAACGCATGCTTTTTATATTTTCGACCATTTTTTCTGGCTCGGCATCAGGACCGTAGAGCTTTTCGATGGCCTGTTTAGTTAGCTCTTTACCATCTCGGTCATAAATTTTGTGCCAGTGAAGGTGATTAATACCGGCAAATTTGAAGAACAGTTCCTCTTCATTTTTTTCCAGAACAGCAGCTTCATTCTTGGAGGAAATAATCGGAACATTGCACAAACCAATGACCTTCTCCCATTTACCATATTGGAGCACAGCTTCCGTTACCATTCCCGCAGGGTTCGTGAAATTGATTAACCAAGCATCTGGGCAAAGTTCCTTCATGTCCTCAACAATTCCAAGAACGACCGGAATGGTACGGAATGCTTTGAACATCCCACCTGCTCCGTTGGTTTCCTGACCAATCATCCCATGGCTAATCGGAATCGTTTCGTCCTTAATACGAGCTTCCAAAAGGCCGACCCGGAATTGGGTGGTGACAAAATCGGCATCGGCCAACGCTTCTCTTCGATTAAGCGTCAAGTGAATATCACAGTCGATTCCCGCCGCTTTTACCATCCGTTTAGCCATGGCTCCTACAATTTCAAGTTTCTCTCTTCCTGCTTCAATATCTACAAGCCACAATTCACGTATTGGAAGTTCATGATGCCGTTTGATAAAACCTTCGATCAATTCTGGGGTGTAACTCGATCCGCCGCCAATCGTCACAATTTTTAATCCCTTTTTCATTTTGAAGTCCTCCTTGTTCTATTGTGTTCTCAATTAGGACTCTATCTTGTGTAATGCATTACATGTCAAGAGCTTTTTTAGTGGAATTAAATGGGATTAATTTGTAACTTGAAACCGCTTTATTACTTGTGCTATAGTTACCTCAAATAAGGATTGTGACCGTTGATTCGGGCAATACCTAAGAAAATTTGAATGCCGTTAACCAATTGGCGGCGTTTGAACTATCTTAGGTTTTTTTTATGCATATTGCAGAAAACAAGGAGCCGATGCACATGATTATTGAAAAAGTATTAAACAATAACCTTCTGCTGACCAGAAATACAAAGGGGAAGGAAGTCATCGTTATGGGTAAAGGCATCTCCTTCCAAAAAAGTGCAGGTGATGAGGTCGATGAACACAAGATCGATAAAATCTTCCATTTAGCCGAGCATGCCTTTGCTGTAAAAATGGCTGAACTGATTCATGAATTACCCGCCGTTCATTTCGAAGTTGTGAACGAAATCGTAAAACACGCCAACCATGTCCTTGGTACTGAACTCAGCGACAATATTTATCTGTCGTTAACCGACCATATTAGTTTTGCCATCCAACGTAAGAACAAAGGTATGGAGATTAAAAATGCCATGCTGTTCGAAATTAAAAGTTTCTATAAAACGGAATTCAGTATTGGATTGGACGCTCTGCAGTTAATCAGCGACATGATTGGAGTTTCGCTCGGGGAAGATGAGGCTGGTTTTATCGCCTTACATGTCATCAATGCCCGACTTGACGGCACTGAAATGAAATTGACGATAAAGATCACTGAAATTGTCAACGAGATTTTGAAAATTGTCACGTACCATTACGGCACCGTTCTTGATGAATCGAGCTTAAATTATTCGCGTTTCTTAACACACCTTCAATATTTCGCCATGCGCTTATTGCGCCACGAGATTCACCAAAGCGGCGAAGATTTTTTATATCAGCAGGTGAAAAAGACTTATGTCAGAGCCTTTTCTTGCACTTGCAAGATCAACGAGTACTTAGAAAAAACGTATGTACAGTCCTTAAACAAAGATGAATTCGTTTACTTAACCATTCATATCCAGCGGCTTACTGAACGAAGCACTTTATAGCCCTATTTCTTTCAAGCTAAAACTTCATATACAACACATTAGGATAAAGGATTGTGACTGGTAAAGCAGGCAAAACCTGGACTGATGGCAAAATGATTTTTCTTTTTATTTTGCCACGAGTTCAGGTTTTGCTGCTTTTTGGAAGTGAAACGATGTAAGCCGGCACATCAGGAACGAACAGCTCACAACCTGAGATCAATTACCCATCATGAAGGAGGCAATATGCTATGAGTAATAAAGACAAAGAACTGTCCATACGTGTTATTGAACTTGTTGGCGGTGAATCTAATGTGAATGATGTATATCACTGTGCAACCAGGCTTAGATTCACCCTGAAAGATCATACAAAAGCGAATGAACAGGCGTTGAAAAATACAGCTGGAGTCATCACCGTTGTGAAAAGCGGCGGTCAATTTCAAGTCGTCATCGGCAATAACGTGTCCAAAGTTTATGAAGGAATCATGGAGCACACCAACCTTCAAGATGGCGGCAGCAAAACGGATACTAAAGAGAATGCAGAAAAAACAGGAATATTCGGAAAAACCGTAGATCTTATTTCCAGTGTTTTTTCCCCGCTCCTCAGTGCGCTAGCTGGAGCTGGATTACTCAAAGGTCTGGTTGTTTTGTCTGTGGCGCTCGGCTGGCTAGATGACACCTCAGGAACTTATCTAATTTTAAACGCGGCATCAAGCAGTGTATTCACCTTTTTGCCCATATTTTTGGCAGTTACTGCCGCAAGGAAATTCAAAGCTAATATGAACGTATCCTTGGCTATTGCAGGAGCCCTGGTCTTTCCGACCATTTCCGCTGCGTTTAATAGCGGTCAAACTTATGATTTCTTAGGCATCCCCATTGTGCTTGTGATGTACACTTCCACCGTGTTTCCAATCCTTCTGGCGGTGTGGGTTCAATCTCATATAGAAAAATGGTTCAACTCGATTATTCACCAGTCTATCCGCAATATTCTTGTGCCGATGCTGTCACTTCTAATTGTCGTCCCGCTTACCATTCTTGCTTTTGGACCGATCGGCAACAGTGTTAGTCAGGGGTTAGCTAGCGGTTTTATTTCACTCATGCAATTCAGCCCAATGTTGGCGGGAGCAGTCACTGGTGGTTTCTGGCAGGTCATTGTTATCTTTGGACTTCACTGGGCTTTTCTTCCAATTACACTTAATAATCTGGCGACAATAGGCTATGACTTAATGCGGCCGATGTTGACCGCAGCCGTGCTGGCTCAAGCCGGTGCTTTGCTCGCCGTTATGCTGAAAACCCGCAATTCACAGCTTAAAACCCTTTCCGGATCTGCTACGATTACTGCAATTTTCGGAATTACGGAACCAGGCATTTACGGGGTTACTTTACGATTGAAAAAACCGTTCATTTACGCATGTATTTCCGCAGCGATCGGGGGCGCAATTATCGGAGTCGGGGGTGGTCGGGCAGTCGCTTACTCACTTCCCAGCCTGCTCGCTTTTCCTACTTACGTAACAACGGGGTTCGCCTCGGTTGTGATCGGTGTTTCCGTATCTTTTGTCCTGGCTTTTCTACTCACGTTGCTGCTTGGATTCAAGGATCTTGAGGCTACTGTTGAGGAGCCGCAGATTGAAACTTCTGGACAGGAAAAACAAGCGATTGAGCCAAGTGAATCTCGGTTAAACAAGGAAATCATTGTGAGTCCGCTGAAAGGCAGTGTTCAGCTACTTGAAGATTTGCCTGATCCCGCCTTCTCTTCAGGTGCCATGGGACAGGGGCTTGTCATTGAACCCACTGATGGAATTTTGGTATCGCCAATCAATGGTGTCGTAACCACCGTATTCCCTACCGGTCATGCGCTCGGTCTGACCACGGACAGTGGCATGGAGCTTCTGATCCATATTGGAGTGAATACGGTAAAGCTAAAAGGACAGTTTTTTGAGAAAAAAGTTAAAGAGGGCGATCGGGTTTCTTGCGGGCAACTGCTTGTAGAGTTTGACGCGGAGCAAATCCGGACAGCGGGTTACATCACTGCCACCTCAGTCATCGTTACCAACTCTGCCAACTACTTGGACGTGTTAAAAACTACCGAGCAGGAAGTGAAGCAAGGCGATTATCTAATGTCGGCGGTAGTCTAACGATTGGAGATGGATTACCTGTCGGTAATCGAACTATTTTCGGGTTATATAACTGTCTACTAATTCACTTATTCCGTATGATCCAAAGAAGCCACTCCGGCAAAGGAGTGGTTCTTCTCTGGATAGCACTTTCCGTTTATTTATCAGCGTAAGGCTATTATGTAGCAAACTCCTTCATTGCTTCCACCCCACTGGTTGATGCGAATGGAGGCCTATCCAAAGCAAAAAGTTATGCATAATTATCTAATCGATCATTGGAATAAGTTCTTTCCCCTCAACCTTTGAGATAGGCAATTACATGAATAAACAAAAAAAGCCGCTGCTTTAGCGACTTTGAATGATATTATAGAACCAATGACTCAAACTCTTGAATATCTCATCTCCAGCAGAGTATTCTATGAAAAATATTTCCCTGAGTGCAGATCTTCTATTTCTTGAGAAAGTCTTTTAGTATGTAACTTCATATAACATTGAGCTTTTTGCAAAATATCTGTATGCCCGCCTAGATCATACAAGATTGTAGTAGATAACACTTGTACAATATAAAGGCTCGTTTGAGTTGCCATCCATTCAAAAAAATTGAAAAACTTTTCAATTTGTTCTGTATCATCATTTTCACGAAGCAATCCTTCAACATAAGTAGCCACTTCATCACCAAAAAACACATGTCCTAGAAACTCTTGATATAAATCCAAATGTTCTATATAACAATCGTGGAATTCAGGAAAAAGTTCTAAGAATTGATTGATTAAAATACCTTTGTCCATTCTCCAAGCTCCCTACTTCCCTACCTACACATACTCACTGTTCTTTTCGTTTAAAAAACATCTTGCCAACCATAAGTCCCATAGCCGATGAACAGATCAGATATCCAAAGAACAAGAAAAGTAAATAAACACCATGAAGATCTGCAGGAATCTGTTTCAAACCTTCAAACCAAGCAAAACGAAAAGGATAAAAGATGACTACCCAAATGATCAGCAAGAAAAGAAGAAAATTAATTATTTTTAGCACTATAATGATCCTTTCAAGCTTGAGTGGAAACAGTTGAATGTATATGCTTCATCTTTCATTTCGCATTACCCTACCACTGCCCGCACTATATTAGTTAGCTTATGTATTAGGGTTGATATGTTGAATCTATAAATAATTACTAATTATACAGGAAACATTAGGAAGATGATCGTTACGGCAAAAAGAAGCCCTTTCTTTTGGTGGAACGAGCTTCTTTTTGCGTTTCACGATAACACTTTATGCTTACTGAACACCAGGCGCGTTTTCATTCGTAGTTAAATTCGATCTTTTCTTCTTTCTTGGCTGCCCTTTCCAGGACAGATAAGTCCAAATCCGTAGGATATACTCGACAGGTCCATTGCTAAATTTCTTAAGATATAGCGGACTGAGCCACAATTGAATACCGTAGACAGCAAGCGCAATAATTGCTCCGATAAACACGCCAGCACTTCCAAACAGTCCCAGGCCATATCCATAGAAAATTGTTGTACAGATTACGCTCTGCATCAGATAATTCGTCAACGAGAGACGGCCGACCGCCTCGAACCTGCCCATCAGGCTGAAACGGCGGTTTCCAGCATACAACAGCGCGAATGCGTATATGTATCCGAGTGCAAGCAACGCTCCTCCAAGCGTCCCCCCGATTCCGATTCCGAGCCAACCTTCCGCACCCAATTGTGGTGCCAATACACCGTATGCTTTGAGTATCAAACCTACCGGAATCAATAATGATGCCCGGCGAAGATATATAGCTCGCATCGTTTGGGGATCGCTAAACGTGCCTATTCTGGCAGCGTGCATGCCGAGCAGGAACATCGGCACCGTCATGAGTGGTGCTAACATCAGGGCTATCAGGGCAAATGACAGCTCCAAATCCCCGCCGAATGGATCGCCGTTATTACTGAAATTCCTGATTTCCGCGTATGTGCCGTTGCTGTATACATCCTGACTTTGAATGATGTAGTTCTCCATATGAATGGACTCAATCGCCAGCGGGTTCATCGGATTAGATGCCGGGAGACCAAGTATGCCCGCTCCCATGAGTAGCAGTACCGCCCATATGAGCAGCGTTTTGGGCTTCCGATTAAGGAACATGAGCAAGAAGAAACCGAGTACACCATAAAATGTAAGGATATCCCCTTCCCACAGATAGATGATGTGCAGTAATCCGATTCCAAACAGTAGTAGAAAACGGCGTGCCAGATGACACTTTGGTCGTAAATCTCGTGATTTTAGGCTTTCCGAGAGCTTAACCATTCCAAAGCCAAACATAAATGCAAAAATCGGCATAAAACTTCCCACCACAGTGATCAGCAGGAATGAGAGGAAAGCCTGATCTGCTCCGCCAATCCCGAACAGTTGGGGTTTGCTCTGGCCATACATTCCATATTGGAAAGCCAGCATATTCGCCAGCACAATGCCGACCAAACTGAATCCACGCAGTCCATCAATGACTTGAACGCGCTTTTTTGATGTGCTCAATCAATCACCTCTGTCTATAACATAAAGATCAGATCTAAATATACGTTAAATCCTTCCATAATTTCAACATAAATTAATAAGCGAACGTTTATATTTTGATTTACTTTGACGTACCAATAAAACAAAAACAAAAAAAGTCGCTAAATTTAGCGACTTTCAGTTTGAACACCTTAAAGAGTGACAATAATCGGACCATTTTTAGTAAGTATAATGGTATGTTCTATTTGAGCTACATAGCTGTTTTTAGTAACAAAGGTCCACCCATCTCCAGTTTGGACTACTTCTTCTTCTGAAGTTGAGATAAATGGCTCGAATGCAATAACCATACCTTCTTTTAACAATTCATCATCCGATGGATCATTATAATTATAGATGTGGTCAGGTGCTTCGTGTATTCCACGTCCAACACCATGTCCTGTAAGGTTTTTGATAACCGTTAATTCATGCTGTCTAGCAGTTTGGAATACGGCTTTTCCGATCCCGCTTTTTTTGGAGCCCGGTTTTGCTTTTTTTAGACCTGCTTCAAATGCCAATTTAACAACGTCGCATATTTTCGTTAACACTTCTGCACCTTCGCCTACGACAAACGAGAGTCCCGTATCTGCAAAATAACTGTTCTTGGAGCCCGACACATCAATATTGACGATGTCCCCTTCTTGAATAACCCGATCTCCCGGAATACCATGTGCCACTTCTTCATTAACACTAATACAAGTAAATCCCGGGAAATTATATTCACTTTTTGGAGCAGAAACTGCGCCAGCTTTCTCAAAAAGCTCTCCTGCCAAATCATCAAGTTCTTTAGTCGTTATGCCTGGGATGGTTCTTTGAACCAATTCATCTCGAATAGAAGCTACAATTTTGCCAATTTCCTTCAAGCCATTAAAATCTTCTTCTGTTCTTGCGATCATTTTTTCTTACCTCACTATCTTTTATCATTAATTGATTACATAAGTGTTATCTTTGATTGCACATTAGATAATCATATCCAAAGCAGCAAAGCTTCGCAACTTTTTTATCAACATTATGAGTGTGGTTATTCTCTTGTACCTTCGTATTATTGAAGTTCAATTCTCCATCCCTTCATATATTCTGCGCCATAAGTGAGCGTATAGTTTTGAAGTAGTCCTTGTATGGTGGTTATCTGTTCTAGAATAGAGTTACTACTAGTCCTGACGATAAATACAGGCAAGATATCGTTTTCCCTGAATTGGTTGAGCAGCCATGTCAAAACTTGAAAATCGTCACGGTTTGCATTATCCAAAGTTTCTTCAAATCGAAAAATGTTGTTGGGGCTTACGTTATTTTCCTGAAGGATCTTCTTAAGATACGCATGTGAATCACCTTTTACTAATTCAGATAGCTTGATCAAATATGGAGAAGTTGAATTTTGTTCATCATGTCCAAATATATCGATGTGAATCCATTTATTTAGTTCGCTGTTTATCGTCTCAGGAATTTCAAATAATCTACGATGTCTTGCAAAAACTAATGCTGGATCGATGATTTCCCTACAGTGATCTTTCATCTCCTGTTTCTTTTTATGTTGTTCACGAAATGCTTTCGGTCCTTCCGGGAAAATCTTATTAAATCGTTGATAAAAATATCTGGGTGAAGAAAAACCACTCTCAATTGATATTTCTACCAGACTTCGATCTGTCGTCAATAATTGTTTGATTGCGTGCTCAATGCGCAAGTAATGAAGCAAGTTTTGCAGCGTATCTCCTATTAATAACTTGAATTGTGATGATAAATAATCCAAATTCAAATATTCCTCTGTGTGCTTGGCGATATCATTCAAAGATGCCTTGTTAATAAACCCCCTATTATTGAATAAGTAATCATATATTCTTCCTATTCGTTGCAGCTTGGTTGGGTTCCCTTCGAACAATCTTTTCGCATCAAAATTTATAATAAGCAGGTCCAATAACTGTTCGACTGTATTCTTTAACGTGAAAAATGGCATCTCACTCTTAGTTACAATTGGAGTTATTAACATGCATATGGCCTCAATGATTCCTTCTGCTCGTTCTAAACCTAGATATGCTCCAGGGCTAAATTCATGCGCAAACCAGACATAGGATAAATCAGGGTAATATTCCTTTGCAAATGCAGCATCGATATTTATTTGGAGGACGACATTGTTTTCATCGGTCTGCCATAGACGGTGAACTTGATTGATATTGAAAATTTCTATTGTACCAGCACCTAATGTTTTTTTCTCATCTGCAATGGCAACATGAATGCTACCTTCCAATATAATCACCACTTCAATGGAATTATGCCATCGGAACGGTTCATCTTTGAACTTTAGAAACTGTACGTTCATGGGAGAACTGTCGGTGAAATAACCCCTACCACTCATCTTGTGATCTCCTCCTTCCACTCCAATCCAACGAGTCGTAAGCAACATACAAAGGAAATCTAAGAAATGAACCCACAACTCAAAGAAATGTGAATTGTCCACGCTTCTGCATTTTAGGAAAATAAATGATAGAACATCAACAAAATCTTAAATGAAGGATTGGGGAGATATGAATGAACCAAATTCAAATCACACAGCAACTTAATGCACAACAACAAGAACAAGTTGCTCATTTATTTTACGAAGCTTTTCCATTGAAAGTAACACATCTTTGGTTTTATGCAAAAACGAAAAAACAAGCAGTAGAACTATTAGCTCAGTCTATTCAATTTGAACAGGGCATTTACGCATTAAGATATGATGAAGTAGTAGGATTTCTCGGTTACAATTTAGGAAAAAAAGCGTTCACACCTGCCAATTATGCAGCTTTTCGGAACGTGTACTCCCCAGTGGTAGCGACTTGGCGATTTTTATTTTATGCGTTTTATTTGAAATTTCATTTGTATCACGAACATGTATTGCATATTGACCCTATTGCCGTATCTGAAGAAGCACGTGGTCATGGCATAGGTAAATTGCTATTAATTAAGTTGGAGCAAGTCGCAAGAAATAAGCAAATTACTATAATCAATCTAGAGGTCGTCGATACGAATCCTTCAGCACAAAAATTATATGAGCGGTTCGGTTATATGCTTAAAAAAGAACTGAAATCGGGCCCGTTTACTGCCAAGGCAGGCTTCAAAAAAGTGATATTTATGCAAAAATGCTTATCGAGCACCCATTCATCAATCAAATCAGAATAAAGGAGGCCAAGCGGATCTTGTGTCCACGTTAATATCAGCAACCATTTCTTTTAAACGCTCTGATGACAACATACCGATTTCTTGCTCAACACGCTTACCATCTTTGAATAAAATGGTTGCAGAAATGCTCATAATCTGAAAACGTGAGGGGATTTCCACTTTGTCATCCAAGTTAACTTTAACAATAACAACTTTAACATCTTCCGTGTTTTCCTTAGCTTAAACATGTTCCCTCCTTTCATTAGTGTGATGGAAACATGGGGAATGGATTATAAGAAGCTCAATGAGGATACTTCGACCGATACAGACGAATAGGATTACGGACAGTAGAAAACGAGCGCATCCATGTTTAGGATGCGCTCTGAACTAGCTGTTCATGGAAAACTCGCTTTTGGCCCACTCCGCAACCCTTCGACTACTTTCTTCTTCCGATAGATCTTCAATCCGAGTCAGAATAGACCACCGTACGCCAAAAGGGTCTAGTATACTTCCGAATCGATCACCAGACGCAAAGTTAATAATCTCTTCTCTTACTTTCGCCCCCCGGGATACGGCGGTTGCAACGGTTTCATCCACATTAATGACATAAATCCCTAAAGAATAACATGCATGATCTTGATCTGGGGGCAAAGCCAATTGATATGCCGGGTTTGCAGCCCCCAGCTGTAAAAAACCATTTCCAAAATCTAATTCGGCATGAACAATAATCTTATTACGATTTCCATCTGGATGCTCAGTGATATCTTTCACCCTTGCATTGAAAACAACTTTGTAGAACTCTATTGCTTCAGAAGGGTCTTTCACTGTTATAAATGGGGTAATCGATGTAATGCCGTTAGGTGTACCCTTGTTTGTATATTTTCCTGATACTGCCTTGTGTTTTGTCTGTTCACTCATATGTTTACTCCGCCTTCCTTTTCAGTAATCCGAGATTGTCAACATTATAAAACAACTTCACTGACAGCTACTGTCAGTGAAGTTGTTAAAGTTGATAGTATTCCATTAACTCGGATACAACAGCAACAAGTCTGTCCTTCAAACGTTGTGGTTCGATGACTTGAATGGACTTCCCATAGGATAGGAGAAAATAGGGGACGTATGTATCAATTGATTTTTCATCAAATAAAAAGATGGCTTGATTAGAAGTCCGCTCTTTCAGATAATGTCCCATAAACCAATGCAGCCCCAAGTCATCCAATGCCTCTGATCGGCCTTCGATAACCAAGGAGATTAACCCCTCTTTGCCCCCTACATCAGGTAATAAATTTTGCAGAAAAAATTCACGGGCTGAAAAGGCTTCCGAACGCTTAAAGCGGAGCGGAGTAAGCTTGATTCGCAGAATACGATCTGCTCGAAAGCTGCGAAATTCATTTCTCAAGTGGCAAAACGCAATGGTATACCATTTATTATTCCAGTAAACCATTCCATACGGGTCTATTACTCTATTCTTGGGTTGTTCATCACGGCTTCTGCGATAATCAATTTCGACAGAGCAATCATTAGCCACGGCTTGCTCCAATTCCGCCAAGATCGGCTGAACGGATGGATCTCCCATGCGATTGATAACGTTAAACCCGGCTAAATGACGGCGAAGTGTGTTTTCCTGATCCTGATTTGTATACATTTTCAATTTGGATGTCGCATTGTCCAATGCCTCACTCAAAGGGTATCCAGCTTCTTTTGCAAACACAGCAGCTTGGAGAAGTGCCTTTTTTTCATCAATATCAAATAACAGAGGTGCTTTGATATGCTGATTCAGCAAGCTATACCCTCCGTTGTGACCTGTATCGGAAATGATCGGTACTCCACTGGCACACAATGCATCAATATATCGATATACGGTTCTTATATTGATTTCTAACTTTTCGGACATCTGTTTTGCAGTTACTTTGGTGCCTGAATTCAGCATCCATAGAATGGCTAACATATTATCGTTCTTTGGCATAACCTGCATCCTCATCTTCAGTTCATTATTGGATATCTCTACATTATATCAGTACAGCATATTTTACATAAAACAACTTCGTTGGGCGATACTACCTAGAAAAATATTCTCCGGTTTGGAGCGAAGGCCAATGAAGCAATCCACAACTAATATTAATACCTCCGAGGTCATTATTGTAGTTATCAATTCAATACTCGGAGCTGGAATTCTAACACTCCCTCGCACAATTAGTAAAGCAGTAGGAACACCAGATGTATGGATTGCTGTCATTTTATCAGGATTAATTGTAACCACAATCAGCATTCTCCTTGTAACCTTGTGTCGTAGATTCCCCGGTAAAACGGTGTTCGAATTTATACCCGAAATCACAGGTCAATGGATTGCTTATCTATTGGGACTTTTAATTATCGTGTATTTTGTTGTTCTTTGTTCATTCGAAGTTAGAGTCATGGCCGAAATTACAAGTATGTATATCCTTGAGCGCACGCCTACTTGGGTCACTATTATGGTCAGTCTGTGGATTGGTATTTATATGTTAACGGGTGGTCTTAAGGTCATCATCCGGGTCTTTTCAATCGTATTGCCCGTTACGCTTGTGTTGCTAGCGCTGGTTTTCCTTTTAAGCACCAAGATGTTTGAACTTAATAACCTCAGACCACTCCTGGGCGATGGATTCATGCCTGTGTTGAAGGGTCTTAAACCTTCGTGTCTCTCCTATTCTGGGTATGAAGTTTTACTCATCATCACAGCTTACATGGTGGACGTGAAAGCGAGCAATAAAGCTGCTATATACAGCATACTTATTTGCACGATTATCTATTTGATCACGATTGTCACCGTTGTAGGGAATTTATCTTTGCCAGGAATTCAAACACGAATGTGGCCAACGTTCGACATGGTTCGAAGTTTTGAAATTGAGGGCTTTCTTTTTGAGCGATATGAATCACTGTTCATTGTATTTTGGCTGATGCAGATCTTTGCAACTTATGCTTTTAAACACTATTTTGCGGCAATCGGGATCCGAGATTTGTTTCGTCTCAAAAATATTACGAGCATACAATTCGCCATGTTGCCAGTCTTGTATGTAATTGCTTACTTGCCTAAAAACCTGGAGGAAACGTTAGCTTTGGGTGATTTTCTTGGCAATATGTCCATTTTTTTATTTGGCTTGTTACCCCTGCTACTGCTGATCATTAGTTTTGTTCGTAAAAAAGGCGGGAAGCAGGCTTCTAGTGAAGCACTTAAGGCAAGCTGAATGTTTGGTTCTTATTGTATGTAGACAGTACAAAAAAAGAAAAAAAGCCGCTAAAATAGCGACTTTAATGGGAGTATATTTTCTTCATTATTTATTAAAAGTAACCTTTTCTGTACCGCCTTCAAAAATGATGGATGTGTCCCGCGGCTTCGATTCCGCAATTTTACGGCCGCCTCTGTAGGAATAAAGCACGCCGGCTTGTTTGCGAACAGCCTCATATTCGTTCTCTGCTTCAAGTACGATGAAGTTAGCAGGTTTACCTTCTTCAATACCGTATACATCCTCAATGTGTAACGTTCTTGCGCTGTTTTTCGTAATGAGGTCAATTGAATTCACGATCTGGTCATAACCAAGCAATTGGGAAGCGTGAATCCCCATGTGCAGTACTTGCAGCATGTTGCCTGTACCGAGCGGATACCATGGATCGAAGATGTCATCGTGACCAAAGCACACATTCAGACCTGCTTCCTGCAACTCTTTGACACGCGTCAGCCCTCTTCTCTTCGGATACGTGTCGAAGCGTCCTTGCAGGTGAATGTTAACCAGTGGATTAGAGACAAAGTTCAGATCAGCCATCTTCAGCAAACGGAACAATTTGTACGTATAAGCGTCATTATATGACCCCATCGCTGTTGTGTGGCTTGCCGTTGTGCGTGAACCCAGTCCACGTTCGTAAGCTTCCTTGGCAACGACTTCAACAAAACGGGATTGCTCGTCATCGATTTCATCACAATGGATGTCGATCAGACGGTCGTATTTTTCGGCCAGATCAAAGGCAACTTTCATTGAATCAACGCCGTATTCCCGTGTGAATTCGAAGTGTGGAATGCCGCCGACCACGTCAACGCCCATTTTCAGTGACTCTTCCAGCAATTCTGCCCCGTTTGGATAAGAGTGAATGCCTTCTTGTGGGAAAGCAACAAGCTGAATGTCCATATATGGAGCCATTTCTTCTTTGACTTCAAGCATCGCTTTAACTGCGATCAAGCTTGGATCGGTAACGTCCACATGAGTCCGTACATGCTGGATGCCCTGTGCCAATTGCCACTTGAGTGCCGTTTTGGAACGTGTTTTAACATCCTCATGTGTTAAGAAAGCCTTGCGCTCTGACCAGCGTTGGATGCCTTCGAACAGCGTTCCGCTTAGATTCCATTCCGGCTCGCCTGCGGTGAGCGTTGTATCGAGATGAATATGCGGCTCAATGAACGGTGGCAGCACAAGCGATCCGTTGACATCCAGGATCTCTTCATTCTCGGTCACTTCCAGCGATTGTGTAATTCGTTCAAACTTTCCGTCTTTCACAACGATATTCCATAGTCCTTCTTTACCCCGCAATTTTGCGTTCTGTATAATCATTTATTTTCCCCATTTCTTTAGATTCTTTCGCAGGAACAATCAGCATCAAGACGATATAGGCCACTGCTGTACCAAGCAGTGCGTTCAATGGTGTTACGCCAGGAGCCAGTTGGGCAAATGCCACGCCGATGGCCCAAGCCACCATAGCTACCCAGTTTACATTTTTGAATGACATGTCGGCAAATGGCTTATAGTTTCTACGTTTCACAATGAAGTAATCTGCGATAATAATAGCCCCGATCGATGGTACCGCCGCGCCCAGTACGTTCAGAAAACTGACGAAGTTGTTGTACATCCACATGGCGAATACGGTACCCACGATACCGTTTACGACGACGAAGAATTTCTTTGAGATTTTGGTGATGTTCGCAAAACCAAGACCCGAAGCGTACAGTGCATTATCGTTGGTTGTCCAGATATTCAAGCCTAGAACGATGATTGCCGGGATGATCAATCCTTGCAGGAACATGACCTCCGAGATATCGGCCAAGTTATATGCCATTGCACCAACTGCACCAAACAGAAACATGAGTGAGTTACCCAGGAAGAATGCAATCACTGTTGCGGTAACTGCCTGTTTCGATGTCCGGGAAAACCGGGCAAAATCGGGTGTCAGCGTTCCGCCGCTTATGAATGATCCGATACAGATCGTTAATGCTGCCGCCGCGGTAAGCGATTGAGTCGGCATGTAATCAAGCAACCCTTGCAGACCACCCAGCGAACCTGCACCTTCGAACATGGAGTAACCACCGAGAATGGCAATCGCAGGAACCGCGATATATCCGAGAATGACGAGTGACTTCATGCCAAAGATGGCTGATGCCGTCATGGCAAGTCCGAACACGATAATTAGCAGGTACACGTTCCAATCCATGGCTTTGGCGACTGGAATCGCGAACATGGCTACGCCTACTCCGAACCATCCGACTTGTGTGAAGCCTAGCAGGAATGAAGGCAGATACGACCCTTTCGCACCGAACGCATATTTAGCGAGCAAATGTGTTGACAGGCCCGTTTTGGCAGCGATATGTGCCAGTGCCCCTGTGTAGATACCGAGCACCAGATTACCCGCAAGCACGATGCCAATGAACTCCATGAACGTCAAGCTTACTCCCAACGTGCCTCCTGCCAGCATGCTTGCTGAGAAAAATGTGAAACCGAGCATGACGGATAACGTCTTCCAAAAGTGGTTTCTTTGTGATTTCGGCACAGCTTGCCATGAAAACTCTTGATCTTGTTTGCTCATCAGAATACCCCCAACGTAAAGTGTATCTGATACCAAAAAAAGCAGAAAAAAGAGGCTACTCGTCAAGTTATACACTGACAAGTAGCCTCTTTTTGCATCATAATCCGCGCGAAGACACAGAGCATCCCATGACGGGATAAGCCCTGATTCTCGCGTGATTATGAAATCCGCTGCCCTTGCCAGCCTCTCTGGACTGAATTAAAGGTACCAGTATTCAATTACATACTATTATTTTGGAAAAACCTGCAGTTGTCAATGTCATTATTATCCAAAGGTTATTAATTCCTTATACAGCAAGCTGTTTTTGATCACGCATACTCCGATGACAACACACCTGCGGATTGAAAACAAAGCAACGAACAAATAGATGCACGCATTGACATTTGTACAAATAAATTCACTGCGTTTTTTTCATTGTAAGCCGCTGAAAAGGCACCTATAATTACGTTGTAATTGATAATGGTTATCAATTAGAAAAAGAGAACTCAGGGGGAAACAATGATGAACAGTACAATTAAGAAACACCTATTCATATGGGGAGCATGCTTCCTTCTTCTATCCATCCTTGCAGCATGCAGCCGTTCGGAAAGCGCCTCCTCACAAGAAGCTGTGAAGACCAACGAACAAACGACAAAAAGCTATACAACCCAAACAGGCGAAGTGATTGAAATACCCACTCAGCCGCAACGGGTGATCTATCTTGGTTCAACACTTGGAGATCTCCTGGCCATGGATATTTCCGTCGTTGGAGCCAATCTGATTCATGCTTCCGAAAGCTATATTGTAGACCGATTAGAAGGTATTGATGATGTCGGAAATCCTGGTGATTTGGAGGCAATAACAGCCTTGCAGCCTGCCTTGATTTTGAATGGTTATAACCAAGATGCTGACCGAAACACCGCTTTTTCGAAGATTGCGCCTACCATTCCGTTCAACTCGGCGTTACCATTTACGGAACGCGTACGCGAACTTGGCAACATTTTTGGCAAACAGGATGAGGCAGAGCAATGGATCAGCAGATTTGATACAAAAGCGGAAGCGATGTGGGACAAGCTGAATGTGGCAGAGGGCGAGACAGCGACCATCTTCTTGCAGTTGGGTAAACAGCTCTATGTGATGGGCAATCGTTCATTGGGTGTAGTCTTGTATCAAGAGCACGGATTTGCAATTCCACCAGCAATTCAGCAAAACATTATCGACAAGGAGCTAACATTCGTCGAACTTTCGGAAGAACTAATGCCGGACTATGCAGGAGATCATCTCTTTGTCCTAACGCTGGATAATGACGAAAGTCGAGCTGAATCTGATCGGTTGTTACAGAGCACACTATGGAAAACATTGCCGGCCGTTCAGCAAGGACACGTTTACACAGCATCAGCCGATTGGAATACCGACAACCTGCTGGCACTGGAGCAATTGCTTGATGAACTACCGAAATGGATGAATCAATAATATCGCATAGATAACGTCAAAAATCCTCCAACCCCTTTGGGTTATGGGGGATTTTTGGATTTTGTAAACTTCTGCTACGTGTAATAAGGTCTGCAACGAAACATTCTCTAACGTGTAAAATGTGGTAAACTAGTAATTGAGAATTATTATCACTAGATCGGAGTGCTCCAGAATGCAAATGGCTTCCCTATACATCCAACTGCAGCAGCATGATCTGCTTCAGCTCGCACCACTGCAGGAAACCAATCATCATAATCCATCAACCAAGAGCAAGGCTGCCAATGAATATACATTGCTTATTGCTCTGGATCATGGAATTCAGCTGTTAACAAACAATATTTCGAAAGATCTGAGCCAAGGCAGTTGTATTCTGCTCCCTACTCAGCAATCCTACATTCTCAAAACGATAAAAGAGCAAGCGCTTGTAGCTCGGTTTACCTTTCTTGCTTTTCAGGTGGATAAGTCGAATCTGCTCCCGGCTTGCCCTCCTCTTATTCTGGGCTTTCCTTACAGGCTGTCTCTTTCTACTATAAAATTGGCGTTGGCAGGAGAGGACTGGATTTCTCCGCTGCCTTTGCAATCCAACAAGCAAAATCGGTTGCAGGAGAAGAAATTCACGCCTACGCATCATTCAAAATCAGCAGTTACTCAGGCCCGGCTGCAACTGATACTTAGCCTGATGGCTCAGCTAGAAAGCGCTGCTCCGCCAGTGCAAAATGATCAAGCGGTACAACGTACACTCAGCTATATGGAGCAGCACTACAACGAAGATCTGACCGTAGAGCTTTTGGCGGAAATGGCCGGCATGGTTCGATGGCAATATAGCAAATTGTTTAAGGTGATGACTGGTAAGAAACCAACCGATTACCTGGCAGAGCTTAGAGTCAAGCAGGCCAAAAAGCTATTGTCCAGTTCTAGCGATACCTTGCGTGAAATATCCAGACAAGTCGGTTTTAAGGATGAGTATTATTTCAGTCGGCGCTTTCATCAGCTCACAGGACACCCTCCACGGGAATACGCCAATATACAAAGAAATACCAGGCAAAGAACGATCACCGATTCCCTCGGCAGGCAGATTTCCCTCCCTGATGTGGCTATACGAATCGTGGTCACAGGTACCAATACCCTTGGTGAGTTGCTTGCTATCGGTATCCGTCCAGTCGGTGCGGGTATAACTACAATGAAATCACAAGTCATATATCGAAACAAACTGCATCAGATCCCGGATATTGGACTGCAAGGCGCACCGGAACAAGTCTCCCTACTGAAGCCTGATCTTATCCTGCTAGGCAACTATAGTGAGCAACAGTTATCTCGACTGGACGCCATTGCCCCTACCATCGTTTATCGCGAATCAACCAGCACTTTTGAGCGTCTTCGTTATATTGCGGATCTTTTCGGTCGAAGCAGAACGGCTGAACAGTGGATCGACCGCTATGAGGAGAGTGTCAGGAGGATCCGGCGACAATTGGCGGATGATTATATTGCAGGAGAACGAGCAACTGTCTATCTGGTGCTGGGTAAGAACATATATGTTATGGGACAGACGGGATTTGCTGCTACCGTGTATGAATCACTTGGCTTTCGACCCACCGAATCCGTAAATCAACTGATCATTAATGGCAGACCTTGGATACAAATCGATCACAATCAAATCACACAATACGGTGGAGACCGAAACTTCGTGATGGTACCTCAGGAGGAGATGAATGTAAATATACCTTCTCCGCTCCAAAGTTTGGTTGGCATGTTGTTACCCGGTAAAGTACATATAGTAGAAGCTGGCTGGAACTACGATGATCCCCTTACCCGTGAGAGGTTATTGACGATTCTACCCTCTATTTTTGCTAAGGATGGACTCACACCTCTGCTAGCAAATGAAAAAAAATAAACCGTGAAGCACGGTTTATTTTTTCGAAAGATTTTCACCATCTTACGATATGTGTCCAACTACCTCTGGTAATACTCTTTCATATTCCTTATATAAAACATAACGATTAACACCTCTGGAAGAGTTAAGTGCTTCATGCGCGTGCTGAATAGCGGTATTGCGGTTTTCTGCTTTGAGTTCAATACCCGCGAGCAATGTTGATCGCATCCACTGTTTTTTAATGGATTGAAGTCTTTCACGCGCATCTTCACTTTTCCCGTCTTCCAAGAGTAGAATGGTTTCGTAATATGTACGGTAGTCCGATAAGCCGATATGAGGTACAGCTTGCCGAATGGCAAACATATCCTTGCGATATAATCCGTAAGCTGCCTTGAACTGTGCTTGTGTTGTTCTTCGCTTATATTTCTGCATAATCTGCTCCATAACTAGTTCTACCTCATCATCAAGTCTGTTTGCAAGAACATAAATAATGTATGTCCCATACAACCAAATAAAACCCGAATTCCCCCCAAGATTTACTCATATGTATCTCCTTCGAATAGAAAAATAACCAGCAAGTCTATATTATATCAAATTTAATTCCCCTTTTTGTATAATATTAGGAAACAAAAATCACGAAGAATATTCTATCTGTCGCAAAATCAAACCTGACAGGATTTACTGATACAACAAAAAAGCCGCTATATTAGCGACTTTCAGTTGAAATAATTGAATTTATTATTGTGCACTTAATAGTTCTTCAAAAGCTTTTATGTTCGTGTCAAAATCAGGAACGGTTTGAGTTTCTTCAGCAGATTTGACTAGTTTTACAACTAAATCATTATAAGGTGTCGCAATTCCCGTACCTTCTGCCCTGCTTGAAACAACTCCGTTAATGTAATCAATTTCCGTTTTGCGGTTCTTCTCCAGATCTTGAAGCATGCTTGCTTTGAGCAGTCTGGAGGGCTCCATCACGTAACGTAATGTTTTCACCCGTTCAGGGATTTCTTCTTCGCTGTTCAGTTCGAGTGAAGCGATGTCGAATCCATTCATTTTAACCAAGGTAACCCCATTGGCGCGAGCAACTTTAATCGTCTCGTCCGCAATATGAGCTGCACTCACAATGCCGGCTTCATGATCAATAATGTCTCCGTATTCCCCATTCAGTGCAGCGGACAAACCACTGAATGCATTGTTAATCAACAATTTGGACCATTTGGTTCCAACCAGGTTATCGGAAATATGAGTTCCACCCACAAGATCCAACACCGATTTCACGCGCTGAATTCGTTCGGTGATTTCACCATTTAATTCACCAATCTGAAAAGCATACTGCTTAAATTGAGTGTACTCGATGGTCAGGCTCGACACACCCGGTTCAATGAGCGTAGCGCCAAATTCAACGGAGCCAGCAATGACACGTTTTTCACCCACAATGGACGCCACTTTTTCTTCCGGAATCCCGTTCTGCAACGAACACACCATACTTTCTTCTTTCAAGAATGGAAGTAATTCCTGAAGAATGGAATCGTTGTAGAGTTGTTTGGTTAAAAGTAACACGAGGTCATATTGTCCTGATTTCTGATCAGGAGTAATGGCTTTTACTTTTGCCTGAAACTCTGTGGTACCCGTCACTTTAGCACCCGTCTGATTTAAAGCATCTACATGTTCTTGATATGCATCAATTAACTCAACGTCCAGTCCACCATCCGCAAGATATGCGCCTACGATGGTTCCCAAAGATCCTGCTCCTACAATTGCAATTCTCATTATATTTTTCCTCCTTATTTCTCTTCCAGGTAGTTGTATACAGGTTGTGCTGCGTTTAAGGTTAGGTTGGTAAGGATATGAGAAGCGGACAACACTTCCAACACAGGCAGATCTGCAAGAGGTGCCAATGCATGTTCGAACAATTGAAGCCGGGCAGGTCCTGTCCAAGCTTCCTTCACTTCGATGTCCGTAATTTGAGTACGGATCAGATCACATATTCTTAAATTCCCGGTATAGTCGGTAGCAATCTTAATCATAAAATTAGGTCGGCATATTTCACGTTTGGCGAACTCTTTATCCATCTCCACGTGTTTATATCCCATCGTTGCCGTGGCTACACGCAACGATCCATAATCTAGTGTGCCAACAAGTGTATCCGAATCGGTATACAACTTGGGTGCGCCCAGCTTTTTCGGATAGGCCGTGAGCTCTCGACCACTCGCAATCGCGGGGAAATTGTCTACGTACATCGAATGCACATAATCGCCTTCCTCCCCATTGAATTGCACAGGGATAACTTGTCCAGCTTCTGTATATGCACCCAGTCCAGAAACATCTGGCATCCACATCACTTCGAATTTAACCAATGGTTCCGTAATTTCGAGAGGTTCTGGTACGGCTGCCCGCAACGCTTTTTCATCGGTCCGGTAAATAATATTCAAATATTCACGATTCACGAATTTGTACGGTGGCATTGGATATGCCGGAGCTGTTAGGGGTGTATTCAGATTTTTAGCTATGTTATTCACATCGATTTTCATCAAAGACACCTACCTCATAAATTTAGTTAAGTTTTGCTATATGGAGAATGACAGCCTGAACGGGGTATCGATGTTATTCGGTTCGCTGCTGACGCATACGGCGCAGATCTTTGCTGATG